>OLXZ01000674.1_pt1 | contig 17174 bp, 13 predicted proteins | sample 1673901 | NCBI WGS metagenome assembly OLXZ01 (sample SAMEA103958131, study PRJEB25191) | human gut metagenome | reverse complement strand
CCAATGTCTGGCGCAAAAAGCGCGGCATTGAGGTGTTCTCCTTCAACATCAACTCCCTGTCCATCCCGGAGGAGCAGCAGAAGAAGATCACCGAGTGGGAAGAGAACGCCATGACCACCGACCCCACCACCGCCGCAGCTCGTCTGGTGGGTGGCCAGATCGACGCCATGAAGACCGCCGCCGGCAACACCGCCGGTGCCATGACCGGCTTTATGGGCATGGGCATGGCAGCCGGTGCAGGCGGTATGGGCGGCATGAGCGCCCAGAACCTGTTCGCTATGGGCCAGCAGGCCCGTCCGGACAGCGTGGACGCGCCCCAGCAGGTCAGCCGCCCCGCACCCGCCCCGGCAGACAGCTGGAAGTGCAGCTGCGGCGCTACCGTTACCGGCAAATTCTGCCCGGAATGTGGCAGCAAAAAGCCGGAGCCGAAGCCCGCTGCGGACAGCTGGACCTGCAGCTGTGGTGCTACCGTTACGGGCAAGTTCTGCCCGGAGTGCGGCAAGCCCCGCCCGGCGGCAGCAGAAGGCTGGACTTGCAGCTGCGGCGCGGTGAACAAAGGCAAGTTCTGCTCCGAGTGCGGCAAACCCAAGCCCGCCGGTACGCCCAAGTATAAGTGCGACAAATGCGGCTGGGAGCCGGCAGACCCCGCTCACCCGCCCAAGTTCTGCCCGGAGTGCGGCGACCCCTTTGACGACAGCGACCAGACCTGATCTGACAAATACAGAGCAATGAAAGGAGCATACCATGATGGGATTCTTTTCCAACCTGTTCGCAAAACAGAACTGCGCCGTCTGCGGCAAGGAGTGCGGCACCCTGCACCGCTCCAAGCTGCGGGACGGACAGTTCCTCTGCGATGACTGCGGCAACAAGTGCTCCAAATATATCCGGCTCAGCGAGCTGACGCTGGACGAGGCCAAGGAGCACATGGAGTATATGGCCCGGATGAAGCGGGTGTTCGACGAGGTGTTCGACAAGACCGAGTTCCGGGTCAACGCATACCCCTCCACCCCGACGCAAATGGGGCTGGTGTTCTGCGATGAGCTTGGAATGCTGTACATCGACGATCGCACCGGCGGACGGGGCAAGATGCCGGAGCTGATCCGCTACGACCAGATCGCCAGCTATGAGGAGTATCTGGACGAGACCCCCGCCAAGGAGCCGGGCCAGGAACCCACCCTCAACGGCGGCGGCCTGAAGCTGAAGCTGGTGCAGCCCCGCAGCATCACCGAGGCCCAGACCCAGCGGGGTATGCGTCCCCACCCCTACATCAAGCAGGAGCTGGTCATCTGCTTCAGCAAGCGGGACCGGCGGGAGATCGGCTATGCCCACATCGCACGGCAGCATCTGGACCACATCTTCGGGGTCCACGATAATGAGACCAGCATGTTCGGCCGCCGAATGTCCAAGGCCGAGGAACGGGAGCTGAAGGGCCAGATGGGCATGATCGGTGCCATGGGTGCCGTGGCATCTGCCGCCATGAAGGGCGGGCAGCTCTCTGAGCAGGAAAAGGCCCGCTTTGTGGAGAACATCAATCTGGCAAACGACGCCCAGACCGGCGGCATGGCATTGTACAGCCGCCGTGCTGACGAAGCCTTTGCAAAAGTGCAGTGACCCCAAAAGGAGGAACGGATATGAGAAAGATCCAGCGCAGAGATTTCCTCAAGGCCATGGGCCTTGCCACCGCCGCCCTCGGGCTGACCGCCTGCGGCGGCTCCGGTGCCGCCAGCGCATCCAGCGTTTCCAGTGCACCGGCTTCCAGCAGCAGTGCCCCGTCCGCTTCGGCACAGCCGGAATCAGCAGTGGACAAAGCCGCCCCTGCAGGGCCCCCTGTGACCCAGTTCCAGACCGGGGAACTGAAGATCGGCGACTATACCTTTAAGGCAGAATACATCCCCTTTGATGTCCGCCGGGAACTGGACGGAGCGCATCACTGCATCCATGCGGACAGCTACCGGGGCAATTACTTCTTCAGCTTCTACAACGAGGACGATGAAGAGCAGTCTGCTAAAATCTTCGAGTATGCCATCAAGGACGACCGGATGACCCCGGTGGCAGAGTACAACATTGACGGAAGCAACGCCCTCAGCATCGACCGCAATGGCATCCTGTACGCCATGGATCCCTTTGATGTCTACTGCTACGATCTGAACAGCAGCGACCCGGAGGAGCCCAGCGACGCACTGGACTACTCGGGCAGCTGCTATTCCTCCAAGGACCGGGATCTGACCGTGATCTACTGGACCGACTCCGCACCGGTGCTGGTGCAGGACGGCGAGTACACTGAGCTGACGCTGGAGGGCGACAACGAGATCGGCCCCTTCTGCAGCATGCCCTCCCTGAACCTCAGCGGAGACGAGTTGCTGACGGTGGGCGAGCCGGACTCCAGCGGAGACTACTACTTTGCCGCCTTTGATCTGGACGGCGATGAGCTGGCCCGCAGCTCGCAGCCGGTGGGCAGCTTTGACGCCGTGATGATGAAGCGCCCCAACGGCTATCTGCTGGACACGGGCTATATGTGGGAGCTGTACGCGCCGGACGGCACTTTTTTGGAAAAGTCCCTTCCCGTGGGTGAGCGCGAGACCCTGTGCCAGCTGTGCGGCGACTTCTGCACCTTTGATGTTTTCCTGCCGCTGGAAGAAAACGCTTTCCTGGCAGTGGGCCACCACGGCAAAGCCACCGAGCCGGACGAGCCGGTGGTGTTCCGCATCACTACGGATTTCTGAGCCGACCGCTTCGGCGGGAAGACCAACGCAAAAACAGCGGGGCCGGGGAAAAGCCCTCGGCCCCCTTTGGAACAACAGGAGGAAACGCTATGGCAGGAATGCTGGAATATAAGTGCCCCTGCTGCGATGGCGCCATCCAATTTGACAGCGCCACCCAGAAGATGAAATGCCCCTACTGCGACACCGAGTTCGACGTGGATACCCTCAAGGGCTATGACGAGGAGCTGAAGGACGAAAAGCCCAGCGAGATGGAGTGGACCACCCCCGGCGGCAGCTGGGCAGAAGGGGAGACCGCCAGTCTGCATACTTACAGCTGCAAGAGCTGCGGCGGCGAGATCGTGGGCGATGACACCATGGCCGCCTCGGCCTGCCCCTTCTGCGGCAACCCCATCGTCCTCACCGGACAGTTTGCCGGGGCCCTGCGGCCCGACCTCATCATCCCCTTCAAGCTGGACAAAAAGGCCGCCAAGGCAAAGCTGCAGGAGCATCTCAAGGGCAAGACTCTGCTGCCCCGGGTGTTCCGCAGCCAGAACCACATCGATGAGATCAAGGGCGTGTATGTGCCCTTCTGGCTCTTTGACAGCGACGCCGACGCCCAGCTGCGGTTCACCGCCACCCGGACCCGCTGCTGGTCGGACAGCAAATACGACTATACCGAGACCAACTACTACTCCGTCCGGCGGGACGGCACGCTGGGTTTTGACGCAGTGCCGGTGGACGGCTCGTCCAAGATCGAGGACGACCTGATGGAATCCATCGAGCCCTTTGCCATGCAGGACGCCATCCCGTTCCAGACCGCCTATCTGGCGGGCTATGTGGCGGACAAATACGATGTGAGCGCCGAGGACAGCATCGAGCGGGCCAACAAGCGCATCCGCCGCTCCACTGAGGAGACGTTCCAACAGACCGTTACCGGCTACGATTCGGTCAAGGTGGATAACAGCAGCATCCAGCTGCACGGCGGCAAGGCAAAGTACGCGCTGTTCCCGGTCTGGCTGCTGAGCACCAGCTGGCGGGGCGAAAACTATCTGTTTGCCATGAACGGTCAGACCGGCAAATTCGTGGGTGACCTGCCCGTGGACAAGGGCGCTGCCCGCAAGTGGATGCTGGGCCTTACGGCTGCCCTTTCCGCCGCGTCCTACGGCGTGATGTGGCTGCTGTGGCTGGCACGGATCCTGTAAAGGAGGGACGAACGATGAAAAAGACTTCCAACCGACTGCACTCCCTCTTTGCGGCGCTGGCAGCACTGATTCTTGCGGCGGCGCTGGCTGTTCCGGCCTTTGCGGTAGAGGGCGGCTTTGCCGACCTGTACTACCGCATGTTCGACGACGCTGAGGTGCTGACCGAGGACGAGGACAACGAGCTGGAGGACGCACTGGAAGAGCTGAGCCTGCGCCAGAGCTTCGATGTGACCATTGCCACCATCGAGTCGATGGAAAGCGTTGGTGCCGACAGCATGGAGCAGTTTGCCGATGATCTGTATGACTACTGCCAGTACGGCTACGGCCCCGATATGGACGGCGTGCTGCTGCTGGTGAGCGTGGGCGACCGCAAGTGGCATATCTCCACCTGCGGCTACGGCATCACCGCCTTTACGGATGCCGGCATCCAGTACCTTGGCGAGCAGATGACCCCCTTCATGGCCGATGGAGACTATGCCGGTGCATTCCGCACCTTTGTCCAATGGTCGGATACCTACATTGACGCTGCCCGGGCGGGCCACCCCTACGATGTGAATAACCTGCCCCGGGAGCCGCTGTCTCTCATGTACCTGTTCCTTGCGCTGGGCATCGGCCTTGTGCTGGCATGGGTCGTCGTCCATGTGATGAAAAGCCAGCTGCGCAGCGTGGCGTTTCAGGAGAATGCCGCCAGCTATGTGCGGGAGGGCAGCATGAATCTGACCAACAGCCGGGAGCTGTTCCTGTACCGTGACGTGCACCGCACCGAGCGGCCGAAGGAGTCCAGCTCCAGCGATTCCGGCGGCAGCTCCACCCACACCTCTTCCAGCGGCACCACCCACGGCGGTGGAGGCGGCTCGTTCTGAAAGGAGTATGTTTATGAATCCTTATCTTTCGGAAAAAGCCCGCGGCGAGATTCCCCGTGTCCTCAAATGGCTGCGGAACGCGGGGCTTGCCTTCTGCGTGTTCTGCGCCTTTGGCGGGCTGTATACCCTCTGCCTGGACCTGCAGGTCAAGGACACCTCCCACGTTGTCGGGTATGTGTTCTGGATCGTGGTGGGCGCAGTGCCCCTTGTTCTGTTCGCACGCAACGAAAAACGCCGCTACCATGCAAGAACCATCGCCCGCAGGGTGGAGAGCTACTCTGGGCCGGAGGTGCCTCTGCGGTGGCTGTGCAACAGCGTTGGCATGGACACAAAGGACCTTGCATGGTATTTTGAAAACGGTTATTTTGTAAACCTCAGTCTGGATCTGAACCAGAAGATCGTCCGCAGGCGGACCGTGCCCCGCCATGACCCGAACCGGAGCTGAACCCCTCACAGCTGAAACAGAAAGGAGTATTTTCATGGGACTTTTTGATAAGATGAAGCAGGCCGCCGCAAATGTTTCCGGCAACCAGACCGTCACCTTTACCTTTCAGGCTCTGCCGGAAAGCCTTGCCCAGATGCAGGCACTGCCGGAGGCCAGTCTGGACACCCCCTTTAAGACCGCAGCCCTCACCGTCTGCGCACTGTGCGCCTACGGTGCCGATAAAAACATCGGGCTGGAGATGCTCAACTGGCTGCGCGGCCCCCGCCCCATGAACGGGCAGGAGATTTCCTTCCTGAACGACCGCTTCCGGGACGGCAAGAGCTATATCCCGTTCTCCTACTTTGCAGGCGCTGCGCCGGAAAACGACTATACCCCCCGCCAGCCCTTCACCCTGCTGGTGGGCAGCAACCACACATCCAACACCGAGGAGGGCTATTGCAAGCTGTTCATCCCCTGCGGCGGTGCCGACAGCCCCCGCCCCATCACCCTGCGCCGCAAAGGCAACGGGCAGTGGTTCTTGTGGGAGCAGTACCTGATGACCGGCATCCAGATGCCAAAATCTGCCGACCCGTGGGCATAAAGACAAAGGAGCGGATATGAAAGCCATGAAAACTTTTGCAGCGCTGCTTGCACTGGCTTTCAGTCTGGCAGGGTGCGGCGGGGTGGACGGCGACCCCGTCCGCCCTGCTCCCGGCAGCGCCGGGCGGGGCAGCAGCACAGCGGCTTTCGATGCCGATTCTGCTGACCCGGAGCAGCTTGCCGCAATGCGGCAGCTGGCAGGGGGAAACGGAGACCTTGCCGGGGTGCTCTATCTGGGCAGCGTCCCGGAGCGCACCACCGATGTGCACGCCGTACTGGACAGCTTACCGGAACAGCCGCGGCAGTTCGTTGCGGACATCCCGGCAGACCGCTGGGTCGCAGCGGCGGGCGGCGGGCGGGAGCTGTACTGCATCTTTGCCGTGCGCAGGGAGGATACGCTTTTTGTCTATGAAAAGCAGGATCCTCAGTACCCGAACGAGACGGGCAAGGAACTTTACGGCAAACAGGGTAGCCAGCCCATTCTGCTGCTGTGCAACGGCAGTAAGGAGGACACCGACACCATGGTAACGGTCTATTGCAGCACCGGCCGCTCACTGGACTGGAACCCGCAGCTTTCCGACAGCACCGGGCAGCCGGTGCTGCCAGAGGGCGTGTATGATTTTTCCGACTACCCGCTGACCGGCGCTGCCTCCTGAGACGCGCCCCGGCAGGGCATGAGAAAGGAGAACCTATGAAAAACCTGAAACTTCTGGCCGCCCTGCTGGCGCTGACCATCGGTCTGGCAGGCTGCGGCAAGGGCAGCAGCAGGCCCGCCAGCTCTGCATCCAAAAATATGCTGGACGGTGACAACATGACCGCACCCAACACCCAAAAGCAGGAATACGAAGAGCCGGAGGACGTGACCTATATGCGCCTTCTGGCAGGGGAGGACGAATACCGCGCCTGTGTGCTGTATCTGGGCGGTTCCTATGAGATCACCACCGATGTGCAGAAGGTGCTGGACAGCCAGACCGATCTGCGGGATCTGTGGAGCTTCGTCTACGACATCCCGCAGGATCACTGGGTCGTGGCACCGGATGGCGGGTGCGATTTGTACTGCATCTTCCCGCAGGACCCGGATGCCACCCTGTTCGTCTACGAGACGAGCCTGACAGACGATGCCGAAAACCCGCTCCAGCGCGGCAAACAGCTTTATTACAGCGAGGACGGTCAGCCCATCCTGCTGCTGTGCAACATCAGCGATATCGCCCCCAACACCGAGGTGGAGCTGTACCCCAGCACCGGCGAAGAGCTGGTATTCAGCCCCTTCCTTTCCGGCGAGAACGGCCATGTGGTGGAAGCCGAGGGCGTGTGCGATTTTACCATCTACCCGGAAGGGGACGACTGGGAGACTACTACCAGCCCATGGTCGCTGGAAGGCAACTGGCTGGAGACCGGCCGCGACACCGACGAGGGCTATTTTGACACCGACCCCGCAGACGCCGACCGGATGTGCTTTTTGCCCACCGATGCCGACACCGAGGGCAGCCAGCTGCCCCTGACCGCCAGCTACATTACCCCCTACCCGGAGCTGAACGTGGAGGAAGCCGACCTGTTCTATCAGGAGGGCACCCCGGAGGTACCCTTCCGCTCCAATCAGGAGTGGTACGCCACCTTTACCGGGTCCCACGGCGACCGCTACGCCATCACGCTGGAGGACGAGGACACCCTTGCCCTGAAGGTCTATCTGGACGGCCAGGAGAGCTACCTGAGCCTTGTCAACACTGTCTACTTTGCGCGGCAGGAGGCCATGGGCTGACCGGCGCGCGACCCGACACCGGGAGGAATGCACCATGAAACACACCAAAACGATCACCATCCTCCACTCCAACGACCTGCACGGAGATTTTCTGGCAGAGCAGGTGGACGAAAAACTGGTGGGCGGCGTTTCCATGCTGTCCGGCTACATTGAAAAGGTGCGGGCAGAACAGCCCAACACCATCTACGCCATTGCAGGCGATATGTTCCGGGGCTCGGTCATTGATTCCGAATACAAGGGGCTTTCCACCATCGAGATCATGAACGCCCTTGCCCCGGACGTGGTCACCATCGGCAACCACGAGGTGGACTACGGCATCGCGCATCTGCTGTTCATCGAAAAATGCGCCCGGTTCCCCATTATCAACGCAAACCTCTATATCAAAAACACCTCCACCCGGCTGTTTACCCCCTACAAGATCCTGCGGATGGACGGCATGAACATCCTGTTCATCGGCATCATCACGCAGGACGTGATCAACCAGACCAAATCCGAATCTCTGGTAGGCTCCTTTGTGGACACCGCCGCCGCTGCCGCCGAGGTGGGCAAGATCTGCAACGCCCACAACAGCATCGATATTGATTTTACCGTGCTGCTGACCCACATCGGCTTTGAGGAGGACCGCCATCTGGCGCGCCAGCTGGACCCGGCGTGGGGAGTGGATCTGATCATCGGCGGGCACAGCCACACCCTGCCGGAGCACGCGGTGGAGGAAAACGGCGTGGTCATTGCGCAGGCGGGCACCGGCACCGACCAGATCGGGCGCTTTGACATCATCGTGGACACGGACAACAACTGCATCGATTCCTACACATGGCGCACCGTGCCCATCTGCGCCGAGACCTGCCCCCGCAACCCTGCCATGGAGCAGGTGCTGCACCGCTTCACCAGTCAGGTGGACGAAAAGTACAGCCACATCGTAGGGCGCTTCCGCCGGGAGCTTACCCACCCCCAGCGCACGCAGGAGACCGAGCTTGGCAACCTGTTTGCCGATATCTTTACCCGCAGCCTTGGGGTGGATGTGATGCTGATCGGCTCCGGCAGCATCCGGGCCGAAAAGCTGGGCCCCATCGTTACCTACGGCGACCTTATCGAGGGCTTCCCCTACGATGACGGCGTATTCATGTTCAAGGTGACCGGCCAGCAGCTGCGTCAGATGCTCCATTACATGCTGCGGGAGGAAGCCTACACCGGCCATACGGAGTTCTACCAGCTGCCCTCCACCCTGCGCCTGCGGTACGACCGCCGCAAGGGCGATTTTGATTACTTTACCTACTGCGGCAGAGAGGTGGGCAAGGAGATCGGCGATGACGCCCTGTTCACCGTGGGCATGCAGAACTACCACTTTAAAAACATCGAAAGCTTTTTCAACATCTCCTACGACACCCTTTGCAAGCTCCAGAAGCCCCGTAGCGTGGCAACCTCCTGTCAGGATATCCTGATGGAGTATTTCCGGGAGCACGAGATGCTGGACGCGGTGGTGGACGGCAGAATGACCATTCTACCCCCCACGGCAAGGGAAGGAGACTGACCCATGCGCACAGAAAGGAGGAGACGACCCATGCGCACTTTCTCGCTGGTGCTGCTGGGGCTGGCGGTGGGGGCGGCACTGCTCAGCCGCAGCCCCAGCCGCCCCGCCCCAACGCCCCCGGAGCCTGCGGCTGCTACCCCGACGCTGGCTGACCTTGAAACGTTGGAGTTCTGGGAGCGGGGCAGCTATATCCGGCCCATCTCCCGCACCTGCCTCACCCGCACCCCCGAGGGCACCCGGGTGGAACTGGAACTGTACCACGAAGAAGTGTATCAGGAGCAGGCCGGGCCGGAACTTCTGGAACAGGCCAAGGCCATTCTGGAAGAGTACGGCGTGGGCGGCTGGGCAGGCTTCTCCGGCCACGACCCCAACGTGCTGGACGGCAAAAGCTTCCGGCTGGAAGCCACTCTTGCCGACGGCACCCGCATCGAAGCCCACGGGGAAAACAAGTTTCCCCCAAACTACCGGGACGTGATGAGCGCTCTGGACGACCTCACCGCCGCCGCCCAGAAAAACGCCCTGCAGCAATACACCCCATAACAGAAAGGAGCACCCCATGAAACAGCGATTCTCAAAACGAACGCGCCTTGTCAGTGCCCTTTTGACGCTGGCTATGGTGTTCACCTTTTTGCCCTTCAGCGCCTTTGCGGCGAACACAGAAATTGATTTTAATTCGCCGGATTTTCAGCTTGATTTCCCGGATGCGGAATTTCAGCGCTTTCTCAAAGAAAGATGTGACACAAACCACAATGGCAAGCTCGATGCGCAGGAACTCAGCATCACAGAGATGACGATTACTGACGATTACAAAATCAAAAATCTTGAGGGAATTCGTTTCTTTGAAGATCTCGAAAAGCTGGATTGCCACGGTATCGGCTTGACAACACTTAATGTTGGCAAAAATTTCAAACTGAGGGAGCTGGATTGTTCCTATAATCAGCTGAAAGATTATCTTTATATTCTTTCAAGTGGACTGAAAATATTGAATTGCTCCCATAATAACCTGACCTCCATGGATCTGGGCATTCTCTCTGGGTTGAAACTTGAGGAGGTAGATTGCTCCTATAACAAAATATGGCGAATCGTAATGCGGAGCGAAGAGGAACTGATCAAATTTGATTGTTCCAACAACGAACTGACGGCGCTGGATGTTAGCCGTTGCTACCAGCTAAAACAGTTGAATTGCTCGGTAAATCAACTGGTAGAGCTGGATGTCAAAAACCAGACTAACCTGACACTGCTGGATTGTCACCATAATGAATTGATAGAACTGAACGTAAGCCGGAATCAGAATCTGGCATCGCTGACGTGTGATGGAAATCAGCTGACAACGCTGGACTTGAGCAAGAATAACAGCTTGAGCCATCTGAGCTGTGCGGAAAACCGGCTTGCTTGTGTGGACTTTTCCCATATGGTCGGAAGCACTATAAATGCTGATGGCAACAGGCGTCCCATTGCAGTTCGTACAGACGGAAAGTTTGACTTGGCCACACTGCCCGGTTTTGACGTGAGCAAAGCCACCAACTGGACCGGCGGCTCTGTTTCCGACACAACTCTAAGCGTGAATGCGGGCGCAAACGAGGTGAGCTACCAATACAATTGCGGCAATGGAGTAAAGCCCACATTCATCTTTGAAACCAGTCTGCCCATCAATAAGAATAATTTCCCCGACGATAGCTTTAGAAATTACATCAAAACCTACAAAGCAGGTGGCAGAGATGTCCTCACGGTGGAAGAACAAAGAAAAGTCGAAAGTATCGAAGTCAAAGGATGGAACATCAGCAACTTAAAAGGCATTGAGGCGTTCCCCAACCTGAAAGAGTTGAATTGCGAAAACAATTCTATCCAGAAATTAGACCTGAGACAGAATCCAGAGTTGGAAAAATTGATATGCAATAAGAATCAACTGACCCAGCTAGACCTGAGCAAGAATCCGAATATCTACTTTCTGAATTGCTCTTGGAACCAGTTGGAACAACTGGATGTATCGCATCTGAAAGATTTGGTGACGCTCGATTGCTCGCACAACGATCTGGAGCAACTGGATGTCAAAAATAGTAAATCTCTGGTAGCACTCAACTGTTCTGCAAATCAGTTGACAGAGCTGGACGTAGATGTGACTCATAAACCCAATCTGGAAAGGGTAGAATGCCAAAACAACCAGCTGACATCGCTGATTCTGGGCCAAAATAAACTGCTGAAGAAACTGAATTGTGCCCATAACCAGTTGACCCAGCTGAATTTGAACAATATGATTTCCTTAAAGGATCTGAACTGTTTCAACAACCAGCTGACCGTGCTGGATGTCAGCGATAGTCCAAAATTGACTACATTGTGGCTTGGGGATAACCATCTCACCAGCCTGAATCTGGACAACAACCCGAAGCTCGATTTCTCTCTTACGGATATTTACAGCGGTGATAATGTTTACACCGTTACCCTGAACCCTGACCGTACGTTTGACCTGAGCACTCTGCCCGGGAACTTTGATAAAAGCCGGGTTACAGGATGGGAGCATGGCAAAGCCAATGGGAACATTCTGACAGTCGATGAAGGCACAAACGTAGTGTACTACGGTTATCAGTGCAGAAGTAACATGTTGGACGTAAGTTTCACACTGGATGTGACTGGCACCGGCGGCACGGTTCCCCCGGTAACGCCTCCCTCCGGCGGCGATAACCCGGGCGGCGGTTCTACCCCGGGTGGTTCTACCCCGGGCGGCTCTACCGGCGGCGGTGACGGCGGCGGTGCGGTCGTCATCGTGGCGGCGGCAGGCGCAGTGGCGGCTGGCGTTGTAGGCTACGGCGTGTACAACTATGTTTCCGGCCGCAAGCTGCAAGCCCTGCTGCCGGAAGGCGTGGCTGCACCCGAGAACCGCGCCCAGACCGCGCTGCTGCTGTGGAACACCGCAGGCCGTCCCGAGCCTGCCGAGGCCCCGGCTTTTGCAGACGTGGCAGACCCGGATACCGCTAAGGCAGCCCAGTGGTGCGTGGAGCAGGGCCTGATGAAGCGCCGCCTGAACGGCAAATTTGCCCCGGGCAGCAGCATCCCGGCCTATCAGGTGCTGAATGCCTACCGTAAGCTGGCAGGAGGCTGACAACCGAAGGATCATTCTGCCCATGCCGGGCAATGACCACTTTTTGAAAAAGGGTACCCTTTTTTCGGGGGAAGCTGACGCTTCTCCCGAATAGGGCCCTGAAAAAAATTTTTACCACAGAAAGGAGCACCCCATGAAACAACGATTCTCAAAACGAACGCGCCTTGTCAGTGCCCTTTTGACGCTGGCAATGGTATTCACCTTCCTGCCCTTCAGCGCCTTTGCGGACGATGACGTCGATTTCTGGGTTCCCCTGCACAGCGAAAACTTTCCGGACAAAACGTTCCTGGAATATATCAGAACGACGTTTGACAAAGGAGGATCGGAGGATGGAGAACCGAATGGAATTCTGGAGCCAGGCGAATGGAGAGCTGTCACTACGATCGATGTCCGCAACAAAAATATTATCAGCCTGTGGGGCATTACGTGTTTTCGCAACTTGAAGAAGCTGAATTGCTCCGATAACCAGCTGACATCTTTGAACCTAAGCTACAACACCAAGCTAACGCAAGAAAACCTCAAGTGCACTGGAAACAAGTACCCCATTACCATTGATGAGACCGAACGTACGTTTGACTTGAGTACCCTCCCTGCTGGATTTGACGTAACTAAGGCCAGTGGATGGGCTGGCGGCACTGTGGAGGGCAACACCCTGAAGGTGAAGCCAGGTGCAACGCAGGTAACTTACACCTACGATTGCGGCAATGGACTGACCAGCGTATTCAGTCTGCAGGTGCTGACCATTACCAGAATCAAGCAGGTGAATCTCCGTGTAAACACCCCCAAAAAGAACGAAATGCCGGACGAGACCGTTGTTATTCTGGACAACGGAGCAGACGTCTGTGACGCCAAGATCTACTGGGTCGAGGGCGACGACGTAGGCGGCAAGCCGATCACCGGCTCCTTCAGGCCGGGCAAACGGTACACCCTTCAGGTGGGTCTGTACGCAAAACCCGGATATAAGTTTAGCAAGGATACCGTCTGCACAGTGAACGGACGGGATGCAACGTTCCTCATGACCATGAACGATGATACGGAATATTGCGCAATAAAGCATTATTCGGTGCCGCTGAATCCGGGCGGATTTGAGCACGACCACAAGATGAAAATGAACCACGACGAGCACAGTCACTGGATGGAGTGCCCCATCTGCCATACGGTGCAGGGCACCGAAGCCCATGTCTACGATGACGACAAGGATACCACCTGCAACGTCTGCGGCTATGTCCGCAGCCTGACCCCGGGCGGCGGTTCTACCCCGGGTGGCGGTTCTACCCCGGGCGGCGATACCCCGGGCGGCGGCTCTACCGGCGGCGGTGCGGTCGTCATCGTGGCGGCAGTAGGCGCAGTGGCGGCTGGCGTTGTAGGCTACGGCGTGTACAATTATGTTTCCGGCCGCAAGCTGCAAGCCCTGCTGCCGGAAGGCGTGGCTGCACCCGAGAACCGCGCCCAGACCGCGCTGCTGCTGTGGAACACCGCAGGCCGTCCCGAGCCTGCCGAGGCCCCGGCTTTTGCAGACGTGGCAGACCCGGATACCGCTAAGGCAGCCCAGTGGTGCGTGGAGCAGGGCCTGATGAAGCGCCGCCTGAACGGCAAATTTGCCCCGGGCAGCAGCATCCCGGCCTATCAGGTACTGAACGCCTACCGCAAGCTGGCGGGATAAAACCTCTCAGTCTCGCTTCGCCCGGAAGCTCCCCTGACCGGGGAGCCAAGAACGCAGGCGTGTTCCGGCAAATGACATCAAAACGCAGCCGATGCTCTGACTTTCCCATCAGGAGAGGGGGCGCGGCATAAAAAATAAGCATCCGCAGCGCACTGCGCCTGAGCTGAAGCAGCCCGGCCATGCGCTGCGGATGCTTTTGTTGTGCGGCGGGGCACGCCGCCAAAAACAAAAAATCCGAACCCTTCTCTTTCGAGAAAAGGTTTGGGTCTTCCTTGTCTGGTGCGAGTAGTGATGCAGAACTTTTTAAAAACAATCGTAGTATAATTTGTTTTTGAGGTTATCGGGTAGCAACTTGCTTGTATCACATCCCGATGGGCAGCTGTATTGAAAAAACAGCTACCCAAGACAAAAAGAAACGCCGTATCGTTTAACACGATACGGCGTTTTATGGACCTAGAGGGATTCGAACCCTTGACCTCTCGGATGCGAACCGAACGCTCTCCCATGCGGACCTTAAAGAAGCCCCCAAAGAACAGAACATTTCTTTGCGAAACGGCAAAAAAATATAGGCGTAATGCGGGTTTTCAGACGAGCATTACTTTCGAGAAAAAATTGCCGTTTTTGCTTCAATGTAAAAAAGTCACACTTCAGGAGGGATGCGCTTCAGATGCGATTTGAACGGGCGACCATCTGAATACTTCTTGCGGATCACGCACCGTATGGGGATGATTCGGATTATATCCCCTATACAATAAAATTGACGAGAAACAGTTAGATTTTTTCTGGCTGTTTCTTTTTTATTGCACAAATCGGCAAAAACAGTGCCGACGGTTACGCACCCAACGAAGATGAAAATGCCCAAAAAAAGCTATCAAATATCGCGTTGCTCTATACAAAATATAGCAATCGGTATACGCACCATAAAACATATACGGTATAACGTCAATTTATGTACATATCTCAACTGAATGACTGGAGGTGAGTTTTCAAAATGCCTGTTATTTATGTTGCAAAAACATCTTCCTACGCACGAAGAATCACGTTCGTTTTAGGACAGACGGTTGAAAAACAGCATGATCCTTGATTATTTCTACGGGCAAGCCGGAGAGCTGTTTTCGTTCTACCGCGTTCCAAAGGCTCTGTTTCAGGAGCCACGGTTCCAGAGCCTGTCAACCGATGCCAAGACCCTGTACGGTATCCTGCTGGACCGCATGAGCCTGTCCGTGAAAAACGGCTGGCTGGACGAGCAGAACCGGGTGTTCATCCTCTTCACGATACCAGACCATGCCCATCGCAGAATAAAAGCTCCACAGCGCATACCTGTTGGTATAAAATACTCGGCCATCCCAATGGCTTTTGATGGAATAAGGATGGCACCCAACCGCTGATCTTAAAAATGCCCAGATAACACAAAGCCGGGCTGCTGCACAGAAACTGTGGAGCAGCCCGGCTTTTCTACAACGCAGTCACACCGCTGCAGCCCTGATCCAGAGGAACAGAGTGGGTGCGCTTAGCCTAGGGTGAGGGTGTTGGTGACGGAGACCACGCAGGCGAGAATGCCCATGATGATGCCGCCGATGTAGGGGTTTTTGGACTTCTTGTAGATCTTGCTGCACACAAAGACGGCAAGGGGCAGCATGAAAACGATGGGGTAGAGCCAGATGCCGGTAATGGAGCCGCCAAGGTGAGTAAGCTCGGACCACAGGAAACCCTTGTTGTAGAAGGTGATGTACTGAACGCCGATCATGATTTCGGGTCCGATAAAGACGAAGAACATCTGCACCAGAGTGCTGAGCCAATTGGACTTACCCAGCTGTACAAAGTTGAAGCCGTTGGTGGCAACAGACAGGGCAATGTAGTACACCAGCCAGAACACCAGATACTTTGCAATGGTGGCAAAATGCATGGGTGCAAATGCACGGATGGTGATGAAGCACCACAGGCGGAAGTCGGTGAGGAACAGGTAGTCGGAGATGAACACCAGCGCATAGGCGGCGACCACCACGATAAGGGACAGAACGATGGTCTTCCAGAGCTTGCGGCCGCTGATCTTCACGCCGCGCTCTGCCAGGTCCAGGCCGTTCTTCTTGCTATAGCAGTTATAGGCCACCACCATAAACAGGATGGTAAACACGCCACAGAGGAAGGTCCACATACCGATGTACCAGGTGGCTTCCTGATTCCAGAATGCCGGACGGTTCTTACTGCACCATGCATAGATGGTGGGGTAGAGGATCACGCCCATGATGGCACCAAATGCAAGACCGCCCCAGTACCAGCCCTTGCCCTTGCCCTTGGGAGCAGGGAGCGGCTGTGCGTCTGCAGCAGGCTTGAGCTCTGCAAAGTAGCGAGCGTCTAGAAGGGCGATGGCGGCGTAGATGACGAACATAAAGAAGCCAGCGATGCCCACCGTATTGAAGAATGCCTTCCACTGCCATGTCTGGTTGTTGGCATCCAGCTTGATGGGAGCATCCAGTGCCTTGTCAAAGAAGGTGACGCTGTCAGCAACAACATTCTTGGAGAAGTGTGCCCAAGGGTGGGTGATGGCCGGGTTGAAGATGACACGGATGGATTCCTTGCCGTCGATCTGCTCGGTGTAGTAGGTATCGGCACTGCGCTTGTCCAGACCGGTGGGGTCTACGCCAAAGTGCAGGAAGGACTGTGCAGTATTCTGGTCGATGTAATCCCGGGGAGCACTCTTGGTGCCGTCTTCCTGCTTTACCCGGTGGAAGAACTCGTCGTACTGGCAAGCAACGATACCAGCATCACGGCTGCCAAAGATGTTGACCCACTGATCGTCCTTCTTGTAAACGGCATCGTTGGACACCAGCAGTGCGGCGGCAATCAGCCCTTCCTCGTCCTGCATCACAGCCACACGGCTGGCAAGTGCGCCGTTGGAGTGACCGGTAACGCCGATGCGGCTTGCATCAACATAGGGCAGGCGAGCAATGTACTTTACGGCATCGTAAAGACCGTTGGCGTTGTTCTCGGCGTTAAACCATGTGCCGTCCGGGATGATCTCAGAGTCGCCGTGACCGTACATACTGATGGAGATGACCACATAGCCTCTGCGAGCGTACTCAACATAGTTGAGGTCCTGCATCTCACGGTTGTTGTACCAGCCATGGCTGGTAACAATCGCCGGAGCGGGGGTCTCTCTGGTGGCGTTTTTCGGCACCAACAGAAGGGCGTCCAGTTCGTGACCGCTGTCGGTGACCATAGTGATGTCGTGGTACTTGATCGCACCGCCGCCTGTCTGCACCATGGATGCGCCCAAAGAGCTTATAAGGCATAGGATCAGAGCGATCGCGACCCAGAAGCTCGCGCTCTTTT
>OLXZ01000669.1_pt1 | contig 17227 bp, 10 predicted proteins | sample 1673901 | NCBI WGS metagenome assembly OLXZ01 (sample SAMEA103958131, study PRJEB25191) | human gut metagenome | reverse complement strand
TCTTCGGCGGCTCGTGTTCATTCTGAAAAATGCGGAGCGGGACGCCGATCAGATATGCTACCTTCGATACAAGCTCATAGGTGCTGTCTTTGTAGGCAATCTGTTCTCCGTTGTATTCGATACCATTCTGATTGAAAGAAGGGTTATCCATGTGTGCCTCCTATCATGTTCAATCGAAAAGCAGTGCGTTTGCTTTCATCCTGTGCTTTACAGTCCGCCTCCGCCTTTATTTCCGCCAAACTCACAGCCGTGTGTATGATCATGCCCATAATACCACCTTCCATAGCGATACCCATAATGCGGAGGGCAATTTGCGCAGTCACCGGTACAATGTCCGTGGTGAGACTGGCTTTTCTTATCCAAAAGACTTCCAACCGCAAATGCCAACCCGAGCTTTGAGAAGAATCCGAGCTTTGGCTCCTTTTGCTTCGGTTCGTCAAAATCGATCTCATCTTCTACGGAAGGGGCTTCATTCTCGTCATCTGCAAACACAGTCACATGATTGCGCCTTGCTACAAGCTCAAGAACTTCATCGTCTGCGGAACCCCAAAGGTCTTCCAACTGCTCCTGCGTAAAGGTGCATTTTGCAGATTTCAGTAGTTCATTCATGGCTGATATATCGCAGCAGCCGGAAAGGTCATAGATTTCATCTGGCGTGAACTGGACACCATAGGCAACCGCTTTTTTTATAAGTCGTGACGCTGCCTTCTCATCCATATACTCCTGCGCGACCTCAGAGACTTCGGCGGATGTACCAAACGTGGTCAATGAGGACATATTCTTGATCTGCGTGCTGGTTGCCCAGTCATAGAATTTCTCATAATAGGAGTCCCAATCCATTCATCAATCACGCCCTTCCAATGATTTCAGGAGTTTCCCCCACGGGCTGTGGAACTGAAAAACTCATGTGATGCTCAATAGAACATATTGTGCCTCTCAATTTGCCGCCTGAGTTTCCGCCTGGAACAAAAACCGCCTCGCCTCGTTTCAGGGTACGATCCTCCGTCCGGTAGAACTTTTTCGTGTTTGTTCCATCCAGCTTTACAAGGCAGTAAACATATACATGGAAATCATCTGCTGCATACGGATCATGTTTTCCAATCGGGTCACTACCACTTTTTGACGTGCATTCGGGAGATGTCTCACCCACAACATTCTCGGAGGAATCATCCGGGATAATCAGTTCATCATCCTCGTTTTCATTAAAGCTATTGGACTCCACTGTATCTATTGCTGAATTATATTCTTCCTCAGTCTCATAGTCCTCTGGTGAAATCCCGTAGTCTGAGCCATCTTCACAGTAATCACGCCATCCGTGTTTTTCCCTGCTTAGTGCCTCATTATATTCGTCTCTTGTCTCATAATCGTTTGGATCGATACCGTATGCGCTGCCATCCTCGCAATTCAGACGCCAAGCATAGCGGTTATCACGGGGAGCCATGTATGCGGCTGTGCTAATTGGTAAATCATCATCAGAATCAAAAGCTCCCATTGCGCCAAGAACACCGCCAAACTTGATGAGGTCATCTGTGTCCTTAATTAGACCCATGCCCATTGCAGCACCGGTTGCAGCGTATGGATCAATTCTCTTGCTGCGCTTCGTACCATATTTCTGCCTACGTTTTGCTGCAAGATAATCCAAGGTCATTGCTCCAGCGAGATCAATCAAGGTATCTATTACGGGAATACGCTCACGTTTTTTTGACCGTTTTTTCTTGGACACGGGTATGCCTCCTTCCAATCTCCGATTTGACGTCACTCAACGCCCAATGCTTTATAAACTGCGTCTTCCGCACTCTGATAGAAAACCAGATTGAAGCAGCCGATTAAATCCGCCGGGACAAGTCCGAGATCAGCCGCCGATGTAATAGGCAGCAGCACCTTTTTCGCACCACTGTCAAGGCAGACCTGAAGGGCGTTTGCAAGCTCGTCCACCTTGAGCATCGTTCCTGCAATGCTGATCTCACCCAGCACCGCCAGACTGCTAAGGGTCGGCTTTCCAAGCGCAATCGAACAGAGCGCGATCAGCGTGGGAAGTGCCAGCTTCTCGGTCATGCCGATGCCCTGCAAATCCTGATAGTTGATGATATAGTCCTTCGTTGTGGTGCTGATTGCACCGCTGATGCGGTTGCCGTTCGCTTTCAGATAGTTGAAGGCAGTATTTGCCGCTTCCTTGCACTTTCCGTCAGAGTTCAGTCCCGTCCGCTCAAACTTTCCGTTTCCGGGAAGCATCTGCGATTCCAGACGGAAGACGCCGATCATGCCGCTCTTCCCCTGAGAAACCGTATAGACCTGACCGGGATTGCACAACCCTTCGGGGATCAGCTTTCCGCCGCCCTGTTCGGGAACGGAAACAAAATGTTCCTCAAAGGTATCGTTGTCAATGTACGAGAAATTGACATCGTAGAACTCCATGCCGCCCAGCTTCTTGAGCTGTTCCTTGACGCGGCGGCGCATTTCAAGCGCAAACTTGAGGATCTCTTCAAGCTGTTCTTTCGTAAACTCTCCGTCAGGGTAGAGCAGCTTGATCATGCCGCCGACCATCTTGCGGACAGCAATGGTGTCGCGCTGATTGAGGTTCTTGCCAAGGCGGAAATACTTGTCCAGCGCATCGCCGTATTGCTCCTTGCGAAGTTCCCGGATAAACTCTGCCAGATAGTCGGTGATGAAGCCGTAATCATCGGTGAAATGCTCCGGACGGAACTTCGGTATCTCCCAGCCGGGAATATAGCAGTGCATACGGTCGAGGAACGCCGTGTCCGTTCCCATTTCCGGTGGGAACGGGTCAAAAAGGCTGGACGTTTTCAGCAGCACATCCACGCTCTGATTGATATTGCCGACGAAGACCATAGAAGCGGTCGCGGCTTTTTCCTCCTTGCCACGAGCGAAGGAGCCGGACGCCATATAGTCCTTCATGATCTGGATGCCGTCCTTGTCCTTAAAGTTGATACCGGCAACTTCATCGAACGCTACGCAGTCCCACAAGCCGACCAAGCCCACGGTTTTTCTGCCCATGTTGTAAAACAGGTTCGCAACGGTTGTCTGACCGCCGGAAACAAGGATGCTGTTCGGGGAGATTTCTTTGTAGATATGGGATTTTCCGGTGCTTCGCGGACCCAACTCACAGAGGTTGAAGTTGTTCTCGACAAGCGGCAGCATACGGGCAAGCAGAAGCCAACGTTCGCGGTCATTCAGCTTATCCGGCTCATAGCCGCAGGAGCGCAGAATAACCTTTGTCCATTCCTCCTGTGTAAATGCCTTGCGCCCCTGCTTCAATTCCTCGATGTCCACATGGGGCATCTGAATCGGCGTGAGCTTATGAATGAGGATTGGGGATCTGTGCTTATCCTCTTCCACATATTCATATTCAAGCTGGACAATGCACCAGATACCGCCGCAGAGAAGCCGATCGTATTTAGTTGGGTAGTCCTCAGAGATAGGAATAGCTTTGATTCCGAGATTGGAAAACTCAGCCTCATAGCTGTCCGTCTTAATGTTGAGATTCACCGTGATTTTGTCAATCACGGTATAGCTGCCTCGCTGACGGAGGACAGAAAGGATCTTCTGCGCCTCGTCGGGACGGACGTAGTTTTCAGCCAGAATCCGCTTGACGTTTGCAACGCCGGTTTCAATGACATCCTCGTCATCAGAGCTACAATACTGCCCGAGAAGAAATTCAAGAACATAAACGGGGACATTTGCCCCTTCCTTGATTTTCTTTGTAAGGTCTTTGCGGACAATCCTGCCGTCAAATACCTTACGCAGTTTGCTGTCGATTACGGCGTTTGCATCCTCTTGTGATACCGTTTCAATAAACTCGCTCATTTTCTGTTTCTCCCTCACAGGTCAAATCCGAAGTCATCCGCAAAGGCAATGTCAATATGGAACTCAGCCTCTTCTGGAACATCGGTATCGTTGGCAATAACAAGGCGATAAATCTTGTTCTTGTCATAGGCACCGGCTTTCAAATTGAGGCGCACACGAAAGACGCGCTCAGAAGCATTTGTGCTTGTGCGGTCTGCAATGACAGTCTGACGGTCACTGATGACCACGCCCTCATCATCCGTCATATAGATGTAGTAGGTGCAAGGCTGAATCTTTTCTCCAACCGGCTGACGCTGGTAGAAATCCAGAGAGAATAGCAGGTTGGACACCTTGCGGCTTTCGCTCAACAGTTTCAATTCTGCGTTGGAAACCTCCACATACTTCTTGCTTGTGGAGCGGAGATTCTTGAAGCTGATAACAGGCACAACAAGCTCCTGCAAGCTGATACCGCCGTGGACATAGTTCTCACCGCCACCAGAAATCCGTATGCGTGTGGAATCAAACGGCGTGTAGCCCTTGACCGGCGCACCGCCGATCTCACCGTCAAGTTGAACCGGCATAAGGTACTCCGCCGCTGCGGAGGATTCTGTCAGTGTATATCGACGTCCAATTTCATATACCTTGCCGCTGATCGCGTCCTTACCCAGCTTATCGCCTTCGGTCAAAGGACTGTATGTGTAGAGGAAACCGTGATCTGCGGTGATGAAAATGTCTGTACCCTGCATATCGTTGATGACAATACGAAGAATATTGGAAAGCTCCTGCATAGCGTCTTCGCAAGCCTCAAACACCTTTTTCTCGGTTGGAGCTTTGTCACCAATAGCGTCAATCGTGTTGTGATAGATATATACGACTTCTTTCCCACTAACAAGCTCACGACGCTCGGCGCGTTTCATGTTCAAAACATCTGTGTATTGAACTGCCACGCTGTTTATGTTAGCAGCACGGAGGATCTTGCCACGCTCATCAGTAGAACGGGTGGGCATTTCGTCCACAAGGACCTCCATATCGTCATTGACGGACAGCTTTCGTCCCGGTAGGAGAGAAGCCATGCCGAACTTCGTGATGGAGGGAAATACTGCCTGAACCGCTTCAAGCTTTGCCGTTCCCTTGGTCGTTCGAGTGATGGTATCGCAAAGCTCCGCCGCGACCTCATATCGCAGGGCGTCGGATATAACGACAAAGGCACGGGAGTTTTTCCCTGCAAGCGGTCTAACATAATGAGAATAGAAATCCCGTTGCTTGCCGATCTCGGACACATAACCCAGCGCGGCAAGGTTATCCGAAATCGCGCTCGTCCAGCAGCCGGTCAACTTCTTGAGGAACCAGTTTTGATACAGTCCCTCCACATAATCCGCCGCGTGTTTCAGCTTGTCCTCCAGAAGCGCGCTGCTGTCCTTTAGGGCGCAGCCGAAGGCATAGTGGAAATGCCGGTAGAAGCTGTCCATCTCATACGCCTTTTCGGTGTAGAGCTTCCAGATTGCTTTCGGCTCGACAATATGGAAGCCCGCAGCATTATCCTGATAGAATCCCTGCATCTTGGCGATGTAGTAGAGGCAGTCATAATAGTTCTCGAACCGCTCAATCCATCCGGAGGTACGGCGATTTTCCGCAGTTTTCAGCATCAGCTCGGTCTTTACCACACGATCTGCGATTTCAGAGAAGAAGCGGCTCAGGATGACCTCATGAATGGACGGGAAAATGTCCGCTGTCAGCAGCGTTTCAATATCCTGCTTTTCAAATCGAGATGCAAGATGCAGCTCCTGCTCCACACTGCGACACAGCTCCCAAAGCGCATCGTTATCCTCGCGGTTACGCCATTCGTGGACGATACTGTAACAATACGCCTTGTTGGAATCAGAGATGAAACGCTCCAATCCTTTGAGAACGCTGGGATTCATCGTCTGCGCAAGGGCTGTCAGCAGCACATGGGCAGCGAACAGGTCAAGCGTTTTTTCGTCCTCATGGATATAGCCCGTGTACTTGCGGATAAGCTGCCAGAAGGAGTCAATGTTACCGAACTTTTTGATATTGCTGAGAACGGTATTGCTTTCCTCATCCTGTCCTGCCGAAAGGACAGCAATAAACACGTCCTGCGCAGAGCCGCCGTTTAATCCTGCCAGCACAGCCATAATGTCAATATGAAGCTGCAACGGCGTATGGTATTCTCGCCCAATCCTTTTCAGCCTTTCAATCCGCTCTTTACTGTCGAAGAATTTTGCATACAGCTTTACCGTCTTGCGCATTGCCGGACTTGCCTCAATATTCAGCTCATTCATGCGCGTGGAGATAAGGTCGGAGCGGTATTCTTCGCTGAATTTTTCAATATCCAGTAGCCAATTATCCTTTGGATCAGCATAAGAGAAGGGATTATAAATCAGGTAGTTTCCTGAGAGGTCATCGTGCAGAAGCAGCTTTTTTACGGCAAAGTTGTTCATGCCGGTGAGCTTGATGACTGTTACATCAGGGATAGAAAGCTCGTCAAGCATGGACTCGAACTCCCGATCCTCGTCTTGCCAGAAGATGATCCGCCTTTGATAGAACTCCGGTAGAGGGGCGGCAAAACGTTCTATTAGATCAAATTGTATGCGTTCTTCGGACATTTTTCTTTCTCCTTAATTGCGAATGACAGCCATTACGATAAGTCCCTGCAACGCGAAATGACCGTTTGAACTTTATTTCGGCTGATGGCTTGATTGAAATAGGAAACTGTGTTGCGATCAGCATATCGCATATCGACAATATTGATCGGAAGATTGCCAGAGCCTATGAACAACAGATACTTGGGAGACAACGGGAAGATATAGCCGTTCATGTTCTTCGATTCTGGAACGCTATGATATTGAAACGCTGGATTATCCGAAGTGATAAAGTCTCCGGCATCGCTGTAAGTCTCAAATAGAATCATTTGAAGCCGCTGACTTCCAATATCCAAGAATGTATGGAAATGACCGCCTTTGTTTTTATATAGCATTCGGTATAGTTCTGCATACCATAAGCCATCTATAAAGTCATCAGCCCACCCTTCAATTTCGTTCCCGTTGCTCTCGCCAGACTGTGTATCAGTTTCTCCGCAAAAAGCTGGAATGAGTATATCGTCTCGAATCCAGCTATATATACCTGTCCCATCAAACCGAGGATTTCGACAAAGCATCATAAAGAAAAACGCAAGCATATCCGTTGCTGTTTCCATAGAAATGCGCCTCTCGCTTTTCCCATCAATTCCCGATTCATCTGAGTTCATTTCAGTGATGAACTGCTTCAATAGAGATTGCCAATGCGTTTCAAAATGCGAATCCAGACCATCTTCAATCAAATAAGAGTTGATGGCATGAATATCATTCAGGATAGCGTTCTTTCGGGCGCGATCTCCTGTTTCATAGAAGAAATCCCACCGGTCAATCTCCGGGAGATGCTTGCGAATGCTTGATTTCGTTTTGATTACACTATAACCAAGTTTTCCATAAACAGGCGGTGTGCGCTTTATTCGCAGGATTTCATATATCTGCTCAACAAAATCAGCCAGTATCTTTGGGCAAGATTGTGTGATGTAGCTGTGGGCGAAGTCAACTGTATATAGTCTGGATTCCCAAAGTACAGCAGTTATTGGCGTTCCATGTCCACGTTTCTCATCGTGGTCAAACCTGTAAACTCCTTGTATCTGCTTGCTCGGTTCTTGATCTGTTGTGACTGATGCTTCCCACGCTTTGAGGTAAACACGAGGCACATAATGCTGCCTTTTTGTTGTTCCCACATCTACACTCCTTCCATCACTTTATCTTCGCCAGTACGTCGGCAAACAGCTCGTAGTTGTGCTTCACGCCGTCATCGAGGTCAATCTGGATGTTCTGATCGGCAAGATGATGGACTTTTTCTTCGTACTTCTGGATTTCAAGAGCCTGTTCTTGGAGCTTCTTCTGCTGCTTGGTCAGCTTCACGCGCTCCGCAGCTCCGGCGTGTTCGATGGCGTCCGCAAGGTGGGTGAGCTGGGTGCGATAACGCTCCTGCTGCTCGTGAACATAGTCGGTACGCATCCGGGCAAGAAGGTCGCTCTGATAGCGGTGCATATAGATCAGAGCCTTGAAGCCGTTCTTCTTGCCGCTGTCGAATAGCCAGTAAATCGGACGCTTCTGATAGGTTTTCAGGTGGTCAGCATAGAAGTCATTCAGGAAGTAGCTTCGGATGACCTCACGGGGTGTACCCTTGCCGCCGAGTGCGTCAGCGATAAACTTGAGGTTTTCTTCCAGCGTTTCCTTACCGTAGACAGTTTCCACCCACTTCACAAACCGTCCGGTGATGTCATCGTCGAAGTAGTCATCGTCGCAGATGGGGATGATATTGTCCGTATCAATCGGGAAGGACTTGTAGTTATCCTGATTGACCTCGTGATAATAGGAACCATAGGAGACAGAACCATCCGCATTCTGCTTTGCGAACTTCTCAAGCTCAGGGGCATCACCATCAAGCGTTTTTGTGCTGCGCTCGATTTTACTGTACCCGGCAAAGACCAGACCGGGCTTATCCAGCGAGTAGCGTCCGAACATACAACCCACGGCATAAGAGATGAGGGAGACAATCTCGTCGCGCATGGTGCGGACATAGTTGCTACCCTTCATGGTCTCCGGCACATCGCCTTTTCTGTCAAAAACGCGATGCACGGTCACTTCTTTGTCCGCCACGTCAGGCGTCAATTCGTCCTGCAAGCCGTAAATGTCAATGAAAATGCGGTTAAGTTCTTCCTCATTCTTTTTGAGCTGATGGAAGCGCTTTTCACATTCCTGCTTCCATGCAGCATAGGCGATAGTCAGTCTATTGCCGTTCACCAGCGGATTGCGAGTGAAATCCCATGAGGTTTCATAGGAGTCCCAGTCGTTTGATGACAGATGAGTTTGATGTTTTGATGTTTTAATCACGAGAGCCATATTATCTTGGTTTGGAATGATTACTGGAATTTTTGCAATATACCCAGACTCAAAACCCATCGTTGGCGTGATAATATCCAGAACCTCTTTGGAGAAGCGAGAGTTTAATAGTGCAGTCAAGAAATCTAACATATCTGAGGATGCACCCACAACCGCTTGACCACTGTTACTAAAGATGAAGCCCTCCTTATATCGTCTGAATGCGGTGTCCCCAGATGACAACGAAGTCCAAGATATGCCTTCTTTGAAATAGAATTGCTCATTGCTGATCTTCCAACCAAGGTTATCTCCAAGCTGTGGGTAAACTCTGCGAGTATTCTCTTTGATTTCTTCACCATCGTTTTCCCAATTAACAACGTATTCGTTGTTGCCATACCATTTTCGGAAGTTTCCACCTTTGTGGTACGGAATCCACTTGGAACCAGCATTGACCGCACTGTTTGCATCTCTATGATTAAACCCAATCTTGCTCTGGCATACCTCAAACCATAATCTTAGGAAACGATCATTATCTCCTGTTCTCATTCCAATACAGGGATTTGCTACGCTCTTTACGTTTTTACCCCTAAAAGCATTTGCAAAATTATCAGAAAGCCAATACGCCACCGGGCTACCTGGTATTTTGGTAAAGTTGGATGCTTTGGTCGATTTATATCGATCATTTACCGTTGGGAACTCGAAAGGAACGCCGCTATCATCAGTTTCATAGTAGCAAATATAATCGAATTGAGAATTATAATCCGTGCAATAGCATTTGTTAAAAACAAACGCCGCTGTCCCAAAATTGATCCCAAGGCTCGTTCCACCCTTGCCTAGATAAGGCATATGAACCATATTCATTATTGTATGGTTTTTTACAAGACCTTGACGCATCTTCTCAAAGCTGGACAAGAACATCCAACTTTCCATTGTAATCATTGAAACAAAGCCGCGTACATTTGTGAGTTGAAATCCTCGTTCAATGAAGCAAGAAAACAAATCCGCCTTTGTTTCCGAATAGTTCTTCTTCACAAACTCTGATAGCTTTACACCCATTCCAGAAGATCCCATGTACGGTGGATTCGTAACTACAACATCATACTTTTGTGCCATAACCTCTGCCACCTGAATCAGTGGCAGGATGCTGTTCAGCACGATCTCGCGGAACATACTGATGTCCGCCCGCACTTTCTCCACTCTGGCATAGAGGGAAGCGAAGTCCACCTGAGAGATATTCAGGATAGAACCATATTCTTTTGCATCCCGCAGCTCGTCCATCAGCGTTCCGAAGTCCTTTTGGAGCTTCGGATCGTTGTTAGTGAAGTATTCAACAGAATTGCTGTCCAGTCCGTTGCTCTCAACAATCGCATACACATGAGGCTGAATGCCACGGGAGAAGATGCGGCGGTCATACTGCCGCGCCTTCATCATGACAGCAAAATAGGCAAGCTGCGCCGCACGGTCATCAATATCGAGACCGTAGAGGTTGTTTTCGAGAATGCTCTGCGCTGCGTCCCGCTGGCTATATCCGGTTGCCTCATATATCTGCATCAGCACATCAAAGGCATAGACAAGGATATGACCGCTGCCCATGCAGGGGTCAATGACCTTGATGTCTTTGACATCCAGCGTGGCGTATTCGTTCTGAATCTCGTCAAGCTGATTGCGCACTTCCTGTGTCTGTTCCGCTTCGGGAAGATAATACTTCCAGCCCATCTGCTCTGCGATATACTTCTCGTTGGCGATCCTCTTTGCCTCGGTTTCTTCCCAAGTCATTTCATCCGCGCCGCGTCCATCGGCAAAGACACCTTCGTTCTTGCGCTTGTCGATGAAGATTCTGCCCAAGCTGTTTTCAACCATGTAGCGGACAATCCAATCCGGCGTGAAAAGCTGAGTGGCAGACGGGATGCGTTCTTTCGTGATCTTGACATTCTTCTTGAGAAGGGCGAAGGTATCATCTTTGAGTTCGGAGTTGTAATACTGGTACAGCCAGCCGATGATCTGCACCTGATCCGTCCAGTCCGCTTCGGGAATATCTGCGACCATGTGACCGAGAACGCTGTCCTGTTTCAGAATGTTGTTCGGAAGCAGAAGTTCGGTATAGCCGCCCATTTTCTCAAACATACGGGGAAGAGGCTCGTTCAAGGCGTTGCACTGCGTCAGCAGCAGATAGCGATAGAGGCCTTCGGTGTCGTTGCTTTCGATATACTCCGCTACTTTCTCCCGGTTCAACCCCGGAAGTTCAAGGTGCAGTACATCACTCAAAATCTCCGGCTTGAATGCACCGGTGCTGTCCGAGAAGACGCGAATATGGGAGGGCAGATAGTTGTTGACCTCCATAAAGCGCAGGGCAATAAAGCGGTTGAACCAAGTGTAGGCAACCTCTTCCATGACCTGTGTGTAGCCTTTTGAGCGGATCTGATCGACAAGCTCCTTGCGCTGTTTCTGCTCATCGCCGGTCAATGCGCGTCCGCCCACAGTCACGGCGTTTGCCTCGCCGCAGCCTTCCTTCGTGATTCCATACTGATAAGCTCTCTGCGATACCTGAGCGATCAGTTCATTCCGCGCCCAGATTGCAAATCGCTGGATTGCACCTTTATTCATGCTCGTAATTCTCCTTTAGTTGATCTGAACACTGTCGCAGCTTTCCAGCGTTTTCAGCAGCTTCTCGCGGATTCCATCGACGTACCGGTCAATATCCTCCTTGGATTGCAGACGCTTGACAGAGCAGAGGTCATACCGGCGAAGTGTCGTAATCTTCGGCATTTTTGGAGCGTACTGTGCCGTCCCCGTGCCGCCCTGTGTTGCTCTCTCCTGATGGGACGCGGACATTACCTCCATGCGGCGGCAGATATTGTCCTTGTAGGTGAGAAGCTGGGTGATCATAGCGTCCAGCTCGGTGAGAGAAGAAGCGTTCTTTACTGCCTCACGCTTGCCGACAAAGTAATCGTCTGCCTGACGTAGCAGAACTCCCGCATCCCGTGCCTCGGTTGCAAGCTGATGAACGTCCTGCATACACTGACGGATATTCTCGGCAACCTCATCCTTCTTCAAATCCAGCAGACCGGAGTATGCCGTTTTGACCTTCTGAATCAGCTCCGGCAGCTCACCAATGCGGTCATAGGGCTTCGGCTGTGCAAGGATGGTCGCAATGGCATGGAAGACCTCCAGCGTATCCGCATCAGAAGCAAAGTAGTCACGTTCCTTGTTCACGCGCTCCATCTGACGCCGTGCCTCATCATACACACTACGCTGCGACTTGAAGAAGAACTCCACACCCTCCATGTCCTCAGAGCAATCCAGAAGGTCTTCCTGACGCTGCACCATTCGGGTAAGCAGCGCAACGTTGTCCCTGCGCTGACTCAGAACATCATTCATAAGGTCTCGGGCTTTTGTGACCACTTCCTTTTCCGGGTAACGGAACTCAGAATAGGATTTATCAAGAAGCTCCTGATAATGCTCCTGCTTTTGAGTAAAGGTATCCAGCACGAAGCGGATCAGCCCATCCTCATCAGAAGGAATATCCATCGCGCCAAGATAGTCCCGGAGGAAGGCAATGCTCTTGCGCATAAGGTCCTCGGACGGGGCAATTCTGCGGGTAACGACTGCCTTGTCGATCTCGGATTTTTTGCGCAGATAATCAACCAGTCTGCGCTCGTCCTTGCCAACCAAAGCACCGCCGTATTTGATGGAGATTTTCTGCTGAGAGATCAAACGAGCAATCAGCGCAGCAATATCAATTTCACGCCAGCCGTAGGGAATCGCCTGATACCGGCGTTGCACATCGCCCATTGAGGTACTGAGCATCTTCTGATTTTGAAGTTCGAGCCACTGGCTGATCTCGTTCAGCGCATCCTCGTTGTTTGCGCCCTGACCGGTGAAGGCAATCTGCCCGTCATCCGTTCCATTCAGGATGGAAAGAAGGTCTGCGTCGCTCTCTACGAAACGGTTGACCATGTTGAGCTTGGAATAGACACTCTCAACCAGACCGTTCATCGCGGTGTCCAGCTTGTCTTTCGCGTTGCCAGTCTTGATGTCCATGACCTCGCCGTGGACAATGACCTTTGAACCGACGATAGCTTTTTCAATATAGCTACGCGCTCTTTCTTCCAGAATACGCGCTTGCTGCTGCCGCTTGCGGATGATGTCCTGAATGCTTTCAGGAAGCTGAGACACATTCCGCTGTTTGACATACTTGCGGATCTTCATTGCCTGTTCCAGCTCATCAAAATACGGCGTCTCATTGGACAGCACAACGATTGCTTCATTGTTGACCTGAGAATCCATAATGAGCCGTTCGTTCGGCGCACCGTAGTAGTCGCTTGCAACGGTCACAATGCGAAGCCGCATTCCGCCGCAAGCAGAGCCGTTCAGGGTCTCGTCAATGTATTGGTCATAGGCGAAGTCGTACTTGCCGTACTTGAATTTCTTGGAAGGGTAGATTTCCCCGTAAACCGTCTGTGCAATACTAGTGATGACCTGCGCACTGTCAACCGGTGTGTTCTTGATGTCAATGGCAATGTCCTGTTCCTCGTCCGTCAGGAAGGCATAGGTATCGCCGTTGCGAGAAATGTAGTTCTGCGAGAGAAGCCTTTCCAGTGAAGCGGAAACCGACGCCCGCAGCGCAATCTTATCTGTACGGATGTCATCGATCATGAGGATAGAGATATTGTCGATATTCGCCTTGATGTCCTCAATATAACGCACAAGATACAGGAGCTTCAGAACACTGACATCCTGCTGCTCAAGCCCATCGTGATTATCTGCCGCAGTCTGGCAGCGGTCGATAACCCGTCGGATGGGGCTTTCAAGGAATGTGTGAACTGTATTGTAAAACAGATGGAACGGAACCAGAGCGTTTTCATCCTTGTCCTTCACATCCTGTGCTGCTTCCTGGAAGCCGGAGAGCATGGAACGTTCACCGCCGGACAGATGCTTACCGGAATTGCCGTGCTTGCGAATCTCGGCAAGCACTTTCTGGATCACGATGAACTGATACGGCACAAAGGGGAAAGTTGCAGAAAACTCTGCACCATCGGTAAAGCCCTTGATGTCAAGAACGGGATTGTTGAATGTATAGAGGTTTTTGAGTACGGCGTGTTCCTTATCATAGACCATGCGGAGAAGCTGATCTGCCGCATCAGTTTTTGCCAGAACACGCTTTTTGATGACTTCATCAACAGAGGACGAGGAAAGGCTGAGGCGCGTATTGAAGCGTCCCTGAATTTTGGAAAAGTCATTACCGGTGATGTGGACAACGGAGTCAATCGCCTCCTGACTTGTCACCATGACCCAAACCTTGCCGTGGCAGCGAATGCCAATCTCTTCTACAAGAGATTGCAGATTGATCATCAAGTCACCATCGTCACCGATGTACTGACCGACTTCATCCACCATAAACAGCAGTCGGAAATCCTTGCCTTTGCCGTCTACATATTCCTGAATGTCAGCTACGAGCTGCGCGATGCTCAGTTCGTTCGTTTCCTCGCCGTTGAACCAGTTCCGCGCCGCCTGTTCGCTCATGCCGAGTGTAGATTGCAGAACCGCAACAATGTCATCCTCAAAGAACGCAAAGGAATCGCGGGTCTCTGTCCAAGGCGCACCGTTGACCTTCTCAAAGGCTTCGCGGAACTGCTGCGTCTTGCCTTGCTTTTCGATGAAGCGTTCCAGCTTGGCAATTTTCAGATCATCGCCGTAAAAGCCGCAGTGATTGTAGAACATCTTTGCAAAGACGCGCAGCACTGCGGTCTTATCCTTCGTAAGAGGCCCTTCGATGTCAATGTTGAAAAGGATAGACTGCGTAGGCACGGACACGCTTTTAACCGCCTGAGCGTACATCATCGGGTCATCAAATTTGTCTGCAAAGTAGTCAATCGCTCTTTTACCGCAGACTTCCTGATTGGAAAGCAGGTAAGAGAGGATTTTCAGGAAATGGGATTTACCACTCCCAAAGAAGCCGGAAATCCACACGCCGATTTTATCTGTCGGCTGGTCGATAGCCTTTGTGTAGTTGTCAAAGAATGTGCGGAAGTGACGGCGAAGCTCCTTGGTAATTATGTATTCGCTGAGTTCCTGTTCCAAACTCCGGTCATCATCCTGCATAACCTTGATAACGCCGTTGATGTCTCTTTCGATGTCCTTCTGGAACATATTCTTTATTTTCACGTTGCTACCTCCATTACAGCAGATTGAATGCCCGATAATAGTTGCCTTCCTTGAACTCGTCGAATAGATTGAGCGTCTGTCCATTGAAGGTTCCGGGATAGAACATTACAATAGGGATGTCTTCAAAGAGATGCTGCATACTGTCAAGCATCTTATGGGAACGCATAAACGGATGAATTTTTCCAATGCCCGTCATGAAGAGAACATCCTGCCCTTTGATATGGGGTGAATAGTCCATCTTGGCAAGGAGAGCTTCCGGTGTGGCGATCTTCTGCAACTGATCCAGAAGATACTTTTTGCCTCGTTTTTCTTCTAACCCTGCAACGGATTTCAGAATGCGCTTGTCCTCCAAAAGGGAGAGAAACACTTCATAAAGGTCGCACTCAATGATCCGATATGGCGTGTTCGCCTCACTTTTTAATCTGCGAATATAATCCTGAACGATCAACTCATCCTCCGCTTTGTAGCAGAAAACATGGATACCAACTTCGTTGCTCAGTCCTTTGTTTTCAAGGAAATCCTTATTCGAAATACGCTCTTTGATCCTGTCTAATTCCTGTTCTATCATGTTCGTGTCCGCCCGTCTATCTAAAGTAATTAAATGCCGGAAGTGCATCATAATCGTTGTTTGCTTCGATACCTCGTTCAAGTTCTTCACAGAGAAAAACGGGATTCAGCGTGGTGTCTTTCAGCCCGTCCAGATACCCTGTCTCTATCAGCATCCGAACGAGAACACTTTTGATTTTGGTGATTGTCGCATCACTCCAAGCGGCAACAGAATCATCCTGTGCTTGCAGTCTGGAAAAGAACGCATTCATGTCTTTCCTTGAGAAGTTCATGTCCTGATTGCGGTATTTTTCGCCTATCACCTGAATCATAAACTCCCAGACCAGACGATTATACCTCATCACCGCGTATAGATTGATCTGCTTTGCAATTTCGTTTGGTGCAGAGGCAAGCTCGTGAACAAGCTGTTCATTGCCGAGTGCGTCCAGTCGTTTATAACAGGCTCTCGCCAGACGGGAAACCTGCCTCTCTGTTGGGTATTGAAAGAGGTTATCCTTCTTGATTCGCTCGATTGCCTCTTCAATTTTCAAGCCGCGAACATAATACTTGGCGGCAATTCTTATTTCATAGAAGAGGAACTGTTCAGCAGTCAAGCTGCCGTTATAAGGGTGTGTCTGATCCATCACATTTGCTCCAATCTACCTACTCTATCATAGCATAGTGCCTGTCCCATATTTAGGACTGTGTGTTGTCAGGGACAAACTCCACGATGTCGCCAATATTGCAGCCAAGGCAAATGCAGATTTTTCTCAGAGCTTCCATTGACACATCTTCACCTTTTCTGAGCTTGGTCATTGTGCTTGAAGAAAGACCGGACGCCTTATGAAGATCACCCTTGCTCATTTCCTTATCGACGAGCAGTTTCCACAATTTTTTGTAGCTTGCTTTCATGACTTTCACCTCAGCAAAGTATGTAAAATAAACCTAACTTATATTATAGCACAAGAAGGTCTGCTATTCAATAGAGTTTCGTAAACTTTGGGTGAATACGACCGATTTGCACGAGATGTTCAATTTTTCTGAGCTGGATGATATACAGCTAAAGGGAAAGGGAAAGACTGTGCCGATCAAAAAACCAGCACAGTCTTTTTGTTATTCTCTCTGATTATCTCGAATTTGCTCAGGCTCTTGGACTACACTCGGCTTGAGGAAAATATCTACATTTGCTTTCATGGTGTCGATCATCCGAGCTTCCTTTTTGAGCTTCGCACGTTCATCATAGAGCCGCTGCTGCTCTTCAAGAAGTCGCTGCTGCTCTGCTTGGAGCGTCTTCAAGCTCGGCAGTTTTTCATCGCCCTGCATGGCAAGCAGCGTACTCCGTGCCGCCTCGAAGATCACAAGCTCTGCCTCATGCTTTGCCTTGAAACCCGGCTTATCTTTTGCCTTCTGGAAAGCGTCATATACAGGTTTTAGGCGCTGGTAGTTGGAGATGTTTTTGATAAGTGGCTGGACTTCCCGCAGCCGCGCTTCAACGCCTTTCAGCTCCTTGCCGGTACGATCATAGGAGCTGTGAACATCCTCGACCTTCTTCTCAAGATCGGCGTATTGGAGCAAGTTGTTGTCTGTGAGATAGTTGAGCGTCCGTGCCGCTTCCTTGAGGATAGTGAGCTTTGCTTTATGCTCATAACCCTTGCTGTCGATAAGCCTGATCCGCTCCTGAATATCTCCGATGAGAGAGATGCCCTTCGGCGTGGTCTGTCTCTGACTTCTTCGGGGCGTCCGTCCGGCAATCCGCTCCTTGATGCGTTCCTCGGTGTAGTTCTCTCCGA
>OLXZ01000592.1_pt1 | contig 19393 bp, 10 predicted proteins | sample 1673901 | NCBI WGS metagenome assembly OLXZ01 (sample SAMEA103958131, study PRJEB25191) | human gut metagenome | reverse complement strand
CATAGTTCTCACCTTCTCTGCCTCTGTTATACCACTTTTTCTCAAAAGTGAAAGCTTCTGCTGTATTATTGAAAATTGCTATAAAACAGAAGTTTCGATTGACTTTTTTACAGTCGTCTGTCATACTAATAGCATAATTCAAATTATTATAATCGAAATTATATTAAAGGACGTGAGCCGAAATGAAATTTATTGGACGGCAAAGTGAATTGCAGACGCTGGAACAGGAATATCTTCGTGACGGCGGTTTTGTCGTGATCTATGGTCGGCGGCGCGTCGGAAAGACCCGGCTGATCAAGGAATTTATCAAGGATACCCGTCTCCTTACCGCTGGGATCCGCTTCTGAAAAGAAGCGCTTCGACAGAGGGTATGCAAGTTTGAAATTTGAATTTCTGCCCTGTGTAGTCGCCAGTATAGTCGCTATGGTTTTCTTACGCCGTATTTGCAGCTCGCGCCCCGGCGATGGGGAACAGCGCGGACAGAGTGTGGCAGCTCTCACAGCTCGTGGAAGGGGTCTTGACTGCTTTCAACCCCAGCCATGGCAGCCTGTCTTGCGTCGAAACAAGCTGCGGTGTTGTCCGCGTTGCTGGTTATTCAGTTGTTTGGAATTGTGATCCCACCCCCCGAATTTTCCTAAAGAGCACCAAAAGGAGCGCTGCGGCCATTCTCGGTCGCAGCGCTCCTTCATTACGTTTCATGGTGCGCTTCGGAATATTCTGTTGTTGAAAGGATTTCCCGCCGCCGTTCCAGGATAACGCCGGAACAAATGTTTAATGATCTTTTGCGAAAAAGCTTCCGCTTTCCAGCGGTCGTTTCGTCGTTTCCGTATCGGCAAATTTGTATCCGCTCTCCAGAACAATCCATCCGCGCACGCCGTCCGGCACTTCAATATGCAGACAGATCTGTGTGTCTGTGCGCTCCCAGCGTACAAACACACGGCCCTGAGGCGTCTGGTGCCAGCCCTCGGCAAACGTCATGCCGTCTGGAAAGAACGGCTGGATGCGGATTTCGTCTGGGTTCTGCGCGGAAAAACAGCGAATGCCGGCGAGTGCCTGCATAAACCAGCTGCTCACATTTCCCCAGAAATGGTGGTTGAGCGAGGTCACCTCATCGCGCTCCGGCTGGAATTCCTCCCAGAGCGTTGTTGCGCCGCGCGCGATCCAGTTGCCATACGACGGAAAATCCGGTCTTGTGATCATATGCAGCGCCAGCGCACTCTGCCCATACGCAGAAAGCACATGGAACAGCACTCTCCCGCCAAGCACGCCGACATTCATGCGTTCTCCGTCAGTCTCAATGATCTCCATCAGCCGCGCAAACGCCTGTGCGCATTCCGTTTCCTCGAACACATGGAAATACAGCGCCATCGCCTGTGACGTCTGACAATTGCCTTTCACAAGCATCGTTTCCCAGTCGATCAGATTTGAACGGATTGACTGCCGGAATGCATCGGCAAGCTCTGCGGCAAAGGCACTTTGCTTCTGTCTGCCAATCCTGCGGAACATTTCTGCCGCTTTCCGGCAGATATCCATCGCCATAATGCTGTCGGTCAGTTCCAGCGGCGCAAGATAGTCTCCGCAGCCGCGGCCAGCCGGACACCAGTCGCCAAGCCCAAACGCCACAAGACCATCCGGGCGGATTTTTGTCGTGAGATAGTCCAGATAGCGCAGCATGGCGTGCGCGTTTTTCCGCACGGCATCCAGATCATTCCGGTATTGCATCAGCGCATACGGAAGCCAGAACAGAACGCAGTCCCACGCAGGACCGTTGCCCCACGCAAAGCCCCAGCCTGCCGTCGGCACGATACCGGGCAGCGATCCATCTGGTGCCTGTGAGCCTCGGATATTCCGAAGCCATTCGTGATAGCAGCGCTCCGGCGCGAAATAGAGCAATGTGTGCTCTGCGGACAGCGCAGCGTCTGCCGTCCAGCCGTTTTTCTCGCGCTGCGGGCAGTCTGTCGGAAAGTGGACGAAATTGGACAGTGTTGAGCGCATAGATGCTTCATGAATCCGGTTGACCATTTCATCCGAGCAGCGGAAGCCGCCGCGAACCGGCAGCTGCGTGTGCATCACAAGATACGTCAGCGCATCCTCTGTTGCCTGCTCCGGGCGCAGGCCGCGAATCCACACATACTGAAATCCGTGATAGGTGAACGTCGGCGTATAGACATTTTCTCCGGCCTTGCAGATATAAACGTCTTTCTGGCTTCCGGTCGTCCGGTCGCACGTCAGGTTTGTCAGATCAAGCTTTCCGTCGATCAGATGCTCGCCGTGGTGCATCGTAATTGTCTGTCCTGCCTCGGCCGTCACATGCAGACGGCACACGCCCGCGTTGTTCTCGCCAAAATCGTACAGATATCCATCGTCCACCTTTCGGATGGAAACAGGCCGCAGCTCCTTTTCAATCGTAACAGGTTCGATCGTGCGAAGAACGCGTTCCCCGCGCGGACGCTCGGCGCAGAGCGCAGGCTTCCATTCGCCGGACGGCGTACCCGGCAGCAGCCAGTCCGGTCTTTCTTTCCGTGCGTCATAAGTCTCGCCCACACGGTAGTCATCGGACAAAAGCGGCGACGGAGCGGTCAGAAACGCCTTATCCGATTCCAAAATGGCCTGCCGTTTCTCTCCGCTGCATTCGTCCAGACGCAGCGCAAAACGCGGCGCGCCGCGAAAGCGTGCCTTGTCAAAATCCCAGACATAGCCGCCCGGATTGTTCTGAAAGCCGTTTCCAAGCCAGACGCCGAGCACGTTCTCTCCGATTTTGAGCAGCGGCGTGATATCATAGGAATCATAATAGACCGCAACGTCGGGTGAGGAGATGTACGGTGCCAGATGGCCGCGGGTGATGCGCTGCCCATTCACATACAGCTCATAAAAGCCGATGCCGCAGATCAAAAGTTCCGCCTGCTCCGGCACACGTTCAAGTCGGAACTGTCTGCGGAAATACGGCGCGGGAACGGGCTGCTCCGGTGCAGAAAACGCCGGGCCTGCGTAAATAAACGATTCGGGAAACTCCATATTCTTTCTCCTTATCAGAATCCGGCAGACAATTTGCACGTCTGCCGGATTCCGTTTATCCAAATGGTTTTACTTTTTCAAATAGCGGTGCAGCATAGCCGCTGTTTCCGCACGGGTCGCAAAGCCTGCCGGATTGATCCGGCTGCCGCTTGTGCCGCGCACGATTCCTGTTTCATATGCCCAGGCAAGCGCCTCACGCGCATAGCCGCTTACGCTGCCTGCGTCAGAGAAGCCTTCAAGCGATGCGGTCACAGCGGTGCTCTGGCCGCAATAGCGGCTGTAGCGGTACAGAATTGCTGCGAGCTGCTCTCTTGTAATCGCGTCATCCGGTGCAAACCGTCCGCCGCCGCAGCCATTGACGATGTCGTTTTTCGCTGCCCATGCAACAGCATCTGCATAGTACATGCTTGCTGGGACATCATGGAATCCGGATGCTTCTTTTGCTGCCGGGCTTCCCTCTAGCCGCCAGAGAATGGTTACGATCATGGCTCTGGTGGTTTTCTGGCCCGGCGCAAACGTTGTCTTTGAAGCGCCGTTCATCAGGCCGTTTTCATAGACATACGCAACATCGTCATAGAACCAGTCCTGCTTTGCGACATCGGTAAACGGGAGCACCGCCGGTTCTTTCGTTCCGGATGCGCCCGAGCCGACCGGAGCGGATGGCTTGACCGGCACAACCGGCGTATCAGAGACGCTCAGCTCCTGCTTGCCGGAAACGGAATAAAGCTTGCCGCGCCAGCGGATATCGCCGTCGCCGAACGCGTGGTAAACGGTCACTTTCGACGCGGAGCGAATTGCGCTCCCATCGTCCGTGCTGAGCACGAACATTGCGCCGTCCGGATAGTCCACGCCGTTATAGCGCACTGCGTAGAACGCCTCCAGCGACGGCGATACAACGGTAAAGCCATACTGCGGCAGGACACTTCCGTCCGCACAGGTGTACGGCTGCGCGCCAAAATTGACCGTGATCGTAACGTTGCCGAATGTCGTCTGTTCCACGCACTCATCTGCCGTCAGGAAGCAATGGGACGTCATTTCCCGCTCTGCTGTCAGACGGTTCAGCGGAGAGAGCACCTCATAGGAGTTCTTCATCAGCGTATCGAAATAGCCAAGCGACTGCTCCTCTCCGTAGCCGGCATCATTGCGGGAGAACACCTCATAGTCGTCCGTAATCAGCTGCGCTGCCTCTTCAAACCGGAGCGCGCCATCGCTGCCGACGCAGAGATAGCCGAGCAGATACCGGCCAAACGCGTCGCCGTTGCCGTCCGACAGATGCAGACGCTGGCCATTTGCGCCAAGCAGCATCGTCATAACTGCGATCCGGCTGCTGGAGCTGTTCGTGATGGTGACGGTATACGGGCCGTCTGTGATGATATCGCCCTTTTTCCACGTCGATGCGCTTGCTGCAAGATTATGACCCTCCTGGAAGAGAATCTTTGCCTCCTGGAACGCTGCTGCCTCGCTTGTAAAGTGCGTAAAGACAGTCCGCGCTTCAACCGAAACGTCCTCCAGCGCCTCCCACTGATAGGTGATCTGGAATGTATTGCTTCCGGTCTGCTTGATCTCGCTGACGGAGGGCTTCACCGCAACAACGTCGTCGTTTTCATAGTACACGCCGTCGGTCAGCTGATAGAGCGGATTTTCCGCATACAGAATATCTGTCGCTACATGTTTTGCCGTATTATAGCCGTTTGTGCCGATCTTTTCGCTCATGTGCGGATACAGCGCCACGCAGTCGCCATAGACCAGCTCCATCAGCGGCACGATATGGCTTCCCGGCTCGGCCTGCGTCTTTTTGGAGAGAATGCCCTCGAAGTAGTCTCCATATGGGACGGCCCATTCGACACCGCCCTCCGAGCCGAACACACCGAACGTGTCCTGTGCGTATCCGGCAAGCGTCTGCTTCCAGTGCATATCCTCGCTGCGGCTGAGCGCATTCGGCGCATAGCTGATGGCAAGCGGTACATTGAACGTTGTGTCGATAAAATAGCTGTTCGGCGAAAACAGATCCTTGACCTGCGGCAGATTACGGTAAGCAAACTCCATTGCCTTGTCCGACGCCATCAGATAGGGCGTTCCGCCTGCCCATACGCCGCCGGTCTGCGGGCGGCCGTCCTTGTTGTACATCAGGTATTTCGTATCAAACGACGGCGCGTCGTCATACATATCCTGATAGTTATCGTGCAGGCCGAACAGCCAGCCGTAATCGCGAACCTGCGTGGAAAGTGCGGCAAGGCCCTCGTTGCCGCCGGCCTCGGGAGAAGCCGGAAGAATGTCCGGATATTGATTGTCAAAGCCCATCCGGATCCAGCCGCCGAGCGTCATCAGTGCCCGGTCAAAGCCAAGCACATCGTTCCAGTGCTGCGCGACCTGCGAAAGCTCCGCAAACGTGTGCGAGGTATAGCCCGCGCTGCCGCGGCTGCGGATCATGGTATCCGGCTTTGCCGTTGCCGCACCATAGAGCTTCGTCACGCCGGGGTTTTCCTGTGCTTTTTGCGCGAACGTGCGCACCAATCCACGCGCAGACGCGGCTGCGCGATATGCCTTAGCGATCTGAACATAGCCGCCCTTGCCAAGCACGCGCATCTGGAATGCGCCGCTGCGCTGCGTCATGCTCAGCGAGAACGAAAGCTGATCGCTGCCGCCAGCATAGGGGCTGTCGATCCGGCTGTGGTGGACGTTCAGCGCTGTATCAGGATCTGTCCAGTCAATCAGCATGGCGCTGCCGTCCTTGACTGCGCCGGCAAACGCCATGGAGTAGTTGCCATAGGTCTGATAGACCTTGTTGAACTGCTCGCTTCCGTCGGCATAATAGAGCTTGCCGATGCTCTCCGGGACAGCGGCATAGCCGTTTTCCGTATCGAGCGTCCAGAGTGCATGATCGAGCGGCGTAACCGACGTAAGCGTCCAGCCGTCGGCCGGTGCTGCCGTATAGCTGGCGGAAATGCCATTGCCGTCCGGCAGCTGTTCAAAGTACACGTCGAACGTGCCGCAGCTGCGCGTCCAATTCAGATGGATTTTTCCGTTTTCTAGTTTTGCCGCGTCGGGTGCGGTCAGAACGAGCGTATGCTGCTGATCGCCATGCTGATAGGATGCCGTACCAACGCCGTTTGTCTGCACGCCAGACGACCAGACGACGCCGGTCGCAAGATCATACAGCAGGAAGCTGCCCGTCTGTTTGGAAACTGCAAAGCGCATCTGCGCGTTTTCCAGCGTGAGCGCTTCGCCCAGCCGGTGCAGCAACGCATCTCTGCGGGCCGCAATTTCCGCTGCATCCAGCGCTGTTTGTACATTTCGATTCGCCCACGACGCCTGCTTTTGCATATTGTGTGCGTCCGTGGCTGTGAGCTTCAGCTGGAGCAGACCGTCTGCCGCCGCGTCCAGTGCAAACGTCTTGCGGAACGCCGTATGCGCCGGAACCGTGACGGTCTGTGTCTGACCATCCCACTCACACTGATATGCGGCAGTCTGATCGGAGAAATTCACGAGGAAGCCGTCCACCATTGCAGAGCTGTCTCCGACACTGCGCGGTGCTGCCGCAAGGCACCAGTCGGTATTCACGTCCAGCAGCTCGACCTTTGCAAAATCGTCTGCTTTTTTGCCGTTTCCGATACCGGCGCGCCATTCAAGCGTTGCTTTGCTCGAGCCGCCGTCACGGTCGCCCGCCAGCATGGTCATATAGAACGAGCCGTCCGGCTTTGCAGCAAAAATCGACTGCCACGGGAACGCAATTTCATAGCGCGTATGTCCGGTTTCCTCGTCGCGGACGGTCTTGAACTGCACGCTCTGCATCTCAAGCGCGGCGTTCCCGTCATACCACCGCCAGATCTCCGGCTGACCATTATAGTTGGAGAAGCCGTATTCCGCGCCATAGTCATCGCCGTATTCGCTGAACGCGATCTGCAGACAGTCGCCGCCATACATACCGTAGCCGTAGTCTGCGTCCAGCACGTCGTCCATTACGTCCACAGCCATATAGAAATATGACTCGTCATAGGCGGCGCGTGCCGTCATGGAGAACCCCTCGGGCCTTGCGGGGAAATATTTGTCCAGCGCCAGCGTAATCCCGGCTGCGGTATCCCAGTCGCTGAAATCGCCGTCGATGGTCAATTCAGCTGCCGGAAGGACCGGCAGATAGCGGCCGGAGCCAAAGTTCGTCAGGCCATGATACAGCTCATCGTCTGCGTCCGTGCCGACGGTGTAGCGGAATTTCTCCACGCTGCCGTCTGCCATGGCCTCTGCCGAAGCGTAAGCGCGGATTTCCGTTTTGGTGGTGATGGAGATCGGCGCGGTATAGACGGCGGCAGTTCCGGATGTGCGCGGGTCAGTACCATCCGTTGTATAGTGGATCACAGCGTTTTCTGCGGCCTCCGCCAGAGCGAGCGTTACTGTCGTTCCGGGTGCAACCTTGCCCGCCGCGGGAGAAGCCGTCACCGCAGGCGCGGCCTTTTGCTTTACAACGCGGATATTGTCCAGCAGATACACCATGGAGCATTCGGCATCGCGGGGCATATCATTGCCGTAGAGCCAGAATTTCAGCTCCGTCAGATTGCTGACGTCCTTACCGGCAAGGCTGATCTCAACCGTTGACCATGTATCGTTCGGTACACCGGCAAAGGGGCTGCCCATATAGATGGTCTCGCTGCCGTTGGAGATGTTCAGATTCAGACTTCTCGGTTCAAGCGTCTGTTCCGGGTATACGTCGATCAGCAGCTTCTGCGCGCCGGTCAGATTCAGACCGCCTGCGTTCCAGATCAGATTGGCAAACGCGCCGCTTTTCTGCTTGTAAGTGCCGGTGACGCGCAGCGCTGTCCGATCACCGCTCTGTGCCGGCTCTGTGCAGATGGCGACGCTGGCGTCATTCTCTGTCCGCCATGCAGAATCATCGTCCATTGCGTTCAGCACGACTTCTTCCAGCACCGGCGGCGTCTCCTGCTTCTCGCAGATCATGCGGATATTGTCCACAATGTAGGTCATGGAGCACTCGGAATCACCCGGCATGTCGTTGCCGTAAAGCCAGAATTTCAGTTCCGTCAGCTTTGTAACATTCTTATCGCTCAGGTCAATGGCAACCGTCGTCCATTTTCCTGCCTGCGCGTCCGGGAACGCAGCGCCCATATAGACCATTCCGCTGTCGGAAGTCAGGTTCATATTGAAGCTGCCGCCGGAAAGCGGCGTTTCCAGGTAGACATCCATCAAAAGACGCTTTGCACCAGTCAGATCCAGTTCGCCCGGCTGAAGCACCATTGTGGCAAAGTCGCCGCTTTTTGATGAATATGTGCCGGTCAGCTTCAGCGCGGCGCTGCCCTGTGTGTGCAGCTCGCTTTTCTGCGCCGTGATACGGACGCTTTCCGTTCCGTCAATCTTCCACGCATCCGTGTCCTCCATGCCGCAGATCAGAACGCTCTTTTCATTTTCCTCTGCGTCGGTTTTGGGCAGGACAACGCGGATATTGTCCAGCAGATACGCCATGGAGCATTCGGTATCGCGGGGCATATCGTCGCCGTAGAGCCAGAATTTGAGCTCCGTCAGATTGCTGACGTCCTTGCCGGAAAGGTCAATCTCTACGGTTGTCCACGCGCCCTTGGGCGCATCGGCAAAGGGACTGCCCATATAGATGATGCTGCCGCCGTTTGAGATGTTCAGATTCAGACTTCTCGGTTCAAGCGTCTGTTCCGGGTATACGTCGATCAGCAGCTTCTGCGCACCGGTCAGATTCAGACCGCCCGCGTTCCAGCTCAGGTTTGCAAACGCGCTGGCTTTCTGCTTATAGGTGCCGGTGACGCGCAGCGCTGTCCGATCGCCGCTTGCAGCAGCTTCGGCCGAAATTGCGACGCTGTCGCTGCTCTCTGCGTGCCAGTCCGCAGCGCTGTCCATTGAATTGAGAACAACTTCTTTTGTATTGGCCGAAACCGCTTCCGCGCGGGCGGTGGGAAGCGTACCGGCAAGCACCGAGAATGTCAGCAGCAGACACAGCGCCGCTGAAATCCATCGTCTCATTTGTCTGTTTGAACGCATATTGTCTATCCTTTCACTGCGCCGGCAGTCATGCCGGACACGATATATTTTTGCAGGAAACAGTAGATTGCGATGATTGGCAGGGAAATCAGGGTGATATTCGCAAACAGAAGATTCCAGTCAGATTTCTTCTGTGAGCAGAACGAATAGATTGTCAAAGAAACGGTATACCGCTTCGGCGAGTTGAGCAGAAACAGCGCCGTTCCAAACTCATTCCAGATCGACATACCGGCAATGATGATAACCGTCACCATGACGGGCTTGATGAGCGGGAGGATGATCTTCCAGTACATCTGCATCGGTGTGCAGCCGTCCAGCAGCGCCGACTCGTCCAGCTCATCCGGAATGCTGCGGAAATAGCCCGTGAAGATAAACACAGCGAGAGGGAAGAAGCTTGCCGTATAGACAAGGCAGATTCCAAGGTAGGTGTGCAGCAGTCCGAGTGATTTCAGCAGAAAGTACGTAGGAACGGTAAAGCCGGGCATGGTCATGCCAAGGATAATCAGGCTGTTGACGCGGCCAACCCATTTCTGCTTGCGGCGCTGGATGATGAACGCGGCCATGCTTGCCGTAAGCACGATCAGCGCGACGGACAAAACCGTGATGATCGTGCTGTTGAGATACGCCGTGGTCAGGCCGGATACGCGGAACACCTCCGCATAGTTCTGCGCCGCCTGTTTCAGGTTGACGCCTGCCAGGGACAGGCTGAGCTGGTTTGCATGCTTGGAGTCCTTGAGGGAGTTTACAAAAATCATCCAGATCGGGACGACAAAGATTGCGCTTACCAGCAGCGCGACCAGCTCCGCTGCGATGGATTTCCATTTCTTTTTCACAGGTCTACCTCCCGCTTGCGAATGATGCTGTACGACGAAACGGCAAACAGTGCGACAATGACCGCCAGCAGGACATAGCCTGCATTTGCCTCGCCCTGCATATTGAACGAAAACGAGCGATAGATCATGGTGTTCATGACCTGCGTGGTAACGCCCGGGCCGCCGTTTGTGGTGGCGACAATGATATCGAACACTTTCAGGCCGCCGATCAGACTGTTTACGAACGCGTTATTGAACGCCGGCAGGATCAGCGGGAACGTAACGCGCCAGAAGCGCTGCCATGCGTTTGCACCGTCGATGGTTGCGGCTTCCTGATATTCCGGCGGAACGGCCTGAAGCCCGGCAAGGATGATGACCATGTTGAAGCCCGACCACTTCCAGATCTCCACACCGCAGACAGACAAAAGCGCCAGCTTTGTATCTGTCAGCCAGTTTTTCGCCATAAAATCAAGTCCGAGCGCGCGGAAGAACTGGTTGAGCAGGCCGTAGGGATGCAGAATTGCCGTAAAGACAATGCCAACGGCAACGGTACTGATGATGGCCGGGAAGAAGCTGATTCCGCGCAGATAGTTGCGCAGGTGAAGCTTCCGGTTCAGAAATACGGCCAGTGCAAGACCAAGGCCAACCTTTCCGACAGTCGTCACAACCGTAAAAATGATCGTATTGAGCAGCGCCCGCTTGATGCTGGGATCGCTGATGATATTTTTGTAGTTCATGAGCCCGACAAAGTCCGCTCTGGTAAAGTTCCAGTTTGTAAAGGAATACCAGACGCCGATCAGCACAGGCAGGATGAAAAAGACGCCGTAAATCAGAACGCCGGGCGCCATAAACAATGCGGGATAGCGCTTGTTCTTATTCATACTTCACAATTTCCTCGCTATACGGAAGGGCGTCTGCCAAGTATCCGTTTGGCAGACGCCCTTGCTGTGGTCAATGACTGTGTTTAATTCCAGTTGGGATCGCCGGCGTCAATCGCGGCTTTTGCAAAGTCAGCGTCGAGCGCTGCGGCAACGTCCGCGGGCGTCTTGGTGCCGACGAGCACCTCGGAGATATAGGTCTCCAGCGGGCCCTTGGAATACTTGCAGAAGTCCGTCCACTGCGGGCTGAGGTCGGCGGTGTCGAGAATGTTCTTGATGTCGGCATACGGACCTTTCAGATCGGCGGTAACGCCGTTTGCAATGGGAATGCCGGACTGTGCATCAAAATATGCCTGCTGTGCTTCCGGAGAAACGAGTGCTTCCATAACTTTCTGCGCAAGCTCGGGGTTCTTGCCGTTCTTGGAGACGTAGAAGCCCTTGTTCACGCCGACGCCGCAGTACAGATGATCTGCCAGCGGGATGAGGAACGCGCCGATGGAGGAAGCGGTCTTGTCCGCGTCGATCTTCTCCAGCTCGCCGACAACCCAGTCGCCCTGTGCATAGAATGCGCAAGTGCCGTCAAGCAGTGCCTGCTGCGCCTGCTGATAGGTATCGGACAGGTAGGTTTCCTGCACATAGCCAAGATCGACCAATTCCTTGATCTTGCCGATGGAGTCGATGAAGCCATTCATGTCGCTCCAATGCTTCTGGTTGGTGCTCATTGCGTCGGCAAAGGCCTGTGCATCCTCGGGAGCGTAATCGCTGTACCATCCCATCAGCGCAAAGAACTGGAGTGTCCAGGTGTCAACGCCGGAATAGTAGACCGGGGAAATGCCGTTTGCCTTGATCGCTTCGCAGTCAGCAAGGAATGCGTCCCATGTGGTGGGGACTTCGGTGATGCCGGATGCGGCCAGCACGTCCTTGTTGTAGAACATATACATACCGCCGCCGGTTGCATCGGGAGATTGTAAAGCTTGCCATCGAGCAGGTAGCCGGGGGTACGCAGATAGGAATCGCTGTAGAGATAGGAATAGTCGTTTGCCGTCAGGTCAACAAAGTTGTCGGCGACGGACAGACGGGAGTTGGTGTAGGACACAGGCTGGAAGTAGAGGATATCGGGCACGTCCTCGCCGCCGGCGTAGCGAACCTGAATCACCTGCTCGCCCTGATCGCCGTCCGGCACTTTTTCCAGAATGAGCTTTGCGCCGATTTCTTCGGCGTGGGCGTTGACATAGTCAACTGCTGCAAGCAGACCGTTCGACTCGTCGGAGGTCTGGAGCATCAGCGTCAGCTCAGGCAGCTCCGCTGCCGGCTGCTCGGCCGGGGTGTCCTCGGCTTTGGTTTCCGTCTTTGCATCTGCCGCATCCGCAGCGGGGGTATCCGTCGTGCTGGGAGCAGCTTCCTTCGCTGCGCAGGCTGCAAAGGACAGCAGCATGGCCAGCGCCAGAAGCATGCAAAGAATTTTCTGCATCTTTTTCATTTCTGGTTCTCCTTTTCATTTGTTCGGAGCCTTTGGCTCTTTCTGTTATGATTGTAAAGCAGTCCATCCATGAAAAAAACTGCAAAAAACCACAATAACTTATACTCTTCTACACTTCGGACAAGTATGCACGCGGGCTTTTTCCCGTCTTTTTCTTAAATACGTTCGTAAAATAGGTATACTGTCGGAAGCCGCACCGCTCTGCGATCTGACTGAGCGGAAGCGTGTGCTCTTTCATCAGCGCAATGCTGCGCTCAATGCGATAGTCCGTCAGATAAACCGCAAAACCTGTCCCGGTCTCCTCCTTAAACAGTTTGCTGAGATAATTGCTGGAAATGCCGAGCTGCTCCGCAATCTCGCTGACCGACAGCTCGTCGGCATAATCCGTCTGAATGCGGCGCAGCGTCTGACGGACATAATGGGAGTATCCGGCTGACGGTGCATCTGTGTGCATCGCCGAAACCAGCCGGGAAAACGCACTGAAAAAGAACGCCTTTGCATCGGCGACGGAAGAAAATCGCCGCCAGATTTCATCAAAGCCGCTGCAGCTGCCATAGACGCTTTCCAGCGGCACACGATGCTTTTTTGCCGCACGATTGAGTACGCCCAGAAGATCATTCAGAATCATGCGGGCATTTTCCAGATCAACGCGGCGTGTTTCGATCATGTCAAAAATCTCGTTCAGCCGCACCTCATACGCTGTGCCATCCTCCAGCGCGGAGGCAAAGCTTTTTTCTGTTTCCAACGGCAGTCCCATCAGCACAGACTGCGTCTGTTCCTCCGGACTGCGCAGCACGCAGGTGTCGTCGTGATAAAACAGTTCCTGCTTCAGCGCCGCTACATAGCGATAGCCCTCACGCAGGTGGGCTATATCCCGCAGCGATTTGTCCATGCAGAAGTTCGCCTGCCGGTTAAAGTAATTTCTCATGCAGAATGAGATCCTCTGCAGGACGTTCTGCGTCCGGGCGTCGATTTTTGCCTGACTGACCTGTCCGCCATGCGAAAACAGCAGCACATAGATGCCGTCGCCAAGGCTTCCCGCCAGACCATCTCCGCTCTCATGCAGGATCTCTTCAACAATATTGAGCACACCGTAATCAAACAGCGGGTCGTCCTGCGCAGCGTATGCAGACCGGCCATCTGCGCATGGGGTAAACGTCAAAAGGCACAGCATCAGCCGGTCCTGCGCAAGCCGAATGCCAAGAACATCCATATGATGCCGAAGCTCCTCCGGCGGTATTTCCTCCGTGAGGAGCCGGTGGAGAAACTCATTTTTCAGAACCATGTGGTTTTTGCGCACATAGGCCTCCGCGTCCCGTTCGCGCGCGTGCTCGCTGCTTACCGTGGCCTGCTGCCGGATCCAGTCGGCGGCGCGCTGAAGATGCTCCCGCAGAGCCGCGGCACTGATCTCATGCTTGAGCAGATAGTCCTGCGCGCCAAGCTGAAGCATCTGCCTGACGTGCAGATAGTCGTCACAGTTGCTCAGCGCAAGCACCGGCAGCCGGTGCGGCAGGTCGGAAAGATGCTGCATCAGCTCTACCCCGTCCATGACCGGCATCAGCACATCCGCGATCACCACATCGACCGGCTGCGCTGCAAGAATTTTCAGCGCCTCCGCGCCGTTGGCCGCCTGCGCGCATACCAGAAACTCGCTGCCGCTCTGGTCGATCAGCTCTTTCAGATAGCTGCGGAACCACAATTCGTCGTCCACGATCATCACATTATACATGTTCTGCCGCCTCCGTTCCTTTTTTCATTTCTATTTTTGGCAGCAGCAGCGCCACTCTCGTCCCGAACCCGCCGGAGTGGAGCTCCACGCCATACGGCGCGCCATAGTAAATTTTGATCCGGCCGATCACGTTCTGCAGACCGATATGACTGTCGCCGCTTTCGTTCAGAATTTTTTCAATGATCTCCTGCTGCATTCCCACTCCGTTGTCCACGACCTCGACCCGCAGCATTTCACCGTCCAAAAATATCTGTACCTTGACAACCCCCGGCCGGTCAGATGGTGCAATTCCGTGCTTGAGCGCGTTTTCCACCAGCGGCTGGATCAGCATTTTCAAGATTCTATACTGTTCTAGTCCCGGCTCAACCTCAACTGTATAGACGTATTTTCCGCTGTATTTAAAGGTCTGGATCTCCAGATAGCTGCGCAGACTCTGCGCCTCCTCTTCGATTGTCAAATATTCGTTTGCGCGCATGTTGTTCCGCAGCAGTACGGAAAGACTGTCAACGACGGTTACGATATTCTCCTCTTTCTGCACATAGGCCATATAGCGGATGGTGTTGAGCGTATTATGCAGAAAATGCGGATTGATCTGGTTTTGCAGAATCTGAAATTCCAGCTTGTGGCGCGTCTGCTCCGCGCACTGAATGTCGTACAGTAGATTCCGGATGCGGTCAACCATGTAGATGATTTGATTTTGAAGCGTTTCAATCTCGTCGCCAGAGTGAATCACGGGCTGCATTTGCAGATTCTGTCCGCCGATCTGTGCGACCGCAGTGCACAGCTTCTGGATTTTTGCGGTTTCACCGAACAAGAAGACTGCCAGGAATGCGACTGCTACCACGCCGAACAGCAGGCTGACTGCCATCGCTGTCAGGCTGACGCTGCGAAATTCACGCGTTACATCGCTTTCGGGCACAACACCGAGCGTCAGCCAGCCGGTCAGCTCGGAACGCTGATAGATCACAAGACTGGAAACACCGTCGATTTCCGCATAGCCGCTGCCGCTTGCTTCGCCCTGCCCGCCGCTTGTCAGCAGCTGTGCTCCGATCTGCTGCGGCACGTCCAGCGGGTAGATAATGCGTTCGCTTACAGGGTCAATGATATAAATTGCGCCAAGACCGTTGAAGTCCCTGCCATAGCAGTCGTTTAAAATGGTGTAGCGCACATCTGCCTTTACAACGCCCAGCTGCTCACTGCCGGAATAGATGTTGCGTGCGATGGAAAGCACCATTTCCGAGCCGTTGCTGTACGGCAGGATCACGGCGCTCTTTTTTCCGTCCATCGACACCTCATAAAACCATGGCTGCTGAATCAGCGTTTGATAGGGGAGCGTCGTTCCGATTCGGAAATAGTTCCCGTCCACACTGGAGATCATCATTCCCTCCAGATATGTCTTGAACTGATACAGACTCAGCATGGTGTCCAGAATTGTCTGGTTGCACGCCAGCTTTTCGGATGGAGCTGCCGTCTTGTAATTTCGAAGTGGGTTCACAATATGGTTTGTATCAATGGATGCGCAGATTACCAGATGGTCCACGTCGCGCAGCATCGTTTCAAACGAGCCGTTCAGCCGCTCCAGAACGCTGCCGATATAGCGCTCTGCCGAGCTTTGCGCCTGCTTCGATGTCTGCCGATACCAGAAGCTGCCGATTGCCCCGGCCATCACGCAGACAATCAGCACGGACACAATCAGAACCTTTGTCTGAAAGTGCATATTTCGCTTCCCATTTCCAGCAGTTTTCATACGGCAGCACCTCACGGTTCAATCTGGTTTCATTATAGAATTTTGTGAAAAACGCCGCAAGATAAATTTCCGACATCGAGCTATCAAATCAAGACATCTTTTGCATGCGTGCTTGTATCTGAATCCACTTCGTGATATGTATACGGCAGGAGGTGCCGTCATGAAAAAAACGATCGGTTATGTTCTTTCCCACACGCATTGGGATCGCGAATGGTATTTGTCCTTTCAGCTGTTCCGAATGCGCCTTGTGGATATGCTCGATACGCTGATCCCCTATCTGGAGCAGCACCCAGAATTTCCGCACTTTCACCTTGACGGGCAGACGGTCTGTCTGGAGGATTATCTGGAGGTGCGCCCGGATCAGGCGGAGCGGCTGCGGCACCTGATTGAAGCCGGGCGCATTGCCGTCGGCCCCTGGTATGTCCTGCCGGATTTACAATGCATCGGTCAGGAGTCTATTCTGCGCAATCTCAGCCGCGGCCTTGCGCTGGCGCAGCGCTTTGGCGTCGGCACGCCGGTTGGATATCTGCCGGATATCTTTTCCCATCCGGCGCAGCTGCCGCAGATCTTCGCCGGGTACGGCTTCCGCGCGGCTGTGATCTGGCGCGGGAGCTCAGATGATCCTGAGCCGCCCTACGAGGTGCTTTGGCGCGCGCCCGACGGCACGCAGCTTCTGACGCTCCGCCTGCCGGACGACCGGGGCTATCTCAACGCTTTCCCTCTGGCCGATACGCCGGAGACGGTCAGCCGCCAGTTTGAGGACTGGTTTCATGAACGACTGCCGCGCTCGCCAAGCGGGCAGCTTCTGTTTATGAACGGCTGTGACCATCAGACACCAAATTATGCCCTGCCGGAATTTATCCGGTATTTTAATGAAACGCATCACGATTACGAGCTGCGTCAGATATCGCTGACGCAGTATCTTGACGAGCTGCGCGTATCGCCGGACACGCTTAGCGTATTTTGCGGGGAACAGAACCGGACGAATTATTCCGCAGGCCGCCATTTGAATCCAACGCTCAAAAATACATTCTCCACGCATATTCCGCAGAAAATCGAAAATGCGCAGTGTGAGGCAGGGCTTGTGCGCTGCGCCGAGCCGCTGAGCGCGATGCTGGCAGCGGCACATCTGCCGCTTGGCCTGCATTATCTGGACACCGCCTGGAAATATCTATTGCAAAACCATCCGCACGACAGCATCTGCGGATGCAGCTGTGACGATGTTGCGCGCGATATGGAGCGCCGCTTTGCGTGGGCGCGCGATATTACGCAGCAGTACCAGCAGGAGGCCATGCGCCGGCTTACCGCGCAGACAGACACGCAGCAGACGCTTGCGGATGAAATTCCGGTGCAGCTGTTCCATCTTTCCCCGTGGCCGGAGGAAAACGCCATACAGACGTTTACACTGCGGCTGCCGGCAGATACGCTGCTCCGCGGCCTTGCTATCCGAACAGCAGACGGACAGGACATTCCCTGTCAGATCGTCCGCCTGCGAAAAGACGGCGTGATTCTGCACCCAATGGATCGCGATCCAAGCTGGGACGACTATCTGCTTGCCGACGTGCTGGTGCAGCTTCCGCATCAGGCGGCCATGAGCTGGACGACGCTATACTGCCGTCCGTCGATCGTTCCGCTGTCGCTGCCGGAGCGTCCGGTTGTTCGCTTTCAGACGCTGGAAAACGAATATCTGCAGGTTTCCATTCAGCCGAACGGAACGCTGGACGTAAAAAACAAGCGCAGCGGCACAGCATATCGAGGGTTAAATCTCTTCACCGACGAAGCGGATATCGGCGATGCGTACCTGTTTTCGCCGGAGCTTACCGCGAAGGTCTGGAACTCAGCGACCAGCGCACCGTCCATCCGTATCCAGCAGGGTGCGCTTTGCACCAGCGCCATTCTGGACTGGCGCTATCGCCGCAAGCCGGACGAGGCGGAGCAGCCGCTCCGTCTGACGCTCAGTCTGCGGAAAAATGACCCGCTGCTTCGGTTTCATCTGGAAATTGAGAACCGCGCCGGCGATCATCGACTGCGGGTGCATTTCCCAACCGGATTTTCCTGTGACGAAAGCTTTGCCGATTCCATCTTTACCGTGGAAGCCCACCCCATTCGCAGACGGCAGCCAAAGCCGGAGGCGTGGGTTGAGACAGAAAGCGGCTGCTATGCGCAAAAGCGCTTTGTCTACCTGCAAAACGGACGGCAGCGGCTGGTATTTATGGGTGCGGGACTGCTGGAGTATGAAGCATCGGATGGCGAAAACGGCGCAGATCTTGCCGTGACGCTGCTGCGCGCCGTTGGGCGGTGCGGCTCGGTTCGCTCCATGACCGCCTACGCTCCGCCCGGCCCATGCGCACTCTATCCGCAGGATTCTCAGCTGCTCGGCAATTGGAAGATGGAATACGCACTGGCATTCGATACGCCGGACAGCGAGCTTTCCATGCTGGCCGAGCGCTATCACACGCCGGAACTATATTATCAGGATACCGCGCATCCCGCGCAGATGCAGGAATCGGCACAGAGCCTGTTTTGTCTGGATGTGCCGGAGTTTGTTGTTTCCTGCGTGCAGGGGCTGGGAGATGGAGAAATTCTGATTCGCGGCTATCAGTACACCGGTCATGCGCTTTCCGTTTCGATTCGATTTTGCCGGTCCATCCAAGGCGCATGGTGCACAGACTTTATCGGCAGTCGCCGCGAGACAGTGGATATCTCCGGCAATACGCTGGCATTCTCCGCACTGCATGCAAAAATCATGACGTTTGTTGTCCGATTGTAAAAAGAACTCGCCGCCTGCGGAAACTTCTGCTATACTGTCAGCAGAGCACAACACAGGGGGCGAGATCATGAACAAGCAGCCGGAGCTGCATACAACCAATCTGCTGATGCAGCCGCTATCCATCTCATTTGAAAACGCTGCACTGCAGATTCTTCGCTTCTCTAAGATTCACGAAAATACCCACGCATGGGTGATTCCGCTGCACACGCATCCGACGATCGAACTGCACTATATTCTCTCCGGCACAGGACAGATTCAGATCGACGATACGCTCTTTCATGTGGAAACGAACGATATTTATGTAACGCTGCCATTTGTTCCGCACTGCCAGATTTCCTCTGCGGCAGATATCATGGAGGAATACTGCGTGGAATGTACGCTGGAGCTGCCGCCGGCCGAAAAAGGAGAAGCAGATCCGCTTGCGTCCCTGCGCCGCTTCCTTTCCCGTCAGGCATTTTCCTCTGCCAGAGCGCCGGATGAGCTGCTGCCGCTGCTGCTGCGGCTTGACCGGCAGGCGGCTTCTTCGGAGCCGCAGCTTTTGCAGACGAAGCTCTTGTATCTGCGGTGTCTGTTTGATTTTCTGGGTGTATTATCGGAGGTAAGGCCGCCCAATACGCTTTCTGGAAAAAAGCATGCGGACACAACGGCGCTTCGTATCAAAAGCTATCTCGACGTCAATTTTCGGACGCCGTTTTCCGTTCAGGATCTGTGTGCGCAGTTTTTCCTGAGTCAGCGGCAGCTTGACCGTATTTTTTGCCGTGCTTACGGCATGACGGTTCACGCATATCTGACAGAACTCCGCCGTCACTACGCCTGCGCGCTGCTGGAAAAAGGCGAGTTTTCGGCGCGCCGCGCCGCGCTGGAAAGCGGGTTCAGCGGATACCAGCAGATGCGCCGCGCCGTCCGCCGCAAGCAGCCATAGCCCGTGTCATTTCACAACATAG
>OLXZ01000586.1_pt1 | contig 19550 bp, 13 predicted proteins | sample 1673901 | NCBI WGS metagenome assembly OLXZ01 (sample SAMEA103958131, study PRJEB25191) | human gut metagenome | reverse complement strand
AGGAATCTATTGACAACCTTACTTTTATAAAATACAATAAACCCACATACAAACGAAAAGGGGCAATCCGAAATGGAGAAAAAACGCACACGGGACATTCGCTTCTGGGTACTTGTCTGGGGTCTTGGCCTTGTGGGACAGTTATGCTGGAACATCGAAAATCAATGGTTCAATACCTTCGTATACGCCAAAATCGCCAAGGACCCCACCATCATTTCGTGGATGGTCGCCATTTCGGCCATCGCAACTACCATTGCAACCTTCCTGTTCGGAACGCTGTCCGACCGGAAGGGCAAGCGGAAAAATTTCATCGGTATCGGATACATTCTCTGGGGCATCTTCACGATCCTGTTCGGCACGACGGAATGGATCACCGGCGGCCAGCCTGCGAGTTCCGCGCAGGTTCTGATGCTTGCGGCGACGGCTGTTGTCTGTGCCGACGCGCTGATGTCCTTCTTCGGCTCCATGGGCAATGACGCGGGCTACAACGCATGGCTGAACGACATGATGACCGAGCAGAACCGCGGTTCCATCGGCGCCGCCCTTGCCACCCAGCCCATCATCGGCACCATCGTCGGCACGGTGGTCGGCGGTATGCTCATCGGCGGCAGCGACAATTATATGCGCCTGTTCGTGGTCATGGGCGGCTTCGTAATTCTGTTCGGAATCGCGGCGATCCTCTTTATGAAGGACGCCCCGCAGCTCAAGCCCAGCAAAAACGGCAGCTTCGGAAAGCAGCTTTTCAGCGCGTTCAATTTCCGTGAGCTGATCAAAATGAAAGAGCTTGTCTGGGTTTTCCTTGTGCTGACCGTGTATTTCATCGCCTTCAACGTGTACTATCCCCATATCGGAAATTACATGATCTATTATCTGGGATTCCGTGCCGACAGCATCGGAATCATTCAGGGCATCGCTCTGATCGTCGGTATGCTTTCGGTCGTCCCCGCCTCCAAGATCCTGAGCAAAAACAAATTTGTCCTCGCCACGTCCATCGCTGTCTTACTCAGCTTTGTCGGCGTGGGGATCGTTGGTCTCTTTGGGCGTCCGGAAAACGTTGACCCCAGCACCATCTGGAACTGGTCGCTGCTGATCGGCCTGTTCTTCTTCGGATGCGGCTATATCATGTTCATGCAGGTGACTTCCGTCTGGATGAAGCAGCTTTTCCCAGAGGAGTCCAAGGGGCAGTTTGAGGGCTTCCGCATCGTTTTCTTCGTCCTCATTCCGTGGATCGTATCGCCGTTCATTGCCAATCCCATCATCAAAAACAACGGACAGATTCTGGATTCCAACGGATTTGCGGCGTATCTTCCCACAAATGTTCTGTTTCTGATCTCCACACTGCTGGTTCTGGCAACCTTTGTGCCGCTGTTCTTCGCCGCACGGCAGCGCCGGGCGCGGGGGGCAAAGGAGCAGGCGCGGTGATCGGGTGGATGATTGGGGCACTGCTCTTGCTGGCAGTTTTCGCCCTTTCGGCGCTGATTGCGGAAAAGTGTCTTCAGATGGTCGTAAAGCCGGTGCGCTACGACGTGGATTCCATCAAGGCAAAGGAAACGAAAAACGGCTTTTCCGACTGCATCGAAGCATTTGAAACAAAATGGCAGCGGACGCCCTTCGTCCTGCACTGTGCGGGTGCGGACATCTCCGGCGAGTACATGGAAAATCCGGCCGATTCCGGAACGCCCCGCAAGGTGGCGATCATCTGTCATGGGCACACCGTGAACCGGTATTCCGACCTCAAATATGCGGATATTTTCTACCGCGCCGGGTTCAGCACCGTGATTTTTGACGAGCGCTATTTCGGTGAATCCACGGGAGACTTCTGCACCCTTGGGCAGAACGAAGCGCGGGACGTGGCTGCCATCATCGCCTATGTCAGGCAGATATTCGGTCAGGACTGCGTCATCGGCCTGCACGGCGAATCCATGGGCGCGGCCACCGCGCTTCTGACGCTCAAGTACGAGACACCGGATTTTGTGATCGCGGACTGTCCCTTCGCGGACAGCAAGCTGCTTTTTGCCCAGTGGTTAAAGCGCAATCTGCACATTCCCATTGGCCTGATCTGGCCGATTCTGCGCCGCCGCGCGAAGCGAAAATACGACTACGACGTGGAATCCGTCTGCCCGATTGCGGCGGTGCAAGGAAAAAACGTACCGATCTGCCTGATGCACGGAAAAAGCGACAATTTAATTCCGTATACCCACAGTGAAATGCTGCACAAAGCCTGCGTAAATCCCAACAGCGAGCTGCATCTTTTCGAGAATGCCGACCACGCCCGGTCTATCGTTGTGGCGCGGACGGAGTATGAAAGACTGGTTCTTGCTTTCCTGCACAACTGCGGACTGTATGGGACGGAAAATAAACAATAACCGGAAGCTGCCCGGTATTCAAGGCAGCGCCGGACGGGACACATCAAAAAATAAAGCGCAGAAGTCAGGATTCGACTTCTGCGCTTTTTGGATAGATTGGAAAAGATGGAAAAATGCCGTGAAATTCATATGAATTTCACGGCATTCTGGTCCGAGTGTCGAGATTCGAACTCGAGGCCTCTTGAACCCCATTCAAGCGCGATACCAAACTTCGCCACACCCGGATATTCTGTTGTGCCTCAAACAGCCCACTTAGAATACCACAGTTTTCGGCGGTTTGCAAGTCCTATTTTGAATTTTTTTCAAATTTCTTCCGAGGCTTTTTGTTGACAAAGGCGTCGGCGCATGGTAATATAATACTCGCGTTTGGCACGAGAGACGCTTTTGCACACGGAGAGATGGCTGAGTGGTCGAAAGCACCGGTCTTGAAAACCGGCGATGTGAAAGCATCCGTGGGTTCGAATCCCACTCTCTCCGCCAGAAAATAAATATGTATGCGGAAGTACCCAAGTGGCCGAAGGGGCTCCCCTGCTAAGGGAGTAGGCCGTCAAAAGCGGCGCGAGGGTTCAAATCCCTCCTTCCGCGCCAGCAAAAAGAGACATCCTTTCGGATGTCTCTTTTTGCTTCACACGGCTGATTTTGCCCTTCCCCTGTGAAACCACCCGTTGACAAACCGCGCCGAACGGTTTATACTTATTGCCATCAAAAAGGCAGTGACGAAGAAGAAGCTGTTTTTCCGCGGCCAAAGAGAGGGGCGCCCCCGGCTGAAAGCACCCCGCCAAGGACACGGCCCGTACCACTTCCGAGCCGCCTGCGACGAGCAGGACGGGTATCGCCCGTTACAGCGATCGAAAGCGACGGCGTATGCCGGATCTCTTCCGCCGATACTGCGTTGCAGAAGCTTGAAATACAGACCGTATTCCTGCGCTCCTGTGCCTTGTCTCGACGAAAGATATCCCGCCATCCGCAGCGGACAGTAAAAATGCTGCGCAGGCCGTAAGCAGGGTGGAACCGTGGAGTAATGCCTATTACCTCACCCCTGATACCATTCAGGGGTGGGGATTTTTATTTATCCAGCCCCGATCACAAGGAGGAACAGACTATGAGCGAAGTCAACAAGGAAAACAAGGAATTTACGTTTGAAAACGAACAGTACCGCAAGACCTACTGGCACACCTGCTCCCACATTCTGGCCCAGGCTGTCAAGCGCCTGCACCCGGAGGTGAAGCTGGCCATCGGCCCCAGCATCGACAACGGCTTTTATTACGATCTGGACGCGCCCTTCGCCTTCACCCAGGACGACCTGGGCGAGATCGAGGCTGAAATGCGTAAGATCTGTAAAGAGAAGCTGAAGCTGGAGCGCTTCGAGCTGCCCCGCGCCGAGGCCGTCAAGTACATGGAGGAAAAGGAAGAGCCCTACAAGGTGGAACTCATCAACGATCTGCCCGAGGACGCCCACATCTCCTTCTACAAGCAGGGCGAGTTCGTGGACCTGTGCGCCGGACCCCACGTGGACTCCACCGGCCGCATCAAGGGCAACGGCATCAAGCTGACCGCCTGCAACGCCGCCTACTGGCGCGGCGACTCCAACCGCCAGACCCTGCAGCGTATCTACGGCGTGGCCTTCCCCAGCAAGGACGAGCTGGATGCCTATCTGAAGGAGCGGGAGGAGGCCGTGAAGCGCGACCACAATAAGCTGGGACGCGAACTGGAATATTTCACCACTGTGGACTGCATTGGCCAGGGCTTGCCCATCCTGCTGCCCAAGGGTGCCCGCGTTATCCAGCTGCTGCAGCGCTGGGTGGAGGACACCGAGCAGCAGCGTGGCTATCTGCTGACCAAGACGCCCCTGATGGCCAAGCGTGAGCTGTACAAGATCTCCGGTCACTGGGATCATTATCTGGACGGCATGTTCGTCATGGGCGATCCCGCGGATGAGACGAAGGAGTGCTTTGCCCTGCGTCCCATGACCTGCCCGTTCCAGTATCAGGTGTTCCTGAACCGCGGCCGCAGCTACCGCGACCTGCCCATGCGTCTGGGCGAGACATCCACCCTGTTCCGCAACGAGGACTCCGGTGAGATGCACGGCCTGATCCGTGTCCGCCAGTTCACCATCTCCGAGGGACATCTGGTGCTGCGCCCCGACCAGCTGGAGGAGGAGTTCAAGCAGTGCCTGGATCTGGCCAAGTACTGCCTGGGCACCGTGGGCCTGTTGGAAAAGTGCACGTTCCGCTTCTCCCAGTGGGACCCCGCCAACCCCAACAACAAGTACGAGGGCACGGCGGAGCAGTGGGACCACGCCCAGGCCGCCATGGAGCGCATCCTGAAGGATCTGAACGTGGACTACACCGTGGGCATTGACGAGGCCGCGTTCTACGGCCCCAAGCTGGACATCCAGTACAAGAATGTGTACGGCAAGGAGGATACCCTTGTCACCATCCAGATCGATATGCTGCTGGCGGAGCGCTTCGGCATGTACTATATCGATGAGAACGGCAACAAGGCCCTGCCCTATATCATCCACCGCACGTCTCTGGGCTGCTATGAGCGGACGCTGGCCTACCTGATCGAGGAGTACGCCGGTGCGCTGCCCACCTGGATGATGCCCGAGCAGGTACGCTTCCTGCCTATTACCGACCGCGCTGCCGACTACTGTGTGCAGCAGGCCGCGGAGCTGCGCAAGCAGGGCTTCCGCGTGGAGGTGGACAGCCGCAACGAGAAGATCGGCAAGAAGATCCGCGAGGCTACCCTGGAGAAGATCCCCTTCATGCTGGTGGTTGGCGACCGCGACATGGAGAACGGCACCGTCTCCGTCCGTACCCGCAAGGGCGAGGACCTGGGCGCCATGACGCTGGAGGATTTCTCTGCCAAGCTGCGCCAGATCGTGGATGAGAAGCAGAAGATCTGACAAGTGCCATAAGTCATAAGGTAAGCGAGAGAGACAGGCAGAAGCCTGTCTCTTTTGCTGCAGTCAGACAAAAAACAGATTTCGCCAAAAGAAAAGTTTATTATAGCAAAACAGCAGGCTTCTGACAGAAAACCGCATGAAAAATACATGAAAATGATGCAAATACGTCAAAAAATGTGGGAAAGTGTGTGGATGAAAAACAAGGAGATGCGCTATTGAACATCATTCAGAGACACAAATATGTTGACAGAGTGTGAACTTATCTGGTAAAATCAAATGGGTGCGCAGTACCCGAATGCATAGAAGAGGACAGGGCGCGCCCTGTTCGCTGTTTCCTTCTGGCGGAGGAAACAACAAACTATGGTAAAGGAATTAGGAGGTAAACATGAAAAAAGTAGTTTCTCTGCTGCTGGCTCTCATCATGGCGTTCTCCCTGGTCGCCTGCGGCGAAAAGAAGGGCGAGACCGATGATAACACCGTGCCCTACAAGATCGGCATCGTGACCGGCTCCGTCTCTCAGTCCGAGGATGATCGCCGCGGCGCCGAGGCCTTCCAGAAGGAGTATGGCGAGGATATGGTCCAGCTGGCCATCTATCCCGACAACTTCACCGAGGAGACTGAGACCACCATCCAGTCCATCGTGAACCTGTCCGCCGATCCCCTGATGAAGGCCATCATTGTCAATCAGGCTGTCCCCGGCACCACCGAGGCTTTCCGCAAGATCAAAGAGACTCGCCCTGACATCATCTGCATCGCAGGCGAGGCTCACGAGGATCTGCCCGAGATCAGCTCCGCTGCCGACCTGGTCACCAACAACGACTTCGTCTCCCGCGGCTATCTGATCATCCGCACCGCGCACGAGCTGGGCTGCGACACCTTCGTACATATCTCCTTCCCCCGCCACATGTCCTATGAGACCATGAGCCGCCGCGTGGCCATCATGAAGGCCGCTTGCGAGGAGTTCGGCATGAAGTTCGTCCTGGAGACGGCTCCCGATCCCACCTCTGACGTGGGCGTTTCCGGCGCTCAGGCCTACATTCTGGAGCAGGTGCCCGCATGGGTCGAGAAGTACGGCCAGAAGGCTGCTTACTTCTGCACCAACGATGCGCACACCGAGCCTCTGCTGAAGCGCCTGCTGGAGTGCGGCGGCTACTTCATCGAGGCCGACCTGCCCTCCCCCCTGATGGGCTATCCCGGCGCGCTGGGTATTGATCTGACCGAGGAAGCCGGTGATTTCGAGAAGATCCTGACCAAGGTCGAGTCCGCCATCGTTGAGAAGGGCGGCGCCGATCACTTCGGCACCTGGGCTTACTCCTACGGCTACACCCTGTCCGCCGGTCTGGCCCTGCACGCCAAGAACGTGCTGGACGGCAAGAGCGAGCTGAAGGACATGGACGATGTGGCTGCCGCGCTGCAGGTCTACTCTCCCAAGGCGGCCTGGAACGGTGCCAGCTACACCAACGCCACCACCGGCGCGAAGTCTGAAAACGTGTTCCTGATCTATCAGGATACCTATATCATGGGTGATCCCGGCCACTTCATGGGCAACGCCGACGTGGAGATCCCGGAGAAGTACTTCACCGTCAGCTGACGACAGGCTTTTGAAGCAACCATTAAAGCGGGGAGGGAGGGCATCCTCCCTCCTCGCTGCTATAGGTAGGGATGAATATGGAAAAGAACAATGCTCCGCTGCTTGAGATGCGGAATATCAAAAAGGGCTTTTTCGGCAATCAGGTGCTTACGGACATCAACTTCACCTTGAAAGAGGGCGAGGTGCTGGGTCTGGTGGGCGAAAACGGCGCCGGAAAGAGCACCTTGATGAAAATACTGTTTGGCATGGACGTGATCCGTGAGACGGGCGGCTACGAGGGGGATGTCCTGATCGACGGAGAAAAAGTGCAGTTCAACACCCCCTTTGATGCGCTGAAGGCCGGCATCGGCATGGTGCATCAGGAGTTCTCTCTGATCCCCGGCTTTACTGCCACGGAGAACATCCTCCTCAACCGCGAGCCCAAGAAAAAAAGCGTCATTTCAGAAGTGTTCGGCCCGCGTCTGGACACTCTCGACTATAAGGAAATGGATAACCGCGCCGCAAAAGCCATTGAGAAGATGGGCGTGGCTATCGACCAGAAGATGGTCATCAGCAGCATGCCCGTGGGGCACAAGCAGTTCACGGAGATCGCCCGCGAGCTGAGCAAGGAGAACCTGAAGCTGCTGATCCTGGACGAGCCCACCGCCGTGCTCACCGAGCAGGAGGCACAGGCCCTGCTGGACTCCATCCGCGGCATGGCCTCCCGGGGCATCGCCGTGATCTTCATCACCCATCGCCTGCAGGAGATCCTGTCGGTGTGCGATAAGGTGGTCATCATGCGGGACGGTTATGTGGTCAAGGACGTGCCCGCCCGCGAGACGGACGTCCGCGACATCACCCACTACATGGTGGGGCGCGAGGTGGCTGCCGGCGGCGCTGCCCACGACATCCGCGACCACTCCGATGCCCGCACCATTATGTCCATCCGCAAGCTGTGGGTGGATATGCCCGGCGAGATCGTCCGCAACGTGGATCTGGACGTGAAGGAGGGCGAGATCCTGGGTATCGGCGGTCTGGCCGGCCAGGGCAAGCTGGGTATTCCCAACGGTGTGATGGGCCTGTACGAGGCGGGCGGCACCGTGGAGTTCGACGGCAAGCCTATCGCGCTGAACAGCCCCCGGAAGTGCCTGGACTCCCAGCTGGCCTTTGTGTCCGAGGATCGGCGCGGCGTGGGTCTGCTGCTGGATGAGTCACTGGAGTGGAACGTGGCGTTCCCCGCCATGCAGGTGCAGAACAAGTTCCTGAAGAGAATGGGTTTCTTCACATGGCGCGACGAAAAGGCCATCCACACGGTGACGAACCGGTATATCGATGAATTGCAGATCAAGTGTACCGGCTCCGACCAGAAGGCCAGAGAGCTGTCCGGCGGCAACCAGCAGAAGGTGTGTCTGGCCAAGGCGTTCGCGCTGGAGCCCCGCTTCCTCTTCGTGTCCGAGCCTACCCGCGGCATCGACGTGGGCGCCAAGGCGCTGGTGCTGGAGGCGCTGAAGAAATTTAACCGCGAATCCGGCGTCACGGTGGTGATGATCTCCTCCGAGCTGGAGGAGCTGCGCCAGATCTGCGACCGCATCGCCATCGTCTCCGGCGGCAGGGTCGCCGGTATCCTGCCTGCTGACCATTCCTCCGAGGAGTTCGGTATGCTCATGGTCAGTCAGGTGAAGTAAGGAGGAAGAAATGGGCAATACGACCACACTTGGAAACAAGTCAAAATTCAGAGAGTTGGTGGACAGCTTCGGCCTGCCGCGTCTGATCATCGCGTGCTTCCTGCTGCTGCTGCTCATCGCCGCGCCCTGCGTGGGGCTGGATTTCCCCACACAGATCACCAATATCATCACCCGTTTCAGCTGGAACGCCGTGATGGTGCTGGCCATGGTGCCCATGGTACACTCCGGCTGCGGCCTGAACTTCGGCCTGCCGCTGGGTATCGTGTCCGGACTGCTGGGTGCCACGCTGTCCATCGAGCTGGGCTATACGGGGTTTGCCAGCTTCCTGATGGCCATCCTCATCGCCACGCCCTTTGCCCTGCTGTTCGGCGGCGGCTACGGCTGGCTGCTGAACAAGATCAAGGGCGGCGAGATGATGATCGCCACCTATGTGGGCTTCTCGTCCGTGTCCTTCATGTGCATGATGTGGCTGCTGCTGCCGTACAAGCACCCTACCATGGTGTGGGGCTTCTCCGCCAGCGGTCTGCGTACCGTCATTTCGTTGGAGGGCTATTATGACAAGGCGCTGGCCAACATTCTGACCATCGACCTGAACAGCATCGGCATCAATCTGGTGATCCCCACCGGCACGCTGCTGTTCTTCGTGCTGATGGCCGTGCTGATGTGGGCGTTCCTGCACACCAAGACCGGCACCGCCATGACCGCTGTGGGCTCCAACCCCGCCTTTGCCCGCGCAGCGGGCATCAACGTGGACAAGATGCGGCTTATCTCCGTGATCATGTCCACCTGGCTGGGTGCTGTGGGTATTCTGGTGTATGAGCAGGGCTTCGGCTTCATACAGCTGTACAACGGCCCCTTCTGGATGGCCATGCCCGCCGTGGCCGCCATCCTTATCGGCGGCGCGTCGGTGAATAAGGCATCCATCGGCAATGTGATTATCGGTACGATCCTGTATCAGGGCGTGGTGACCATGACCCCCACCGTGATGAGCGCCGCCTTCCAGATGGATATGAGCGAGGTCATCCGTATCGTGGTATCCAACGGCATGATCCTCTATGCCCTGACCAGAAAGACGGAAAGGGGGCGCTGACATGAAGGGTAAGAGATTCGACGTAAAGCAATTCCTGGGCAAAAACTCAGTGCCCGTCCTGTTTATCATCATCTGCGCCGTGCTCATTCCCGTGTCCGGCCTGCCGGTGAGCTACATACTTAACGAGGCTATGACCCGTCTGGGGCGCAACGCCTTTTTGATCCTGAGCCTGCTGATCCCCATTATGGCCGGTATGGGTCTGAACTTTGCCATGACGCTGGGCGCTATGGCCGGCGAGATCGCGCTGATCCTGGTGGCGGACTGGCAGATCTGGGGTATCCCCGGTCTGGTGCTGGCGGCCATCCTGTCCATCCCCCTGTCCATTCTGCTGGGTCTTATGTGCGGCAGCATCTTGAACCGCGCCAAGGGCCGCGAGATGGTCACCAGCTACTTTATCGCCTACTGTATGACCGGTGTGTACCAGCTGGTGGTGCTGTATATGATGGGGCCCATCATCCCCATCCTCCACAACACACTGAAGCTGCCCCGCGGCTTTGGTATCCGCAACACAGTCAGCCTTCTGCAGATGCGGCAGAGCGTCGATAATGCGCTGGCCGTCTACGTGGGCGGCGTGAAGATCCCCGTGCTGACACTGATCATCATCGCATTGGCCTGCCTGTTCATCGTGTGGTTCCGCCGCACGAAGCTGGGACAGGACATGCGCGCGGTGGGCCAGGATATGAACGTGGCGCGGGACGCCGGTATCAACGTGGACCGCACCCGCCTGATCTCCATCGTCATGTCCACCGTGTTCGCGGGCTTCGGCATGATCATCTATCTGCAAAACATGGGCAACTTCCCCACCTATACGGCGCATACCAACGTCGGCATGTTCTGCATCGCCGCGCTGCTGGTGGGCGGCGCCTCCGTGGAAAAGGCATCCATCGGCAACGTGTTCCTGGGTGTGCTCCTGTTCCATACCATGTTCATCGTGGCGCCGGCCGCCGGAACCAAGATCACCGGCGACTCCATGATCGGCGAGTACTTCCGCGTGTTCGTGTCCTACGCCGTTATCACCGTGGCACTGGTCATGTACGAGGCCAAGAAGCGCAAGGAGAACCGCACGCTGGGTCAGCAGCTGGCCATTGAGCAGAAGGCCGAGGAGGAGGGGAGAACCGCATGAAAACGACGAAACGTTCGTGGATCATCCGTATCGCCTTCGTTCTGGTGCTGGTGCTCATCGCCGTGGTGATGCTGCGCATCGGCCGCGGCCACACCGTCTATTTCGACAACCGCGCAGTGGACAAGGGCGGCCAGTCTGTGGAGGCACCCTATAAGATCACTGTGTATGTGAACGGCGAGCAGATCTCCAAGCTGTACGAAAAGGAGCGCTGCTTGACCACCGTCATCGGCGACAAGCTGGAGCTGACCGTGGAGGTCATGCAGCAGAAGGGCGGCAGCGAGACAACGGAAACGTACCAAATGACACTGCCCCATAACATCGACGGCATCATCATCAACCTGCCGGCGTATATGGCTGGTCTGCCGGAGGAGGCCTATCTGGAGGAATTCATCCCCGCGCCTCCCACCGAGGAGGACGACGAGGAAGCGCCCAACACCGAGGACGATATGGGCCTGGGCGACTTCTGATAATGTGTGCTGCATACACAGCCCATGCGAAAGCATGGGCTGTGGGCACATAGGGACTTGCTTGCGGGCGGCAGGCGGATATGCTATACTGAATGGGCGGCGCGGAGACCGCGGCCGCATGGGAAAGGAGTATCAAAATGGCTGTTTTGAAAGGCTTGAAGCCAGAAAAGGTGTTCGCATATTTTGAAAAGCTGTGCTCGGTGCCCCACGGCAGCGGCAACACGAAGATCATCAGCGATCTGTGCGTGGACTTTGCCAAGGAACTGGGACTGAAGTACCGGCAGGAGCCGTGCAACAACGTGGTGATCTGGAAGCCGGCATCCCCCGGCCATGAGAGCGCCGAGCCGATCATCCTGCAGGGACACATCGACATGGTGTGCGCCAAGACCGACGACTGCACCAAGGACATGACCCGCGAGGGACTTGACCTGATGACCGACGGTGAGTGGATCTGGGCGGACAAGACGTCGCTGGGCGGCGACAACTGCATTGCCGTGGCCATGATCCTGGCGATCCTGTCGGATGACACACTGGTACATCCGCTCATCGAGGCGGTGTTCACCGTGGACGAGGAGGTGGGCATGGACGGCGCCTTTGCGCTGGACTGCTCTGACCTGAAGGGCAAAAAGCTGCTGAATTTGGACTCCGAGCTGGAGGGCGTGTTCACCGTGTCCTGCGCAGGCGGCATGCGCTCCGATTGCCTGCTGCCCGCAGCGCTGACCGATGCGGCGGGCATGGAGGGCTTCGGCATCACCGTGGCCGGCTTGCGGGGCGGTCACTCCGGTGCGGACATCCATCTGGGACGCGGCAGCGGCAACCGCCTCATGGGACGGGTACTGGCCACAGCGCTGGAGAAGTTCCCCGGCCTACGGCTGGCGGCCATCTCCGGCGGCCAGTTTGACAACGTGATCTGCTCCCGCTGCGATGCGGCGGTGGCGCTGCCCAAGGGCAGCGGCCGGGCGTTCGAAGCGTTTATTCGGGAGTTTGAGGGGGTGCTGAAGAACGAGTACGCCGTCACCGACCCCGATGTGACGCTGACCTGCGCGGCGGCGGAGACGGCAAAAGCCGTGTCCGCAGAGCGCACCGTGACGCTGGTGCAGGCGCTGACGGCCATGCCGCAGGGCGTGGAGGCTATGGACACGGATTTCCCCGGTCTGGTGCAGACATCCCTGAATATGGGCGTGGTGAAGCTGGACGGCGACGGACTGCACATCGCGTTCTCCATCCGGTCGTCCATCGCGTCCCGGAAGCTGATGCTGGCGCAGCGCGTGCGGGCTGTGGCGGCGCTGGCGGGCGGCACTGTGGCAGAGCGGGGCGTGTACCCCGGCTGGCAGTACAAGAGGGAGTCGCAGTTCCGGGATACGCTGCTGGCGGCGTATAAGGATCTTACCGGTAAGGACGGCGTGGTGGAGGCCACCCACGGCGGTCTGGAGTGCGGATTGCTGATGGAGAAGATCCCCGGTCTGGACGCGGTGTCCATGGGGCCGGAGCTGCACGATGTACACTCCGTGCGGGAGCGGCTAAGCGTGCCCTCCACGGAGCGCACCTATGAACTGGTATGCGAGCTGCTGCGGCGCAGCTGTTGAATGTGACAGAAAGCTGAGAGGCGGGGCTTTGCCCCGCCTCTGTTATTTTGCAGGATTGCCCAGCAGAAAATGCACTTTTTGCGGGGCGTTCCTGCATAAAACAATTTAGCATTATGAATAGACCACCGCTAAAAAGTACCATGATACAGACAAAACTGCGGATTTGTCGAAAGAAATACCGGGTAAGAAAAAAGGGATGTCCGTGCGGGGCAAACGATCTCTCTGCAGAAAAATGAAATTTTCCGCATTTAGATATTGCAAAAAGTTTACGCCTGCGATATAATGGCACCGTTGAACACCGCCGTGCCCGACCGGCCGGCGGAAAAAGCTGTTTTTCAGGAAGAGGAAAACAATTTATCTATCAATAAGGAGAAAGAACATGAAAAAGTTTTTTGCACTGGTTCTGGCGCTGGTCATGGCGCTGAGCCTGGTCGCCTGCGGCGACAAGAAGGACGACAGCGGCGATGTGACCGCTGAGCATACCGACACCACCACCGTGGCCGTGGGCGCGGTGATCCTGGCCCGCGATGACGTGTCCAGCGACGACGTGTACAAGTTCGTGGCGGACATCTTCGACAACGCCGCGTCCCTGACCACCAGCCACGCCAAGTACGGCGAGCTGAGTCTGGAGTACGGCGCGTCCATCACCTCCGTGCCCTATCACCCCGGCGCTGCCAAGTACTTCGCCGAGAAGGGCTTTGAGGTCGCCTCCGTCAAGGACGGCGCCGGCAACACCGACTCCCGCAACCTGCGCTTCGTCACCGGCGGCGAGTCCGGCACCTACTACGCCTTCGGCTCCGTCATCGCCCAGCACGCCACCAACAACGCCGGCGTCAACGTCGTGGGTCTGGTGGGCAACGGCTCTCAGGCCAACGTGCAGGAGCTGGTGGACGGCACCGCTGACTTCGCGTTCTGCCAGTCCGACGTGATGGCCTACGCCTACAACGGCACCAACCTGTTCGAGAGCAAGGTCGAGGGCTTCTCCACTGTGGCCGCCCTGTACATGGAGCAGGTGCAGATCGTCACCACCAACCCTGACATCAAGACCGTGGCTGATCTGGCCGGCAAGTCCGTGTCCATCGGCGCTCCCGGCTCCGGCGTGTACTTCAACGCTGTGGACATCCTGAGCGCTTATGGTCTGGGCGATCTGGACGCTGACGGCAAGTTCACCAAGATCAACGCCACCTACCAGTCCTTCAGCGACAGCGCCGACGCCCTGAAGAACGGCCAGATCGACGCCGCCTTCATCGTGGCCGGCGCCCCCACCACCGCTGTGACCGACCTGGCCACCACCAAGGATACCTACCTGGTCAGCCTGGACAGCGAGCACATCGCCAAGCTGCTGGAGACCTCCGACTACTACACCGAGACCGTCATCGCCAAGGACGTGTACTTCGGCGACTAAATCCTTAGCAGAGAATTGACGCTTTTCGAGGCTACGGCGGGGTTTCCCGCCGTAGTCCTCGCGCTATTCTGTAATCTTCAGGGAGAGAAATGACTATGAGCATCGACAAGAAAAAACCGGATACCGGCCCGGCCGACGGCGTCAATACCGCCGCGGACGAGGCCCCGGATCTGGACGCGGTCATGCGTAAATATGACCGTGAATCCGCCACCCGCCTGTGGGAGGGTACGCCCCAGCTGATCATCCGCATCCTCATGGCCGCGTTCGGTCTGTTCTGCATCGGCATGACCCTGTTTTCCAAGGCCATGCCCGAGATCCGGCTCACCATGTTCGTGGGCTGCATCATTATCATCGGCTTCCTGACCTACCCCGCCAGCAAGCACCACGTCAGGGTCAACTACCTGCCCTGGTACGATATCGTGCTGATGGTGGTGGGCGCGGCCTGCTTCTTCTACTTCGCGCTGAACGCCATGACGCTGGTGCGCCTGTCCACCCGTATCGAGACGGTCCACGTCATCATCGGCGTGGTGGGTATCCTGATCCTGATGGAGCTGTGCCGCCGCTGCGTGGGTCTGCCTATTCTGTGCGTGGCCGGCGTGCTGATCGTGTACGCGTTCATCAACCAGCTGAGCTACGCCGGCGCGGTGAACGGTGCCACCCTGTATGACGCGCTGAAAACCATCATCTACAAGCTGTTCTACACCACCTCCGGCGTCATCGGCACGCCCATCAACGTGTGCTATACCTACATCGTTCTGTTCATCATCTTCGGCGCGTTCCTGGAGCGCACCGGCATCGCCAACTTCTTCATCAGCTTTGCCAACCGTCTGGCTGGCTGGTCCAGCGGCGGCCCGGCGAAGGTGGCTGTTATCAGCTCCGCCCTGTGCGGCATGGTGTCCGGCTCCTCCGTGGGCAACACCGTCACCACCGGTTCCTTCACCATCCCCATGATGAAGAAGACCGGCTACAAGCCCGAGTTCGCCGGCGCCGTCGAGGCCGCGGCCTCCACCGGCGGCCAGATCATGCCCCCCATCATGGGTGCGGCAGCCTTCCTCATGGCCGAGTACATGAAGCTGCCCTACGCCCAGGTGGCCGTCAAGGCCATCCTGCCCGCGCTGCTGTACTTCACCGGGATCTTCATCGCCGTCCATCTGGAGGCCAAGAAGCTGGGCCTGAAGGGCGTTCCCCGCGAGGAGCTGCCTGCGTGGCGTCTGCTGCTCCGTGACTGCTACCTGATCATTCCCCTGATCCTGCTGGTGTGGCTGGTGTCCTCCGGCAGCAAGACCATGTCCCACTCCGCGGCCTATTCCATTCTGGCCGCCATTGCCGTGGGCTTCGTCAATTTCTTCCTGCAGGGCAAGCGCGGTGAGGGCGACACCCAGCCCATGACGACCGGCAAGGCGCTGGGTAATGCCGGCAAGCGCTCCGTCTTCTCCGCGGTGGAGTCTCTGGAAGCCGGTTCCCGCGGCGCTATCACCGTGGCCGTGGCCTGCAGCATGGCGGGCATCATCGCCGGCTGTATCACCGTCACCGGCCTGGCCTCCATCCTCATCAACGCCATCGTCCAGCTGGCGGGCAACGCCACCATCGTCGGCCTGGTGCTGACCATGCTGTGCTGTATCGTCCTGGGCATGGGCGTGCCCACCACGGCCAACTACTGCATCATGGCCTCCACCTGCGCGCCCATCCTCATTCAGCTGGGCTTCCCGCTGGTGGCCGCCCACTTCTTCGTGTTCTACTTCGGCATCGTGGCGGATATCACGCCCCCTGTGGCTCTGGCGGCCTATGCCGGCTCGGCCATCGCCAAGTCCGACCCCATGAAGACCGGCATCAACGCCACCAAGCTGGCCATCGCCGCCTTTATCGTGCCGTACATCTTCGCGTACAGTCCGGCCCTGCTGTTTGAGAACATCTCCGGCTGGTGGGAGGTGGCGCAGATCTGCATCAGCGCGCTGCTGGGCATCTTCGCCATCGCGGCATCCCTGAACGGCCATCTGTATAAGAAGGTCCACTGGGTGCTGCGTATCGTCCTGGCCGTCGGCGGCCTGGGCATGATGATCCCCGGCACCCTCACCGACGTGGCCGGCCTGGTGCTGGTGGCGGCGGTCATCGCCTACCAGAAGATCAGCGCCAAGAAGCACGGCGGCCCCGTGGTGACGGCCTGATCCCATTTGAAGCAAAAGCATCTCCGCACACCGTGCGGGGATGCTTTTTTACACTATGTTCATACATTTCCGCGCATTTTGCCTAAAGTGCATAGTACGGGCATCTTGCAAAAACTGTCTGAATTTGGTATGATACAGGCGGTAAGGCAGTTTTCGCACAAAGAGAGGAGCATAGACATGGCACAGACCACAAAAAACGCCATTCGCAAGGGCTTTCTGGACCTGCTGGAGCAGCGGCCGCTGGATAAGATCTCCGTGGTGGACATCGCAGATCACTGCGGCGTGAACCGGAATACGTTTTATTACTACTACTGCGACATCTACGCCCTGGTGCGCGAGGTGCTGGAGACGGAGCTGGACCGCGTCCTCAACGCACCACCCCTCTGCATCAGCTGGTACCAGCTGATGATGCGGGTGACGGCGTTCATGCGCGCCAACCGCCGCGCGGTCTACCACCTGTACCAGTCCAGCCAGCGCGACCTGCTGGAGCGCGAGTATTACCAGGTGGTCTACGGTGCCGTGGAGGATCTGGTGCGCCGCACGGCGGAGGACCTGCCGGTGGCGGAGACGGATGTGCAGTCCATCGCGGCGCTGTATACGGCCACGCTGGTGGGCCTGCTGCAAAGCTGGCTGCACTATGGCATGAAGCACGATGAGGAGCAGTTCGTGGAGCGCGTCACCCGCCTGACGGAGGGCACGCTGCGCCGCGCGCTGGAGTGCAGCTGCGGGGTGGAGAAGGCGTGAGCGGCTTCTGGAAATGCGTCCTGTACGCGGCGGCGCTGGCCCTGCTGGCGCACCCGCTGGGTCAGGCGCTCCCCGGTCCCTTTGACCCGGAGAAGCGGCTCTTCCGCAGCCGGAAATGGGAGCAGAACGGCCGCATCTACACCAAATTGGCCATCGATAAGTGGAAGAAGCTGGTGCCGGACATGAGCCGCATCCTGCCGGACATGGTGAAGAAGGAACTGCCCGGCAACGGCGCCGTGACGGCGGATCAGGCTGCGGCGCTGGTGCAGGAGACGTGCCGCGCGGAGCTGGTCCACGGTGCCTCCTGTTTGCTGGGCCTGGCGTTTCTGTGGCTGTGGCCCGGCTGGGGCGGCGCGATCGTGCTGGCGGTGTGGGTGCTGCTGGCCAATCTGCCCTTTATTCTGATACAACGCTACAACCGCCCCCGGCTCATGCGCCTGGCGGCACTGCTGCGAAAGCGAGCGCAGCGGAAAGGAGAGCAAAATGCGCGTACTGATCCTGACCTGTAACACCGGCGGCGGGCACAACGCCGTAGCCGCCGCCCTGCGTGACAGCCTCCAACGCTGCGGCGCGTCCTGCGACGTGATGGACGGCTTGGGCTTCATCTCCAAAAAGGCATCCAAATTCGTTTCCAAGTGGCACACCCGGTTCTACCGCCGGTATCCCAGGCTCTACAAGGCGGGCTATATGTCCGCCGAGGGCGACAAGGAGATGGACCGGCGCGACGGCCCGGTGTACCGCTACATTGCCCGCGGTGCCCGCCGTCTGGGCCGCACGCTGCAAAGCGGCGGCTACGATGCCGTTGTCTGTGTCCACGTGATCCCCGCCATGATGATGACGGCGCTGAAGCAGGCGTGGAGCGCCTGTCCGGTGTTCTGCTTCGTGGCCACGGACTATACCTGCAGCCCCACGGTGGGTGCCTGTACCCCGGATATCTGCGTCATTCCTCATCAGGAGCTGGCCGACGAGTTCGTCAGCTGCGGCATCGCCCGCGATACCCTCCTGCCCGCCGGCATTCCCGTGCGTTCCGCCTTCCGCCAGCGCGGTGACAGGGCCGCGGCACGGAGAGCTCTGGGCCTGCCGGAGACCGGCCGCCACATCGTCCTCATGTCCGGCAGCATCGGCTGCGGCCCCATGGGCGACGTGGCGGAGGACCTGGATATGCGTATGGCCGACGGCGACTTTGCCACGGTGCTGTGCGGCAGCAACAAGCAGATGCGCTATGCCCTGGAGCTGCGCCGCCTGTACCGCGTGGAGGCTGTGGGCTTTACCACCCAGGTGCAGCTGTACATGGACAGCGCGGACGTGCTGGTCAGCAAGCCCGGCGGCATCAGCATCACCGAGGCCGGCACCCGCGGCGTGCCGCTGCTGCTGGCGGATATGGTGGGCGGCTGCGAAACGCGGAACGAGGCGTTCTTCACCGCCCACGGCTGGGCGGCCTCCTGCCCGCCGGACAACATGGCCGCGTCGGCCCTGGCCTTTCTGGAGGACGAACAGCAGCGTCAGGCCATCACCGCTGCCCAGAGCCGCGATTTCGACGGCCTGGCCGCCGACCGTGTGGCCGCCGCCGTCCTCGCCCGCTGCAAGAAATGACCCCAGCGCCCACGGCGGCAGCCGTGGGCGCCTTCTTTGCGCTTTTTGTACGGCGTCCCTCTTGCATTTCGCGCAAACTGTCGGTATACTTGTTAAAGAAATATCGATTTGTTCACAGGCAGGTCATATTCGTATAGTAGGATGAAACTGCGGCCCCGGACGTGGGCTGCGGCCGAAAGGAGGGCGTCTGCCCATGATGATCGAAAAAAGCGGCACCATCCGCCTGCGGGACATTCCCACCGCCGCGGGCCTTTCCCCGAAGGAGCAGGAGCTGGCGGCGGGCATGGTGCGGGTGACGCACCTGTACCGCAGTGCGCTGAAGGTAGCCGTAACGCAGATGGAGATCCTGGACGAGGAGTTCGCCCGTCTGTATGACCACTCGCCCATCCACCACATCGAGTACCGTATCAAGACGCTGGACAGCATCATCGACAAGCTGCGCCGCCGGGGCCTGGAGGTCAGCATCGACAACATCTATGCCCACATCCAGGACGTGGCCGGTATCCGCGTCATCTGCAACTATCTGGATGATATCTACTACCTGCGCTCCCTGCTCACCCGCAGCGAGTCCTATACCGTCCTCCGCGAGGTGGACTATATCAAGGAGCCCAAGGACACCGGCTACCGCAGCCTGCACCTGATCGTCAACGTGCCCATCGTCATCAGCGAGGGCACCATGGTCCTGCCGGTGGAGATCCAGCTCCGCACCATCGCCATGGATATGTGGGCCAGTCTGGAGCACGAGCTGCGGTATAAATCCGACCGCAAATTCACCCAGCAGGATGCCGCCCGCCTGCGCCTGTGCTCCGACGCCATCAGCGAGATCGATCAGGAGATGCAGGACATCT
>OLXZ01000556.1_pt1 | contig 20195 bp, 11 predicted proteins | sample 1673901 | NCBI WGS metagenome assembly OLXZ01 (sample SAMEA103958131, study PRJEB25191) | human gut metagenome | reverse complement strand
ACCTGATCTGATGAAAGGAGCATAGGATTACAATGGCTGATTTTAACGAATACAAAGGCGTATGGGTCTTTTGCGAGCAGCGCCAGGGCGCACTGATGTCCACTGACTTCGAGCTGGTTAGCGAGGCCCGTAAGCTGGCCGACGAGCTGGGCTGCGAGGTCACCGGCCTGCTGCTGGGTGACAACGTTGAGGGCATTGCCAAGGAACTGGGCGGCTACGGTGCCGACAAGGTTCTGGTCTGCGACAGCCCCCTGCTGAAGGATTACACTACCGACGCATACGCAAAGGTCGTGTGCGATATGGTCAACGAGTACAAGCCTGAGGTGCTGCTGATCGGCGCTACCAACATTGGCCGTGACCTCGGCCCCCGCTGCGCAGCCCGTCTGCACACCGGCCTGACCGCCGACGCTACCCATCTGGATATCGATACTGCAAAGTACATCGACTTCCTGAAGGAGAGCTCCACCATCGACCTGTCCAAGCTGAAGTTCGATATGGAAGACCGCAACCTGAAGATGACCCGTCCCGCATTCGGCGGCCATCTGATGGCTACCATCATCTGCCCCCGCTTCCGTCCCCAGATGTCCACCGTGCGTCCCGGCGTTATGAAGAAGGCTCCCTTCGATCAGGCCAAGGCTGATGCCTGCCAGATCGTCAAGCCCGCCTTCAGCCTGACCGCTGAGGACATCAAGACCGAAGTGCTGAGCGTGGAGAAGGCCGCTGAGAAGCTGGTCGACCTGATCGGCGCAGATGTCATTGTCTCCGTTGGTCGTGGCATCAGCAAGGATGTCAACAAGGGCATCGAGCTGGCCGAGCAGCTGGCAGCCGCTCTGGGCGGCGGTGTCGTGGGCGCTTCCCGTGCCGTCACCGATGCAGGCTGGATGACCGCTGACCATCAGGTCGGTCAGACCGGCAAGACTGTGCACCCCAAGATCTATGTGGCTCTGGGTATCTCTGGTGCTATCCAGCACACCGCCGGTATGCAGGATTCTGAGTGCATCATCGCTGTCAACAAGAACGAGGGTGCTCCCATCTTCGGCGTTGCTGACTACGGCATCGTGGGCGATCTGTTCAAGGTCGTGCCTGAGCTGATCAAGCAGATCGAGGCAGCAAAGGCTGCTCTGTGATCGCCTGTTCCTGAGCATTGTTCAATAGCATAGCCTGAATTGTGAGAGGCCGTTGCACATTTTTGTGCAGCGGCCTCTTTTTTGTGTTTTTTATAAAGGAGCTGTTGTGCCAGCCACTGCACAGCAGCTCCGATTTGCTCCACAGGAAAGGAACGCAGAAGGGAACACAGCGAAGCGCCACAAAAACGTACACAGAAACCACGATATGCAAAGCGGTGCATATAAATACAGCGATATACAAAACGAAACGCACCGAAGTGTCCCAAAAAGTGTGCGGAAGCTGTTGCACTTGACTTGTTTTGGCGAGAAGCGCAACACAACTGTAACGTTTTCGGACTCTTTGTTACGCTTGAGTTGCGATAAAAAGGCGAGAATTTTTTAAAAAATCTGTATTTTTTCTGCAAATCAAGCTCTAAACCTCTTGACGTCTGTATGGCTTTGTGATACTCTTGTTGCACAAGAGTTGCGGATGTGATACGACAGAGTTGCAAACGAGTTGCAATATCCAAGATCACACTGCATAAGGCAACAGACCGGAGGCAATTTTATGAAGCGTGCAATGAATACCGTGAAGAATATCGCAGCAGCTGCAATGACGCTGGCTGTGTTTTTTGGCTTTGCAGGCTTCAAGCCCGTCACCGCAAACGCTGCACAGGCTGCCATGCCTGCCACCGCTTCTGTGGAAGAAGAGAACTCCTACTTTGAGGAAGACGCTTACCAGCGCAGCTTCCTGACCCTGATCAATAACGAGCGTGCACAGGCTGGTCTGGCTCCTGTTGCTCTGGGCGACAGCAACCACAACGCCGCTGCAATGGAGCGTGCCGAAGAGCTGGCAGTTTCTTACTCCTACGTTCGTCCCAACGGTCAGCGCGATTTCACCGTTCTGGCAGAGAACGGCATCAGCGATGTCTCCATCGGCGAGAACTACATGGCCGGCTGCTCCACCCCTGATTCCGCAATGGATCAGTGGATGGCTACCGACTTCACCCGTGAGCGTATCCTGAACGCCGATGCTACCACCGTGAGCGTTGGCTACTATGAGGGCGGCGTTTACAATAACTACTGGGTGCTGATCTTCTCTTACCCCGAAAATTCTCACACCGAGGATTACCGTCAGGAAGTTCTGAATCTGGTCAATGCCCAGCGCGCAAAGTATGGTCTGACTGCTCTGAAAATGGGCGATGACGCTTTGACCGCCGCTGCACAGACCCGCGCCGAGGAGATCGCCGTTGTGAACTCCCACGTCCGTCCCGATGGCTCTAAGTGCTTCACCGTCCTGAAGGACTATGGCGTCACCGATACCCCCACCGGCGAGAATGCCGCATGGGGCAGCGTCTCTCCTGAAGAGGTCGTCAACGCATGGATGAACTCCGAAGGCCATCGTGCCAATATCCTGAACCCTGAGGCTCGCAAGATGAGTGTTGGTTACTACTACAACAGCAACAGCACTTGGGGCCATCAGTGGATCCAGATCTTTACCAAGTGATTAACTGCTTTCTTCTTATAAAAAGACTGGCGGGGCCGCAAGGCTTCGTCAGTCTTTTTATTTGCGCCCGTTTGTGTTATACTTATTCTGAGTTATTATCAGGAGGATCTAACGTGGAGGATTACCGCACCGTCCGGGGCACGGCCACCGGTGAATACGAAGAGAAAAAGAGCCGCTTTATCGCACAGCTTTCCTTTGCTGACAGTGAGGAAGCCGCTGTGGCCTTTCTGGAGCAGGTGCGGGCGGCTAACCGCACCGCGCGGCACAACGTTTACGCTTACCGCCTGCGGGCGGGCAACCGCGAGCGCTATTCCGATGACGGCGAGCCGGCCAAGACCGCCGGTACGCCCGCGCTGGAAGTGTTGCAGCACAGCGGCCTGACAGACCTGATCGTGGTGGTCACCCGTTACTTTGGCGGGGTGCTGCTGGGCACCGGCGGCTTGGTGCGCGCTTACACTACCGCCACTGCCCGTGCGCTGGAAAACGCCGAGGTGGTCACTGTGCGCAGCGTGGTGGAATTACAAGTGACAGTGGACTACGCCCTTTACGAGCGTGCATCTCTGCTCATTGACGCCGCCGGGGCAAAGCAGGCACCGCCGGAGTTTACAGACCGGGTCACCCTGCGCTGGCAGATGCCGGAGCATACCGAAGCCCCGCTGCTGGAGCAGCTGCGAGAACTGACCCGGGGCAGCGCTCAGGTAACGGTGTCTGACCCGTTCTACGCACCATTTTAAAAAACAAAGTCTTTTTTGCAAACCGACACGGAACTTCCCCCTTCGACATGGCCGATGTGTTACAATTGCCGTAGCGCAGCAATTGGGATCGGCTGTGCGCAGAGGGGAGGGGAGAAGCCCGAAAAACAAAAGGAGGATCTGTATGGATGTGCGTCGGAGAACCGAGGAGATCGAACACCTTACCTTTGCACCGTGGGCGACCTTCAGCGATGCAAGCCGTGGCCGCGCCGTACCGGAGCCGCAGGACCCGCTGCGCCCGGTGTTCCAGCGGGATCGCGACCGGGTGCTGCACTGCAAGGCCTTCCGGCGTCTCAAGCAGAAAACGCAGGTGTTCCTTTCGCCGGAAGGTGACCTGTACCGCACCCGGTTGACCCATACGCTGGAAGTTTCGCAGATCGCCCGCACCATCGCACGCGGTCTGCGCCTGAACGAGGATCTGACCGAGGCCATCAGCCTTGCGCATGATCTGGGGCACACTCCCTTTGGACACGCAGGCGAAAAGGCACTGAACGCTCTCTGCCCGGACGGCTTCCACCATTATATGCAAAGCCTGCGTGTGGTAGACCGGCTGGAAAAGGACGGCAAGGGCCTTAACCTGACATGGGAGGTGCGCAACGGCATCGTTACCCACACCAAGGGCACATGGGCGGCCACTCCGGAAGGGCGCATCGTGCGCTTGGCAGATCAGATCGCCTTTGTCAACCACGATATTGAGGACGCCGTGCGCGCCGGTGTGCTGGACGCTGCCACCCTGCCCAAGGACTGCACGGCAGTGCTGGGGCAGACTAAGTCCGCCCGCATCACCACTATGATCAACAGCATCCTCACCCACAGCGAGGAAGATGTCCGCATGGGCACCGAGGAATACGAGGCTTTTCTCGCTTTGCGGGATTTCATGTACGCCACCGTGTATGTGGACAAAAACGCCAAGCGCGAGGAGCAGAAGGTGGACAAGCTTATCGCGGAACTGTACGAGTACTACCTGACCCATGTGGATCAGATGTCCAACTTTTATGTGCAGCTGGCCTATCAGGAGGGACGGGAACGCGCCGTCACCGACTATATCAGCGGTATGAGCGACGAGTTTGCCATCCGCACCTTTGAAGAACTGTTCGTGCCCCAGAAATGGCACGTCCTTTAAAACTGGAGAGGTCGTTTAAAACAACATGATCCCACATGAATACATCGAGGAACTTACCCGCCGCACCGACATCGTGGAACTGGTGGGCAGCTATGTGCAGCTCAAGCGCAAGGGACGGCTGTACGGCGGTCTGTGCCCCTTTCACAGCGAAAAAACGCCGTCCTTCTATGTGTACCCTGACACTCAAAGCTTTTACTGCTTCGGCTGTCAGGCAGCCGGAGATGCCATCAGCTTTGTCAAAAAGATCAACAATATCAGCAGCGGCGAAGCTATCAAGATGCTGGCTTCCCGCGCCGGTATGCCGGAGCCGCAGGAGGACGACAAGACCGGACGTCTGCGCAGCCGGGTGCTTTCCATGAATAAGGAGGCCGCCCGCTTCTTCCACGCCTGCCTGAACTCTACCGTGGAGGAGGCACGGCAGGCGCGCGCTTACTGGCGGCGGCGCGGGCTGGACGATAAGACCATCGTCCGGTTCGGGCTGGGCTATGCCCCCAACGATGGGCAGGCACTGTACCAGTACCTGCGGGATAAGGGCTACAACCAGCAGGAACTGGACGCCAGCGGCTTGTTCAAACGCAGCCAGTCCGGGCGCATCTACTGTCTGTTCTGGAAGCGTGTCATGACCCCTATCTTTGACCTGCGCGGCAATATCATTGCCTTTGGCGGGCGCGTGATGGATGACTCCAAGCCCAAATACGTCAACAGCCCGGAAACGCTGGTCTACCACAAATCCGAGACGGTGTTTGCCATGCAGATTGCAAAGCGCAGCGCCTCCCGGCGGTTCGTGCTGTGCGAGGGCTACATGGATGTCATCAGTATGCAGCAGGCGGGCATCGATACCGCCGTCTGCGCCTGCGGCACTGCCCTGACCCCCGGACAGGTGCGCATCATCAGCGAATATGCCGATGAGGTCATTCTGAGCTATGATTCGGACGAGGCCGGCCAGAAGGCGACCCTGCGCTCGCTGGAACTGTTCCGCAACAGCCCGGTAAAAGTGGGCGTTTTGCAGATTCCCGGCGCAAAGGATCCGGACGAATACATCAAAAAATACGGTCCGGAGCGCTTTCAGGCACTTCTGGACGGGGTGGGCAATGCGCTGGACTTCCGGCTCAAGCGCCTGCGAGACCAGTATGATCTCTCGCAGGATGCGCAGCGGCTGCAATATGTAAAGGAAGCCGTGGAGATGCTGGCCGAGCGCTCCAACCCCACTGAGCAGGAGGTATACGCCGGGCGGCTGGCAGAGGAGACCAACATCTCCAAAACTGCCATTCTGGCGCAGCTGGGTACCGCAGTAAAGCGGGCGGGCGGCAAATATCGCCGGGAGAAAAACCGCGAGCTGCTGCGCTCCGGTGAGATGAATCAGATCAAGGTGCCTTACAGCGCAGGCGGCAGTCAGGCGCTGGGCATCGCCAGCGCCCAACAACGGCTGCTGGCAGCCATCCTGCGGGAGCCGCGCTATCTGGAACTGGCCAAGCAGCAGCTGACGGCGGAGCAATTCATCCAGCCGCAGCAGAAGGAACTATACGAAGCGATGCTCAATTGCAGCCGGGAGGGTGTGGAACTCAGCCTGACTGCACTGCGGGCATTTGTAAGTGAAGAAGCATTGAATGAACTGAGCCGGCTTGCGGCACAATACAGCGATGTGAACTGCACCCCGGACGATATCCGTCTGTATCTGGACAGGATCGCCCGGGGAATGCCGGTTGCTAGCAAAGCTGCTGCAATGTCCGGCGATGAGATCACACAGTATCTTCAGTCGATGCGCGAAAAAAAGCAGGGGACTCTGCCCGAACAAGACTGATCCCTGTTTTCCCTCCGGCTGGAGCTGGAGAGAAAAGGAGCAGGAATCATGCAGAAATTGTCGCAAACGGAAGAACTTGCCCGCAGCCTTGCCGCAAAGGCTCACCGTCACACCCTGACCACGGAGCAGATCAGCCGTGCCATGGAAGAAGCGGATTTTGATATTGCACAGCTGGACGAGCTTTACGCGGCGCTGGAGCAGCGGGGCGTCCATCTGGCAGAGGAACCTGCCGAGCTGCCCGTGCTGGACGATGCACAGATCGGCAGGCTGGAGAATGAGCTGTCCTCAGAGGGTGTGGCGCTGGATGACCCGGTCAAGACCTATTTAAAGGAGATCGGCCGGGTGCCGCTGCTGACCGCCGGGCAGGAGATGGCACTGGCAAAGGCTGCCCGCGCCGGAGATGCAGATGCCCGCCGCGCTTTGAGCGAAGCAAACCTGCGGCTGGTGGTATCGGTAGCCAAGCGCTACGCCGGGCGGGGACTGCCTTTTCTGGATCTCATTCAGGAAGGCAACCTTGGCCTGATGAAGGCTGCTGAAAAGTTTGAGCCGGAGCGGGGCTTCAAGTTCTCCACCTACGCAACCTGGTGGATCCGTCAGTCCATCACCCGCGCCATTGCGGATCAGGGACGCACCATCCGTATCCCGGTGCATCTGGTGGAGAGCATCAACCGGGTCAAGAAAACGGCGGGCGATCTGCTGCACAAAAATGGGCGGGAGCCCACCGTGGAGGAGATCGCCGCCGCACTGGATATGGAGCCGGACAAGGTGCGGGAACTGTTGCAACTGTCGCAGGAACCCATTAGTCTGGAAACGCCGGTGGGGGAGGAAGAGGACGCCCATCTGGAGGACTTTATTCAGGACGAGGACGCCGGTGTCCCGGTGGACGAAGCCGGGCGCCAGCTGCTGCGGCGGGAACTGCTGCACGTCCTTAAAAGCCTGACGCCCCGGGAGGAGAGGGTCATCACCCTGCGCTTTGGTCTGGAGGATGGCCGTGCCCGCACCCTGGAAGAACTGGGCAAGGAGTTCAACGTGACCCGGGAGCGGGTGCGTCAGATCGAAGCAAAGGCGCTGCGCAAGCTGCGCCACCCCAGCCGCGCAAAGCTGCTGCGGGATTATCTGGACGAGTGAGCATTCTATATAATAGGACAAGGCCGCTGCACGGCGTTCCGTGCGGCGGTCTCTTCTTTTTGCGGCAGGGAAGCGGAAAAGTAATACCTCCGGGCGCAAGAGCAAAGATAGACAAATTGCACAAGGGTATTATGAACAGGAACGTGCAAAATAAAAAAATCAAGTACTTGGAAAACAAACGACTACACGCTGCCGGGCGTTCGAAAACAAACCGAAAATTAAATTTATTTCGGCAAAAAACTGAAAAATGGCTTGACAACAGGGGTTTTGGGGTGTATACTGCATTAGTATCACATAATGGACTAGTGCGTCAAAAAGGGAACTGTGATGGCTGCCGCTTGAGGGGTCACCCCGAAAAGTTTGTGCAAAATGCCGGAAGGTTCCACAGGACGCGGGTCGAATTATGTGTGTCTGCTCAAATTTGACCCGCGTATACGACATCCCGTAGAATATAAAAGTAAGGAGTGGTTGATTTTATGATGAAAGTCAAGCCCGTAAAGCTCGGCAAAACCGAGCGCATGAGCTTCTCCCACATCGACGAAGTCATCAGTATGCCGAACCTGATCGAGGTGCAGAAGAACTCGTATCAGTGGTTCCTGGATGAAGGCCTGAAGGAGGTCTTCCACGATATCGGCACCATTGAGGACTACACCGGCAATCTGGCACTGAGCTTTGTGGACTTCCGGCTGGATAAGGAGCCGAAGTACAGCATCAAGGAGTGCAAGGAGCGCGACGTTACCTTTGCAGCCCCCCTGCGCGTCACCGCCCGTCTGCTGAACAAGGAGACCGGCGAGGTGAAGGATCAGGAGATCTTCATGGGCGACTTCCCCCTGATGACTGACGCAGGCACCTTTGTCATCAACGGTGCTGAGCGTGCAATCGTCAGCCAGTTGGTCCGCTCTCCCGGTGTGTTCTACGGCCATGCGAAGGATAAGGTCGGCAACGACCTGTACAGCGCCACCATGAACCCCAACCGCGGTGCATGGCTGGAGTACGAGACCGATGCCGCCAACGTGTTCTATGTCCGTATCGATAAGAACCGTAAGCTGCCCGTCACCGTGCTGTGCCGTGCACTGGGCCTGTCCTCTAACGAGGATATCCTGAACTACTTCGGCGAGGACGAGCGCATTCTGGCCACGCTGGAAAAGGATACCACCAAGAACCGCGAGGAGGGCCTGCTGGAGGTCTACCGCAAGCTGCGCCCCGGCGAGCCCCCCACGGTGGAGTCCGCTACCAGCCAGATCGATATGCTGTTCTTCGATCCGCGCCGGTACGACCTGTCCCGCTTCGGCCGCTATAAGATGAATAAGAAGCTGTCTCTGGCACGCCGCATCATGGATCATGTGGCCGCAGAGAACGTGGTGGATCCCTTCACCGGCGAGATCCTTGTCGAGGCCGACAAGAAGATCGACCGCAAGCTGGCTGAGCAGATCGATGCTGCCGGCGTGAATCTGGTCGTGCTGAAGATCGATGATCCCATGAAGGATCAGCCCCACAAGGTCAAGGTCATCACCAACGGCTGCGTGGACGCACAGGCCATCATCGACAGCTACTACCCCGCATTCAAGGGTGTGGATGTCAAGGAGTGCGGCATCAACGAGCGCTGCTGCCTCAAGGAGCTGCGCAAGATCCTTGATAACGCCTCCAGCGCCGAGGAGGTCATGGAGAGCCTGAAGAAGGATCACGACCTGCTCATCGGCCGTACCGTCACCATCGACGATATCCTGTCCTCCATCAACTACCTGAACGGTCTGGGCTACGGCATCGGCACCACCGATGATATCGACCATCTGGGCAACCGCCGTATCCGCAGCGTGGGCGAGCTGCTGCAGAACCAGTTCCGCATCGGTTTCTCCCGTATGGAGCGCGTCATCCGTGAGCGTATGACCCTGCAGAGTCAGGATCAGAGCGTCATCACTCCGCAGGCACTGATCAACATCCGTCCTGTGGTGGCAGCCATCAAGGAATTCTTCGGCTCCTCTCCGCTGTCTCAGTTCATGGATCAGAATAACCCTCTGGCTGAGCTGACCCACAAGCGCCGTCTGTCTGCTCTGGGCCCCGGCGGTCTGAGCCGTGACCGCGCAGGCTTCGAAGTCCGCGACGTTCATTACAGTCACTATGGCCGTATGTGCCCCATTGAGACCCCTGAAGGCCCCAACATCGGTCTGATCTCCTATCTGGCATCCTACGCCAAGATCAACGAGTACGGCTTCGTGGAGGCTCCCTACCGCAAGGTCAAGAAGATCTACGACGAGAACAACAATCTCATCGAGCAGGTCGTCACCGACGAGGTGGAGTATATGACCGCCGATGTGGAGGACGAGTACGTTGTGGCACAGGCCAACGAGCCGCTGGATGAAGGCAAGCACTTCATCCGTCCCCGTGTGTCTGCCCGCCGCCGCGACGAGATCTTGGAAATCGACGCAGAGAAGGTCGATTACATGGACGTCTCTCCGCGAATGATGGTCTCTGTTGCTACCGCCTGCATCCCCTTCCTGGAGAACGATGACTGTAACCGTGCACTGATGGGCTCTAATATGCAGCGTCAGGCAGTGCCTCTGATGGTCACCCAGCAGCCCATTGTTGCTACCGGTATGGAGTACAAGGCAGCTACCGACTCCGGTACCGCTGTGCTGGCTAAGAGCAACGGCGTTGTGGAAAAGGCCGATGCCGACCACATTGTTGTACGCAACGAGCAGGGTGCTCTGGAGGAGTACTCTCTGATCAAGTTTGCCCGCTCCAACGCAGGCACCTGCATCAACCAGCGCCCCATCGTGGAAGTGGGCGAGACTGTCACCGCCGGTCAGGTGCTGGCCGATGGCCCCGCAATGCGCAACGGCGAGATCTCTCTGGGTAAGAACGCCCTGATCGGCTTCATGACCTGGGAGGGTTACAACTACGAGGACGCCGTTCTGCTGAACGAGAAGATCGTGCGTGAGGACGTGTACACCTCCATCCATATCGAGGAGTACGAGACCGAGAGCCGCGATACCAAGCTGGGACCCGAGGAGATCACCCGCGACATCCCCAACGTTTCTGAGGATGCCCTGAAGGATCTGGACGAGCGCGGCATCATCCGCATTGGCGCCGAGGTCAAGAGCGGCGATATTCTGGTCGGCAAGGTCACCCCGAAGGGTGAGACCGAGCTGACCGCCGAGGAGCGCCTGCTGCGCGCCATCTTTGGTGAGAAGGCACGCGAGGTGCGCGACACCTCCCTGCGTGTGCCCCATGGCGCATACGGCATCATTGTGGATGTCAAGGTCTTTACTCCGGAGAACAGCGACGAGCTGCAGCCCGGTGTGCGCGAGGTCGTCCGCTGCTATATCGCCCAGAAGCGTAAGATCAGCGTCGGCGATAAGATGGCAGGCCGTCACGGCAACAAGGGTGTCGTTTCCCGCATCCTGCCGCAGGAGGATATGCCCTACCTGCCCGACGGCACTCCGCTGGACATCGTGCTGAACCCGCTGGGCGTGCCTTCCCGTATGAACATCGGTCAGGTGCTGGAAGTCAACCTCGGCTACGCTGCCAAGGCCTGCGGCATCAAGGTCATGACCCCCGTCTTTGATTCTGCCCGTGAGAACGACATCGGCGATACCTTTGATACCGCCCGCGAGATGTGGCACGGCGAGAATGCTCCCGCTTACCCCACCAAGCTCCCCAAGATCATGGGCGAGAAGGGTCACATCATCGACTTCTCCAAGATCGAGCTGGATCGTGACGGCAAGACCACTGTTTACGATGGCCGTACCGGTGAAAAGTTCGATAACCGCGTTACCGTTGGTTATATGTACTACCTCAAGCTGCATCACCTGGTCGATGATAAGATCCACGCCCGTTCCACCGGCCCCTACTCTCTGGTCACCCAGCAGCCTCTGGGCGGCAAGGCGCAGTTCGGCGGCCAGCGCTTCGGCGAGATGGAGGTCTGGGCACTGGAAGCTTACGGTGCCGCTTACACCCTGCAGGAGATCCTGACTGTCAAGTCCGATGACGTGGAGGGTCGTGTCAAGACCTACGAAGCCATCGTCAAGGGCGAGCCCATCCCGCAGCCCGGCATCCCCGAGTCCTTCCGCGTTATGCTGAAGGAACTGCAGTCTCTGGGTATGGACGTGATCGTGCAGGATAAGGACGGCAACGAGATCGATATGCGCCAGAACTTTGACGACGAAGAGACCGGCTTTGATATGCGTGATGTTGCCGGCACCGAGACTGTGGTGCAGGAGAGCGAACTGACTGATTACAACATCAAGGACGCCGATGCAGGTTTCGATGATCCCTCTGTGCTGGAGGATGACAACTCTGTCTCTGCAGAGTCCGCTTCCTCCGATGAAGTGGATTTTGACGAATAAACCCCTTATAGGCTGTTTTCCCGCTGCGGTGCGCGTGCTGCCGCCGCAGACAGGGGAGAGCAGCGGGTTTTATAGGTCGCCTGTCATCATCGAAACAACTAGAGATTAAGAAAGGGTTCGTTTCATGGAAAACAACGTTTTCGATTCCATTAAAATCGGCCTTGCCTCCCCGGAGCAGATCCGCGCATGGAGCTACGGCGAGGTCAAAAAGCCCGAAACCATCAACTACCGCACCCTGAAGCCGGAGCGTGACGGCTTGTACTGCGAGCGCATTTTTGGACCTACCAAGGACTGGGAGTGCCACTGCGGCAAGTATAAGCGCATCCGTTACAAGGGCAAGGTGTGTGATCGCTGCGGCGTCGAGGTCACCAAGGCCAAGGTTCGCCGTGAGCGTATGGGTCACATTGAGCTGGCCGCTCCTGTGAGCCACATCTGGTACTTCAAGGGCATCCCCAGCCGCATCGGCCTGATGCTGGACATCAGCCCCCGTCTGCTGGAAAAGGTGCTGTACTTTGCAAGCTATATCGTCACCGATCCCGGTCTGACCCCGCTGGACAAGAAGCAGCTGCTGACTGAGAAGGAATACCGCGAAATGTGCGATCGCTACGGCGACGAGTTCGAGGCTGCCATGGGCGCTGAGGCTGTCCAGACTCTGCTGAAGGAGATCGATCTGGATCAGTTGAGCGCTGAGCTGACCGCCGAGGTGGAGAAGTCCTCCGGCCAGAAGCGCGTGCGCATCCTCAAGCGTCTGGAAGTTGTCGAGGCTTTCCGCATCTCCGGCAACCGCCCCGAGTGGATGGTCATGGATGTGCTGCCCGTGCTGCCGCCTGACCTGCGCCCCATGGTCCAGCTGGACGGCGGCCGTTTCGCCACCTCCGACCTGAACGATCTGTACCGCCGCGTCATCAACCGCAACAACCGTCTGCGCCGTCTGCTGGAGCTGGGCGCTCCCGACATCATCGTGCGCAACGAGAAGCGTATGCTGCAGGAGGCTGTGGACAGCCTGATCGACAACGGCCGCCGCGGCCGTCCGGTCACCGGCCCCAACAACCGCGCACTGAAGAGCCTTTCCGATCTGCTGAAGGGCAAGCAGGGTCGCTTCCGTCAGAACCTGCTGGGCAAGCGTGTTGACTACTCCGGCCGTTCCGTTATCGTTGTCGGCCCTGAGCTGAAGATGGATCAGTGCGGTCTGCCCAAGGAGATGGCTCTGGAGCTGTTCAAGCCCTTTGTCATGAAGGATCTAGTGGAGAAGGGCATTGCCAACAACATCAAGTCCGCCCGCAAGATGGTCGAGCGCGCAAAGCCCGAGGTCTGGGACAGCCTTGAGACTGTCATCAAGGGCCACCCCGTCCTGCTGAACCGTGCACCTACCCTGCACCGTCTGGGCATTCAGGCATTCAACCCCGTGCTGGTCGAGGGCCGTGCCATCAAGCTGCACCCCCTGGCCTGTACCGCATTCAACGCCGACTTTGACGGCGACCAGATGGCAGTCCATCTGCCCTTGAGCGAGGACGCCTGCCGTGAGGCTAAGATGCTGATGCTGGCTTCCGGCAACCTGCTGAAGCCCTCTGACGGCGCACCTGTTACCGTGCCTACGCAGGATATGATCCTGGGCAGCTACTACCTGACCACTGTCCGCGAGAACGACGAGGGCGCAGGCAAGGTGTTCCGTGATGAGAACGAGGCTCTGATGGCTTACGCCGAGCACGTCATCACCCTGCACGCACCCATCAAGGTGCGCCGCACCATGACCATTGACGGCGTGGAGCGCACCGGTCTGGTGGATGCCACCGCCGGCCGCATCATCTTCAACAATCCCATTCCCCAGAACCTGGGCTATGTGGATCGTACCGATCCCGAGCACTGGCTGGAGTACGAGGTCAGCTTCCGCGTGACCAAAAAGACCCTGCCCGAGATCATCTCCCGCTGCATGACCCGCAACGGCACCCGCAAGTGCGCTAAGATGCTGGATGCCATCAAGGCACAGGGCTATAAGTACTCCACCCTGTCTGCTATCTCCGTGGCTGTGTGCGACGCTGTGATCCCGCCCCAGAAGCAGGAGCTGATCGCCGAGGCCGATAAGGAAATCGCCAAGGTCGGCAAGCTGTTCAACCGTGGTCTGATCTCGGATAACGAGCGTTACAACAAGACCATCGATATCTGGCAGAAGACCACCGATAAGGTCTCCAAGGCTCTGGCAGACAACCTGCCCAAGGACAACGAGATCTATATGATGGCAGACTCCGGTGCTCGTGGTTCTATGAACCAGATCAAGCAGCTGGCCGGTATGCGCGGCCTGCTGGCAAACACCGCCGGTCACACCATCGAGATGCCCATTCGTGCAAACTACCGCGAAGGTCTGAACATTCTGGAATATTTCGTTTCTGCCCGTGGTGCTCGTAAGGGTCTGGCTGATACCGCTCTGCGTACTGCCGACTCCGGTTACCTGACCCGCCGCATGGTCGATGTTTCTCAGGACGTCATCGTCCGCGAGATCGACTGCGGCACCACCGATGGCCTGTGGGTCTCTGAGATCCACGAGGGCAAGGAGAAGATCGAGAGCTTCCGCGAGCGTCTGATCGGCCGTTTTGCCGTGGGCGATGTGGTCAATCCCATCACTGGCAAGGTTATCGTGCCCGAGGGCAAGATGATCGACCTGTACGATGCCAACGAGATCGAGGCAGCCGGTATCACCCGTCTGAAAATCCGCAGCCTGCTGACCTGCCGTGCAAAGACCGGCGTCTGCGCACGCTGCTACGGTTCCGATATGGCCAACGGCGAGCCGGTCCGTCTGGGCGAGTCTGTCGGTGTTATCGCCGCAGAGTCCATCGGCGAGCCCGGTACTCAGCTGACCATGCGTACTTTCCATACCGGCGGTATCGCATCTGCCGAGGATATTACACAGGGTCTGCCCCGTGTTGAGGAGCTGTTCGAGAGCCGCCGTCCCAAGAGCATGGCCATCATGAGCGAGATCTCCGGTGTGGTCTCTCAGGACGACACCAAGAAGAACGTGGTCATCAAGGTCACCGGCAAGGACGAGAACGGTGCTGAGGAAGTCAAGAGCTACTCCATCCCGTTCACTCAGCATTCCCGCGTGATGCCCGGCGACCGCGTGGAGAAGGGCGACATCATCACCCGTGAGGGCGTGCTGTACCCGCAGGATATTCTGGCCATCAAGGGTCTGGAGGACGTGCAGAACTACCTGATCAACGAGGTCCAGAAGGTCTACCGTCTGCAGGGCGTTGAGATCAACGATAAGCATATCGAGGTCATCGTCCGTCAGATGTGCCGCAAGGTGCGCGTGACCGACTCCGGCTCCTCCAACCTGATCGGCGGTGCTCTGGCAAGCCGTCTGGAGGTGGAGAACATCAATGCCGATCTGCAGAAGCGCATTGATGCAGGCGAAGAGGGTCTGAAGCTGGTGGAGTACCAGCAGGTGCTGCTGGGCATCACCAAGGCTGCTCTGGCCAACGACTCCTTCCTGTCCGCTGCATCCTTCCAGGAGACCACCCGCGTGTTGACCGAGGCCGCCATCAAGGGTAAGGTCGACCCGCTGTCCGGTCTGAAGGAGAACGTCATCATCGGTAAGCTGATCCCCGCCGGTACCGGTCTGCCGGAGGTGCGTGAGGATCTGAAGAACCGTGAGGCTGAGCGCGATGCCGAGATCGCAGCCGAGCTGGCTGCCTCCGCACAGTAAGCGCGGCATCTGTCAGGATCTGATCCGTTAAACAAAACCGCTCCGTGGGCGAAAGCCTGCGGGGCGGTTTTTGCGTGCCAAAGGCAGCGCAGCAGGGGATGGAAAAGGCACTTTTTCTGCCAAAAACTGTCTGAAAGAAAAAATCTGGAATAAATACAAAAAAATTTGCAAAAACTGTTGACATCCGGCCGCAAAGCGGGTATTATATAACTGTTGCGCGTCCCTCATGGGGATAGTGCGGCAAAAAAGTCGGAAAATCTTCCGATGTTCATCATTAAGAAAGGAGAAACAAAATGCCTACTTTTAACCAGCTTGTACGCAAAGGCCGTGAGGTCCTGACTACCAAGAGCACCGCTCCCGCTCTGCAGAAGACTTATAACTCTCAGAAGAAGCAGTACTCTGATCTGAGCAGCCCCCAGAAGCGTGGTGTCTGCACTGCAGTTCGTACCATGACCCCCAAGAAGCCTAACTCTGCTCTGCGTAAGGTTGCTCGTGTCCGCCTCACGAATGGTATCGAGGTCACCTCTTACATTCCCGGTATCGGCCATAACCTGCAGGAGCACTCCGTCGTGCTGATCCGTGGCGGCCGTGTTAAGGACCTGCCCGGTGTGCGTTACCACATCATCCGTGGTACCCTGGATACTCAGGGTGTGGCAGGCCGTAATCAGGCCCGCTCCAAGTACGGCGCAAAGCGTCCTAAGGCCGGTGCTGCAAAGAAGTAATTGAGGACAACCGCCATAAACGGCTTTCCTTTATATAAATAACAAGTCCGCTTAAAAGCGGAGGGTAACGGTTTATGTAAGGTCAGCTCTTTGTGACACAACGGGAGTTTTATTACTTTCGAGTACCGATGATATCATTCTGTGAAGGAGGGAAGAAAGATGCCTAGAAGAGGTAACATTGCTAAGCGCGATGTCTTAGCTGATCCTATTTACAATTCCAAGATGGTCACCCGCTTGGTCAACAGCGTCATGCTGGATGGCAAGAAGGGCGTCGCTCAGAAGATCGTTTACGAAGCTTTCTCCATGATTCAGGAGAAGACCGGCAACGATCCTCTGGAGACTTTCGAGAAGGCGATGGAGAACATCATGCCCAGCCTCGAGTGCAAGACCCGCCGTGTTGGTGGCGCTAACTACCAGGTTCCCTTGGAGGTCAGCCCCGCTCGCCGCGAGACTCTGGGTCTGCGCTGGCTGACTGCCTACAGCCGCACCCGTGGTGAGAAGACCATGGCACAGCGTCTGGCTGCTGAGATCATGGATGCTGCCAACAACACTGGTAACGCCGTGAAGAAGCGTGAGGACACTCACAAGATGGCAGAAGCTAACAAGGCTTTCGCACATTTCCGTTATTGATCTGTTCTGTAGGAGGTTAATTTCATGGCTACACCCAGAGAAGTTTCTCTTCAGATGACGAGAAATATCGGCATTATGGCTCATATCGATGCCGGCAAGACGACCACTACCGAGCGTATCCTGTACTACACCGGTATCAACCATAAGATCGGTGAGGTCCACGATGGCGGTGCCACGATGGACTGGATGGTTCAGGAGCAGGAGCGTGGTATCACCATCACTTCCGCTGCTACCACCTGCTACTGGTCTCACTCCGAGACCCAGAAGGATCCGGTCGCATTCAAGAAGAACCGTCACCGCATCAATATCATCGACACCCCGGGCCACGTGGACTTCACTGTTGAGGTTCAGCGTTCTCTGCGCGTGCTGGACGGTTCTGTGACCGTTCTGGCTGCTAAGGGCGGTGTCGAGCCCCAGTCTGAGACCGTTTGGCGTCAGGCTGACGAGTACAAGGTTCCCCGTATGGTCTACGTCAACAAGATGGATACCATGGGTGCCGACTTCTTCCGCTGCATCAAGATGCTGCACGATCGTCTGCACGCTAACGGCGTAGCAATCCAGCTGCCTATCGGTCAGGAGGATACCTTCCGTGGTATCGTTGACCTGGTCGATATGAACGCTGAGGTCTACTACGACGATATGGGCAACGATATGCGCACCGAGCCTATCCCCGAGGATATGGTCGAGCAGGCTGAAGAGTACCGTAACATTTTGGTCGAGGCTGTTGCCGAGAACGACGAAGAGCTGATGGAGAAGTACCTCGAGGGTGAGGAGATCACCCGTGAGGAACTGAAGGCTGCTATCCGCAAGGAGACCATTGCAAATACTCTGGTTCCCGTTGTCTGTGGTTCTTCCTACAAGAACCGCGGCGTGCAGAAGCTGCTGGACGCTATCGTTGACTATATGCCCGCACCTACCGATGTCGAGGACATCAAGGGTGTGAATCCTGAGACCGAAGAGCAGGAGACCCGTCCTTCTTCCGACGATGCTCCGTTTGCTGCTCTGGCTTTCAAGATCGCTACCGACCCGTTCGTTGGTAAGCTGGCATACTTCCGTGTGTACTCCGGTAAGGTTGAGGCAGGTACTACTGTCTACAACTCCGTGAAGGACAACAAGGAGCGTATGGGCCGCATCCTGCAGATGCACTCCAACCACCGCAAGGATATCGACTGCTGCTACGCAGGTGATATCGCTGCTGTTGTCGGTCTGAAGAACACCACCACTGGTGATACTCTGTGTGATGAGGATCATCCCATCATTCTGGAGTCCATGAAGTTCCCCGAGCCCGTTATCCGCGTTGCTATCGAGCCTAAGACCAAGGCTGGTAACGAGAAGATGGGCATCGCGCTGGCAAAGCTGGCCGAAGAGGATCCGACCTTCAAGACCTACACCGATGAAGAGACCGGTCAGACCATCATTGCTGGTATGGGCGAGCTGCATCTGGAGATCATCGTTGACCGTCTGCTGCGTGAGTTCAAGGTTGAGGCAAACGTGGGCGCACCCCAGGTTGCTTACCGTGAGACTATCCGCAAGGAGGCCAACCAGGAGACCAAGTACGCACGTCAGTCCGGTGGTAAGGGTCAGTACGGTCACGTTAAGATCAAGATCGAGCCCAATGAGCCCGGCAAGGGTTACGAGTTCGTCAACGCTATCGTTGGCGGCGCTATCCCGAAGGAATACATCCCTGCTATCGACAACGGTATTCAGGGTGCTATGAAGGCTGGCGTTCTGGCAGGCTATCCTGTTGTTGATGTCAAGGTCACCCTGTGGGATGGTTCTTATCATGAGGTCGACTCCTCTGAAATGGCCTTCTCCATCGCTGGTTCTATGGCATTCAAGGATGCTATGCGCAAGGCTGATCCTATCATCACTGAGCCCATCATGAAGGTTGCTGTTATCGTTCCCGATGAGTATCTGGGCGATGTTATCGGTGACCTGAACGCTCGCCGTGGTCAGATCCAGGGCATGGAAGCTATGGCTGGTACCCAGCGTGTCAACGCATTTGTGCCTCTGGCTCAGATGTTCGGCTACGCTACCGACCTGCGTTCCAAGACTCAGGGTCGTGGCCAGTATGTTATGGAGCCCTCTCACTACGAGCCGGTTCCCAAGAACATTGCTGACCAGATCATTGCTGGCCGCACCAAGGGCTAAGCGCTGTAAAGCATAAGAATTTTGCCGGGGTAGTGTAACTCCGGCAAAATTTCCTGTAAAAGCACTTGATTTTACAGGACAAATTTAGTAGAATAGCCTTGCAATGCAATGTCTGCATTTTGCAGGGTTGTTGTAACCAATATCAAAACCTAAATTAAGGGAGGATATTCCAATGGCTGAAAAGGCAAAGTTCGACCGTTCTAAGCCGCATGTTAACATCGGCACCATCGGTCACGTTGACCACGGCAAGACCACTCTGACCGCTGCTATCACCAAGTACCTGGCTCTGAAGGGTGATGCAGAGTTCATGGACTACGCTAACATCGACAAGGCGCCTGAGGAGCGTGCTCGTGGTATCACGATCAACTCCGCTCACGTTGAGTATCAGACCGACGCTCGTCACTATGCTCACGTTGACTGCCCGGGCCATGCTGACTACGTCAAGAACATGATCACTGGTGCTGCTCAGATGGACGGCGCTATCCTGGTCGTTGCTGCTACCGATGGTCCCATGCCCCAGACCCGTGAGCACATCCTGCTGGCTCGTCAGGTCGGCGTGCCCTATATCGTCGTGTTCATGAACAAGTGCGATATGGTCGACGACGAGGAGCTGCTGGATCTGGTCGAGATGGAGATCCGTGAGCTGCTGAGCGAGTACGACTTCCCGGGCGACGACACCCCGATCATTCGTGGTTCCGCTCTGAAGGCTCTGGAGGCTCCCAACGATCCCGAGGATCCTGCTTACGCTTGCATCAAGGAGCTGATGGACGCTGTTGACTCCTACATCCCCAACCCGGATCGTGAGGAGGATAAGCCCTTCCTGATGCCCATCGAGGACGTCATGACCATTTCTGGCCGTGGTACCGTTGCTACCGGTCGTGTTGAGCGTGGTATGGCCAAGGTTGGCGATGCTATGGAGATCGTCGGCATCAAGCCCGACCGTCTGAACACCACCATCACCGGTCTGGAGATGTTCCGTAAGTCTCTGGACTTCGCTGAGGCTGGCGATAACATCGGCGCTCTGCTGCGTGGTGTTGATCGTACCCAGATCGAGCGTGGTCAGGTTCTGGCTAAGCCCGGTTCTGTGCACCCCCACAACGTCTTTGAGGCTCAGGTTTACGTTCTGACCAAGGACGAAGGCGGCCGTCACACCCCGTTCTTCTCCAACTATCGTCCTCAGTTCTACTTCCGTACCACCGACGTGACCGGCGTCATCACCCTGCCCGAGGGCA
>OLXZ01000543.1_pt1 | contig 20793 bp, 9 predicted proteins | sample 1673901 | NCBI WGS metagenome assembly OLXZ01 (sample SAMEA103958131, study PRJEB25191) | human gut metagenome | reverse complement strand
ATACATGTATTTTACCAAAAAAACAACAATGTCAAGAACTTTTTTTGAGTTTTTTGTTTGAAAACATTTTTTTAAACAATTCATAACCAAATCATACAAAGCATTTTCACATACACGAAATATGACAGATATTTCCACATAGAATATCATTTGCTACATTCTATCCTTATAACTTGCCTTTATAACTCATCATCTGTAATGGAGCCCAATCCTTATATTTGTCCCATCACCTGCACCTTGCTTCTTCCGCTTCCGGTCTTCACCACCTGCACCTGCGCGGGGATACGTTCCGTCATCTCCGCCACATGGGAAATCACCCCTATCTTACGCCCTTGCATCTGCAACCGTTCCAAAGCATCCATCGCAATGCGCAGGGTGTCCATATCCAATGATCCGAAACCTTCGTCAATAAACAGCGACTCCACATTCATCCGGTTGGAGGATAAGGAAGACAAGCCCAATGCCAAAGCGAGAGATACCAAGAAAGACTCCCCACCCGAAAGGGAATGGACACTACGTACCTCACCCATCATATCAAGATCCACAATCTGCAAGGCCAGCGTGTCCGGAATACGCTGCAATTCATAACGGGGGGCAAGATCCTGCAAATGCCTGTTGGCATAAAGTAAAAGAACATCGAGCGTATAGCCTTGAGCTATTTCCTTAAACTTAGTCCCCGTTTGGGAACCGAACAACTCATTCAGTTTCGCCCAATTCTCGTAGATGGAAGTTTTCTCCTCCAATTCCTTCTTAATGCCGGCTATGCGTTCTTTACCTTTTATATGATTCTGTATCGTCACTTCTATTTGGGCCAAGCGCCCGGTTTCCGCTTCTTTGGCGGCGGTGCAGGCTGTCAATGTTTCAGCCAGCGACTCCCTGCTCTCCGTGGTATCCGGTTTCAAGGGAGCTTGCTGATGTTCCTCCTTTTTCTGTCTTCGCTCTGAAAGGACTGCCTGAAAAACGGTTTCCTTCTCTTTCAATGCACTCAATGCTTGTTTTTCAGCCAGTATCCAGTTTTTGTCTTTGGAAAGCAATTGTTCCAACTCGGCATACGTTTCCTTTTGAAGAGTGAGCCACTCGTTTATTTTCAACTCGTCTTGTTGCAAAACAGCAGTCAGACGGACTAATTCCTTTTCCAACTGCGCGATCTGCCCTTTGTAAGATTCTGCTTGTACGGTTAGAGAATGATGCAAGTTCATTGCTTTTTCCTGTTGTTGTTCCAATTCCTTTTGTCGTTTAACATTGTTTGCAACGACCTTTTCGGTAAGTTCACCATTCAACAGAGAGGCGCGCAGACAAGTGCGTTCTTCCAGTTCAGTCTGTTGCTTTTCTTCTTTCTGTTTTTTCTCTTCGTACAAACGAATAGCATTCGCCTCTTCATTTTTCAAACTATCCCTTTGGGCAGATTTTGAGGTAAGAGCCTCTTTTATTTCGGTCTGCTCCTGCAGACGGGTATTCCATTGCCTGCCGAATTGCTGGACATAACGTTTCAACGTTCCCTGCTCCAATAAATCCTTCCAGGTAGGAATAATGGAAACGCAGGTTTCAACTTTTTTCAAGATATCTTCACTTTGTACTGTATAATTCTCAATCAAGGTGGACAGACGGGCCATCTCCAGTTGACGGGCATTCAACGTATTCTTCAGTTGTTCCATTTCCTTAGCAACCTGTTCTTTGGCACGGTTCAGTTCTTCTTCCTGCAAGGATTGGACATTGATCTGTTCCCTCATCGGATGATGAAGACTGCCGCAAACAGGGCAAGGTTTTCCCTCCTCCAACTGCGCACGGAGCAACAGAACTTCTGCCGGCAACAGACGGTTCAGGCGCTCGGCCTCTTGTTGTACGGATTTCAAACGTTGTTCCTCCATTTCATTCGCATTCCTTACTTTCTCCAGCAACTGCTGATTCGACAGAGTCTGCGTCTTTGCTATTTCCAAATTACTAAGCAAACTGGTTATCAATTCAACAGCCGGAATAAGTTGGGAATAAGCAGTATATCGCTCAAACCAAGTTTGCAAAATGTTTTGCTTCTCTGCCAACAGACTTATTTCCTTTTCAGTCCTACAGATAGATTGATGCAAATTATCCTTAGCTTGTAATGCCAAAGCCACTTCCTTCCGGCTTTCCACCAGTTGTTTTCTATTTTCTGCCAATTGCACATCCAATGCTCTAGCCTTATCCAATTGTGGTTCTTGTTGTAACAGATAAGCCTTGAATTCCGTTTGCGCCTTCTGAGCAGCTTCCCACTGTGCGGTCGCGGAAGTTTGCAAAGCAGCATTTTTCTGTATGGCAACCTGTATTTCGTTCAATCGGGAACGTCCGGCAGTAGTCTGTTGCCGGGCATTACGCTGTTCCATATACACATCGCGGATATCCTGCGCTTGCTCTATACGGGACAACAGTTCATAACGCGGACGGGCTGCTTCTATTTCTTTTCTGACAACCGAAAGTGTTTCTTCCGCCTGTATGCAACCTGTATTCAAGCGTCCTTCTTCTTCCAGCCATTTCAACTTGCCGGACAGGGTTTCCTCTTTTTTCTTCGAAACGGACAAGCGAACTTGTAATTCTTCCTTTTCAGCTGAAAGTTGCTGTAATTGCTCTTCTGTCAACAACTCAATGCCTTTGATACGTTCTTGCAATAATTTATATTCACCTTCCGCCCGCTTGGTGCGTTCATAGATGGAAGCAGAGATACGTGAGTAAATTTCGGTTCCGGTCAACTTTTCCAAGATTTCGGCTTTGTCAGTCTGACGAGCCTTCAGGAAGGTGGCAAAGTCACCTTGAGCCAGCAATACAGAACGGTTAAACTGTTCAAAAGAAAGCCCGATTAATTTACTGATGTGAGATAATAATTCTGTCTTTGTTCCTTGCTGTTCTACTCCTGAAGTGAGGTTAGTCAATGTCATTTCCACTTTTTGCAAGGAACCATCCACTTTGCCACGCGAACGTCGCACCGTCCAACGTGAGCGGAAAACCTCCCCTGTCAAAGCTACAAAGTCCACTTCCGAATAACCTTCGGCCGTACCCCGACGAAGGATGGAACGGCTGTCGTTTTGAGCAATTCCCCTGTCGGCGACATCCATAACAGAAACGTTATTCTCTTTCGCCTTGTTCATACGCGGCGTACAATCAAACAAGGCCAAGCATAAGGCATCCAACAAGGTTGACTTTCCGGCTCCGGTACTGCCTGTAATGGCGAATATACCTGCCGAACATAAAGGCTCAACGGTAAAGTCAATAACAAATTCGCCTTCCAATGAGGCTAGATTCTTCCCTCTTATCGCTACTATTTTCATATTCCGGCCTCCTTGATCACACTTTCCAACAATTGTTTCATGGTATCGGGCATCTCCGTCCCTCCATATTTTCGTTTAAAAACATCCAGTGCCATATCCAGCGGACGGATGGTCTGCAATCCCTCATAGGAAGTGGCGGCAATGCCACTTGCCTTTTTCTGTGGAAGCATGGCGGCGATGCGTGCCAAACGGACTGCTTTCCCTTTCAAGGCCTCCTCAATCTTATATTTATAAGAAGGCTCGGGTTCAGTCATTAAGATCTTGATTTCCAGATAAGGTGAATGCAACGTGACATCACCGTCAGGCAATTCACCAATGACTTGCAACACTTCTTCCAACGGACGAGCTTCGGGGGGGATACTTACTAAACCGGCCAACGGCTGGAATTCCAATTTTTCAATATTTGTACCCTCCGTATCTATCGTTATCATGACTACACCGGATGCATTATTCTTCTCAGCAAAAGACATAGGCATAGGAGTTCCGGAATAACGCACATTCTCCCGATGGGATACACGTTGGGAGCGATGCAGATGCCCCAATGCGGTATAAGTAATGGCTTCATTAAAGGTATCGGGGGATACACATTCCAAGCCGCCGATAACAGTACGTTCCGACCGGTCGTCTTCCGAGATTTCCGAGCCTGTGGCTTGCAGATGCCCCATGGCGACAACGGGAATTCCCTTCTCTTTCACTTTGTTGAAAAGCTGTTCATAAAGCTGCTGGACTCCCTTTGAGTAATTTTCTGCCGAAGGGTAATCACCCTGACGCAGATAGGGAACGGCAAGACAATAAGCGGTCACTTTTCCTTCTGTATAAAGGGGAACAATGAGGTGTTGCAGATCTATGTCGCCTTCCGCATTGCGCCGCACCGTGCCACGAACAATGATATTCATATCCTCCAATAAAGGATTGGGGGCCTCCAGACGAGCTGCCGAGTCATGATTTCCGGCAATGATGACAATTTGTAAAGAAGGGTTCTCAGATGTGACTTCTCTTAAAAAACGATAATACACTCGTTGAGATTCTGCTGAAGGATTTGGGCTGTCGAATACATCGCCTGCTATCAGCAATACATCTATTTCATGCTGTTTTATCTGCTGTTTCAGCCATTCTAGAAAATGGAAATGCTCTTCCCGGCGGTCATATTCATAAAAAGTCTGGCCCAGATGCCAGTCTGCTGTATGGAGAATTTTCATTAGCTGTTCGGTTTGTTTCCTGCAAAAATAGAGAATCTTTTCGGAAAGACAGATAGCAAACAGGTACTTCATTTATAAAAAGAAATAAAAAACGATCATACCCATAAGACATGATCGTTTTTATTACTTTAAAGCATGTATTTATTCAGTCACCAACCGCACCTCATAAATATGCGGAGTCACTTTCTCATTTCCTCTACCAATCTTTATTTCCAACTGATCATCAGATTGCATAGATACAGGCACGTCAACTATGCCAACCGACAAATCCGAAGCTGGTTTGTCAGCTAATTTACCTACTTCCTGCCCGTTTATCCATACTTTTGCATCCTTACGAATCTCAGGACGGAACAGGATACGGACCTTATGAACAGGTTTTCCATTCGTCTTCATACGATAACTGAACCAACCGGTTGTCTCGCGCCAATGAACACCTTCATCATCCCCCGTACGAGAGTTCTCCATCCGGATGAAATGGTCGCTTTCCGGTTGCTGTTCCCCACAAATCACCTTGTCGGTAGTAATACCATCCAATGCAGCACGTTCCTTCTCTTCTTTCGCTAACTGTTCCTGCCTTGCCTGCAACTCCTGTTTGGACAGGACGGGCCAATAAACCATATACCGGCACTCGTATAAACGGAAAAACGGTTCCACAATCATGCCCTCATAACGTTCGGGATAGACTCCGGTCAACGCAAATGTCAACGGTTTGCCTTCCACTTTCTTCAGATGAGAGAGAATATCATTCTTATCCCCCACCATGACAGGCATCGTTTGTAAAGGCAGACGGGGCCCGGCGGCTATGTGTCCGCCACGACTGTCATCGGCGAACATACCATCCTGATTTTGCTTGCCCAATTGGGCGGCCAGCACAATCGGTCCGTATAAGATGGAATAGTTGGCAGAACCATCCGGCAATGCAATGGCACGCAGATGCATCGGCAGTTCCAATCTCACTTTGTCACCTTTTGACCAAGTACGGTTCAAGCTAACATATCCCTCTTTGACCGTTACTTTCTGTTGTTCACCGTTGACAGACAAGCGTAATGCTTCCGGATTCGTCCATTCGGGAACACGGAAAAGAAGTGCGAATTCCTTCTCTCCCTTTTCCGGAGAAACAGCAAGAGTTGTCCCTTCCTCATCGGGGAAAGCCGTTTGTTGCTCAATATGGATATCTCCCCAACGCAAGGTAGAGGGAATGAAAAGATTGACATACAGATTATTATCCTTGTGTCCATAAATCATTTCACCATAGCGGGCATGATTTTCCATCCCCGATCCCACACAACACCAGAAACTGGTCTGAGGTTGCGAGTAGACTCTATAATGACCGGCACGCATCGGGGTGAAATAAACAAAACCACCTTGTACAGGATCTTGTGTGGAAAGGATATGATTATAAAGCGCCCGTTCGTAATAATCCATCAAATGAGCGTCCGCACTCGTTTCATACAACATTTTTGTAAGGCGGAGCATATTATAAGTGTTACAAGTTTCAGGCCCCTGTTCACTGGTGAGCATACTGCTGAAATCATCAGCCGGATGAAAATGCTCACGCACACTGTTACCTCCGATGGTGATACTGCGATGGTCTACTACTGTTTCCCAAAAATAACGGGCAGCCTCACTCCAGTCCCGATTGCCTTCCAAATCGGCAATACGTTTGAAACCTATCACTTTCGGTATTTGGGTATTGGCGTGCATGCCGGTCAATTTATCCTCTTGTTTCAATAAAGGCTGCAACACAGTCTGATGAGAGAACTGATGAGCTAGTTTCAAGTAACGTTTGTCGCCAGTGATAGCGGCTACATCGGCGAATGTTTCATTCAGTCCTCCATGTTCGCTGCGCAACATATCCTGTATCTGTTCATCGCTCAGTTTGGATATCAGACGAATCATCCAGTCAGTGAGTTTCACCAACATTTCTTTTGCTTCCTTACTACCTGTCTGAAGAGTTGCATCAGGAAGGCCGGCATACATTTTATGAATATTGTAAAGAGGAACCCAACGATCGTTCAGTCCGAAACCGGAGGCACGAATGTTCCCTTCTTCTATTTCTTTCCACATTTTGCGCCCGTTTGGAACTCCGCACAGATAACCGTCACCGGCGGCATCCTGACAACGTTTCAGTTCACTTATCATATAATCTAAACGAACCTTGATCTCCTGATTGCCTGTAGCGGCATACATATAGGAAAGGGCCGACAAATAATGTCCGCCAATATGTCCGTCCAGTCCTGTATTTTCCCAATTAGTATAATTTTCTGCTTTAGGGAACAGGCCAGCCTCCTTCAAATAAGGAGCCAACAAACGATCGGGGTCTATTCCCAGCAAATAACGGATATCCATATCCTCTGCATGTTTGAAAGGGCTGGCGGTGAGCCGCACATCCCTAACCGGAAAACTTTCTACTTTTGTGGGCAACTGAGCATGCAAAGCTACTGAAGCTATGGCAAAAGCGGAAGTGGACAAAATGATTTTAAGTAAATTCATAATTAGGGGTTTATTTCAAAGTCTTATTTCCTTGCAAAATTAATGGAATAAATGAAAACAATCTTTTACTCCTTAAAAAAATCCTATTGAACAACCTATGATTAAACAAAGAGCATCCGATGGAACTATTTTGTGAAAATCCAAAGTAAATTCCACCGGATGAAATAACCTGATTATTTAGAATATCCCGGATTCTGTTTCAGATTGCTATTGGTCAACAATACTTTATTTGGAATAGGATACAGATTTTTGGTTTCATCACTCTTATCATGAGAGAACCAAGCTTTCGTGGTGAAGATTCCAAAACGAATCATATCCTGACGGCGGCGTCCTTCCTGACAAAACTCCCAACCTAACTCATCAAGGAAACGACCATATTTAATATCCGCTCCACCATCATGTTCTGCCTTATAACTATCTCTTCGGCCATAATCATATACACTTCCTCCCATCAATTCTGCATCTGTAACTTGCGATTTTTCAGGATCATTCTTAAAGGCGCGTTCACGTACTTGAGTCACCAAAGCACCTGCTCCCGATTTGCCCAAACGCATCAATGACTCCGCTTTCATCATCAATACATCTGCATAACGTAACAACGGCCAGTCATTACTCAAGCGGTTTGTTATACCGGTGGCATATTCAAACTTACCCCAACGGAAACCATCATCCACATCCGACTGGTCAACAGAAGGGACATCTACCGTATAAATCAATGGCTTTCCATCAATACTACGCTTCAAGATTTCACCGGAATAGGTATATTGCTGGCCTTGAATATAGTTAGCCTCCAAACGTGCGTCATCCTTATCAAAAGAATTAATAAACTGAGGCACTGCACACACACCACCCCAAGGACGTGCAGTCAACTGATAGGTTTCCTGGTTTTCAGGTGCTAAAGTGTACATGTGGAAATCAAAATCATTCCATCCCGTCACATAAATTTCATCAAACGGCAATGCAAAGATTATTTCTTTGGAATTCTCATTATGCGTTACAAAAACATCCTTCTGATTATTTTCCAATGCATATTCTCCGGACTTCTCGGCATAATTAATCACGATATCACACTCGTCGATACATTTCTGCCACTGAGCAGTACCCGACCAGACTTCAGCATTCAAATATATTTTAGCCAGCAATGCATGGGCCGCCCACTTATTGAAACGTCCATAATAATAACCTCTCGGCGTTTCGGACAACAAATCCATATTCTCTGTTATTTCTTTCACAATAAAGTCAAAGACCTCTTTGCGAGTAGACTGTTGCGGTAATGAAGTATCTTTAAAGTCTGTCACAATGGGCACATTACCATACAAATCAATCAAAATATAATAATAGGAAGCCCTCAGTACTTTCAATTCGGCAATCAACTTTTCTTTCGTTTCTCCATCCACACTGATCACACCTTCTTCTATCTGAGATAAAATACGGTTACAGGTATTCACACCATTGTACGTGCGTTCCCATCCTTGAAGTACACCGTCATCCTCGGTAGTCCAAGTATGCTGATGCCATCTTTTATAGATATAACCGTCTACCCATCCAATACCATCGCGAGCGGGAAGAACATCCTGATCCGCACGTAATTCCTGTGCACGAACCACTCCGTTCCATTGCAATAACGTTTCGCGCCAAGGTATATAAGCGGCATTTACCAGATAACTGACATCTTCCTCCGTTTTCGGCACGTAATCCTCAGACACTACCTGCCCATAACTCTCATGCAGTAAATCAGTACAAGCTGTATTTCCCAACAATGCGGCTGTCATCAGTCCCATTGTCCATAATTTTATATTTGTTTTCATCTTCAATTCCTTTTTAGTTCATTAAAATTTCACATTAACGCCGAAAGTAAATGAGCGCACACTCGGATATCTGTCACGTGTATCATATCCCGGAGTCAAGCCGTCTGTTGATACTTCCGGATCAATACCTTTATATCCGGTTATAGTCAAAGCATTCAATACCGAACCATAGATACGGAGTGACTTTATATATTTACCTACCTGACCGAAACTATATCCCAAGGTTATATTGTCAATCTTCCAGTAGTCACCATCTTCTACATAATAGCTGTTGAATTCCGGTTCCACTTCCGGGCTCAACGTATGCTTGCCAAACACCAAGTCATTCACAGATTTCAAACGATTTTCAAAACGGCTGTTCTTTACATTCTCGTAATTCATACGTCCACCATTGATTATCTGGAAGCCAAACGCGCCACGCATAGTCACATTCAAGTCGAAGTTTTTATAACGAAGAGTATTGTTCCATCCTGCATACCATTTAGGAAGACCGTTACCAATCACATGTTTATCTTCAGGAGCATGGGTAAAGTCCTTATAGTTCACCAGCTCACCATTCCTGTCTTCATAGATCCAACGCCCTTCACTGTCTACATCCACTACTTTAAAGCCATAGAAATTACCGATACTTTCACCCACCTGTACTCTGTGAGAATCGGCTACCTGACCGGAGTATTCCACTGTACCCGTATTAAAATAGTCGTAATCCGACTTAAAGATACTGCCAGACAAACTGATTAGCTTATTAGAGTTCAAAGAGAATGTTCCGGTAGTGCTCCATTCAAAATCTTTATTCTGAACAGGAACCACAGTCACCAACACTTCCACACCACGATTTCTCATTGTACCCCCATTGGCCATTGTCTTATTATACAAGTTCGGAGGAGTCGGTACTCCATATTCGTATATCAAGCCATCCACATCACGGTTATAATAATCAATAGAACCGGACAAACGGCCACCCCATGAAACGAAGTCCAAACCAATATTAGTTTCTTTCTTTTCCTCCCATTTCAAATCAGGATTCGGGTTGGATGCCGGAACGATGGTCTGTATCCAATTTCCATTTACAAAAGCATACGATCCGTATTTCAACATAGCCACACCCAGAAAAGGATCTTTAGGCTGTGAACCTGTCACACCATATCCCACACGAAGTTTCAAGTCATCAAAAATCTTCTGATTCTTCATAAATGCTTCTTCGGTAATTCTCCATCCTACAGATACGGACGGGAAAAGTCCCCATGCATTATCAGTACCCCATAACTGACTGGCTCCTTCATAACGAAGGGCTCCCATCAACAAATAACGATTCTTGAATGAATAGGTGGCACGACCGAAAAAGCCGATCAAATTTGTAGGAGTTTTCTTTGAGCCGATGTTCGCTTTACCGTCTTTCAAAGCAGAACCGATGCCAATATTATGCCATCCGCCAAAATAATCATCCTGAAAACCATAGTTATCAATCCAAAGTTCTTCAAAATCTGTTTCATTGTAACTATAACCACCCAAGACACTGAATTTATGCGCACCGATTTCTTTGTTATATTGTGCAGTAAGTTCCATCAACTTCTCCATCTTGGTATAAGCACCTACCGAAGACCAACCTGCCAATCCATCACGCAAAGCAGAAATATGGCTCAAAGTCTCGCCGTAGCCACGGTTCATATTGTCACGAATATAAGAGAATACGGCAGAAAGAGTCAAATCTTTGATAGGATTATAAACAATATTTCCATTGTAACGCAACTGAGTCTTTTTTACATTTCCTTCAGCCTCATACAACAAAGCCAACGGATTCTCATATTCGAATTTGCTCACATTCTCATTCCATGTACCATCCTCATTTCTTACCGGATCAGTCGGGTTTCTACGAGTTGCCTGACCATATACCCAACCTCTGAAGCTACCCCCACTAGTTGTAGATTCCATTTGATTTTTCTTACCAAACAAACCGAATTTCAATTTCAACTTATCATCAAACATACGGTGAGTCACCTCAATACGTCCTTGAAAACTTTCGAAATCTGATTTTTTCATGATCCCTTGACGAGAAGCATAGTTCAAATTGGCAATATAATTAGTCTTTGAGTTACCACCCATCAATGACAAGTTGTGAACGTGGCTGATCGGCGTACGGCTAATCTCATCAATCCAGTCCGTATCAGCCCCATGATCCTGGTCGGGATAAAGGGTACGGAACTCATCCGCATTCAACATATCCAATTTCTTGGCAATAAGAGAAGTACTGACGTAACCATTATACTCCACCTGGTTGATATCCACTCCTTTAGCCTGTTTGGTAGTAATCAAAATCACACCATTCGTACCGCGCGTACCATAGATAGCGGCAGCAGAACCGTCCTTCAGCACATCCACACTCTCCACATCTTCCGGAGCCACAGTACCGAGTTCGCCCGGAATTCCATCAATCAACACCAAGGGGGCTGTATTGGCTCCACCAATGGTATTTGTACCACGAAGACGTATCTGAGTACTTCCCGTCGGGTCACCATTAGGATTTGTGATAGCCAGACCGGCTACTTTTCCTTGAATCAGCTGTCCCACATCCTTCACGGCTCCTTTTACAAAGTTATCGGCTTTCACACTAGCTACAGAACTGGTTACATCCCCTTTACGCTGTGTACCGTAACCAATCACCACCACTTCGTCCAAGGTCTTGGTATCCTCTTTTAAAATAATCTCTAATGATTTTTTTTCTACTGTCGGAACTTCCTGAGTGACATAACCAATATAAGAAATAACCAATACACTCTTTGTAGGAACATCCAACATAAAGTTTCCATCAAAATCCGTAATCGTTCCCATGGTATTATTGCCTTTTACGACAACACTGGCTCCTATGACAGGCTCGCCGGAAGAATCCTTCACCTTACCCGTCACTTTTTGCTGGGCTAAGGCTGTTAATGAAAAGCTTAACAGAGTAAGCAACAAAAACAAATGTTTCATTCTATATTAAATTTAAAGTTATACATACCTTTACTGCGGGAATGAATGAAGAAGATGTGTTTTTCTCCCCGTAAAAGGTTGTGGCAAAAGAATGAAATAGGAAATAGAAATACAGGTGAAGAACCATGCTAACAGGGGATACAAATGGCTCTAGCTATAACTTGACGCATTTGTACCCCCTATTTGCAACAATTAAAGGACAGGAAGATGTTTATTCTTCGTGTTGTGATTTCTGGAACTCACTGGGAGTCATTCCAAATTCCTCTTTAAAGCAAGTGGTGAAATACTTCCGATTAAAATACCCCAACGTAGCGGCAACCTCTGTTACACTTTTGTCTTTATCTTCCAACATGTGTCTGGCATGCTTCATCTTGATGTTCCGGATAAAATCCAATGGAGTTCGACCTGTTATGGCTTTCAATTTACGGGTCAAAGTAGAACGGGACATATTCATGGCATCAGCTAGAGCTGTCACATCAAAATCAGGCTCAGTAAGGTTATCTTCCACGGCTTTTACCGCTTTCTCCAATAGAAGTTTGTCCAGTTGTACAAACTCAGGTTCAGGCAAATTCACCTTACTATCCAAATAAATACGCATTTTAATCATCTCCTTGCTGTCCGCCCACATTTCATTATTCTTACGGTCCACGCGCTTCAGATAAAGATACAGACTATAACCGGATACACCCATCACTATCAATACATAGAACAAATACGCCCACCAAGTTTCATAAAAAGCAGGAAGGCGTCGGATAGTCAGTTCAGTTACCTCTTTACTCCAAAGACCATTTTCATCCGTCGCTTTCACCTGAAAAGTATAAGTGCCCTTACTCAGATGATTATAAAAAGCCGAGTTTTTTCCACCTTCCACATATACCCACGCTTTGTCCACTCCTATCAACCGATAAGCATAGCGTATCTTTGAAGCATAACGGTGGTTAAGAGAAGAAAAACTAATTTCCAAATTCTGATCATCGGGATGCAATTCTATCCGGTTAATGGAATTGCTACTCTTTCTATCTCCGAATATCAATGATTCTCCTTGCAACTTTATATCAGTTATCTTGGTCTTCACTGCACTAGCCTTTCTTTCCAACCCGTTTGATGGAGTAACCATGCAAATACCCGGAATGCCGCCCCAATAAATATTGCCATCTTTTGCTTGACAAACAGCAGTGGGAAGAAAGCGATGCAACAAGATAGAACCATCCGTGGTAAGATAGGTGCGGAACGAACCGTTACGAGGATTAAATTCTATCAGTTTCTGGTTCGTATCAATCCAAATATGATTATATGCATCAGCCACTATCTGGTTCACCTGATTACCATTCATGCCGCAGGCCCCATTATAACAAAGCAACTTATTCTCTGAAGGGTCATAAGAGTAGACCCCTCCGTCACAAGTTCCCAACCACAAAATCCCATCAGGAGCGATAGACAGACAGGAGAAGTTCTTTTCTAATTTAAAAGAACGCAGTTTTTCATCTGCCGTTGTCTGAAACAAACCGTTGTCCTGAGTACAAATCCATATCAGTCCTTCCTTATTTTCGACTATCCCCATCACATGACCCACATCCGGATAAACCCGTTTGACTCTTTTCTGACGAACATCATAGCTACAAAGTCCTTTGCTCAAGCCTATCCACAAGATTCCATGCGAGTCTTCATATAATTTTGTCACTGTAGCATTCTGTTCCACCTGTCCGTTCAAGTCGATAACATCTTTCAGATGCATCTCCATTCCCTGACGAGCCATGCCATAGACCCATCTATTCAAATCCTTCGCCACCCAGACCCCGTTATTGATGCGTGCTCTCGTCATCTCTCGTCCATTATTCAAAGGCAAAGAAGCAAGTGCGGGAAAATCCGAATAGATTTTCACTTTATCCTGTTTCAAGTCATACAGTGCAAGACCAGTTCGTTCCTGCATCATCCACATCATGCCATCTCCATCATCACACAAAGCCATTATGGCCGGACTGCGGTTTACCCTGTCCGCCAAAGCGGGCAAAGCATAATCTTTGGTTATATTATCCATCAGATGTAGGATGAAACTAGGACGGTCAAAAGCTGATACCCACAAACATTCCTTTCCTTTCAAGACCTCTACCAGCATGTGGTTGACAGGCAAAAGTCCTGCCGGAAATTTCAACTGCTTCAACGTCCGGTCCGGTTGAATTTGCAAAGCCATGAAATCGTGGCCGGTAGTCAACCAGATATATCCCAGTTTATCATCCTGTGCCAGACTGAGGATGAGTCCGTCCTCCTCACCGGCCGCATTGACCGGTATTTCAGAGTATACAAACATGGAATCCCCTGGGGCCGAAGGATCGAAACGTACCACGCCATCCCCCCAGGTAGCCAACCAAAAATAATCCTGTTCATTATCCTGAACCATCACCGTAGGATTTCGACTTCTCATCTTATCGGGATAAGGGATAAACTCATCTTTTTCTTTGTCCAGATGATATACCCGACCATTCCACACAGAAATAATAATTTCATGGTTGCGACTCTCACAAAATCCGGAGATGGAGGCTCCTCCGTGTTCATTCCGGATAGGATATTCTTTAACCAACTGCCCGTTGGTATCATATTTAGCCAATACAGAGCGATACCCCAGCCACATAGAGCCGTCACTGGTAGCATAAAGATACATCACTGGAATATTCTTCAGACGCTTCGGATCTATAGGATGTACACTGTAATCCGATTTATTAAGAATATATGCCCCTTTGTCTGTACCGAACCATATATTTCCTTTCTTATCCTCAGCGATACATTCTACCAAGTTGTCCTCTAATAGCCCCGGAGTATCAATGTCCGAACGAAACACCTTTACATGATAGCCGTCGTCACGACATAATCCGTTCACCGTGCCATACCACATATATCCTTCACTGTCTCTGAAAACACGATGAATAGCATTTACCGGCAACTGGTCAATGGTAGGAATATCTGTAATAGTTATGTTCTGAGAACACACCAAGAAAGAGAGAAAAGATAGTATAAAGGTCAATATATATTTCATTGTGCTTTCTATTAGAATCATAGACCGCCACAAAATTATAAAAAAGAAATCGGATACTCTAGTAATTTTTAAAATTTGCTAAAGTATCCGATAACTGTTCTATCTGCAAGTTTCCTACTTTTGGAATCTTCTCCTTACATCTGTGTTTTATTTTTCTTCTGTAGCACCTTCATTTTAATAACCGAAACCGGTTGTTTTTACATATACCTTATAATCTTTAATCATGCCGGGAGCTCCCTGTTCCGCACGTGGCAGAATACGGAAACCGGTCACGTTATATTCTTTGCCGAGATCTATCACCACCTGATGGGGATAAGCTGTATTGTCCACCGTCTGCCAGAAAGTACTTTCCTGCAGGTCATAGATCTTATCGGCTGTGCGGTTGCCGCTACGGGTCTCCTCGCTGTCGGCATAAACAATCTTCCAGTTTTCACGAGAGATTTTCTGTCCTTTCTCATCCAACACGTCAAACTCCGCAATAGCAGCAATATTGGTATTATCAAAGGAAGCCAAGCCTTCCAGACAGAAGTAACGTCCTTTCGTAGCAGGTACTTTCACTTCCTGCCAACCGTTACCTGGTTTGAAAGTACCGGCAGCTACCGGTGTTTCCTTCTCCAGTTTAATGGTTTGCCCCTGTTTACGATGCGTTTCTGGAACAGCTACGCGAAGCATATCCAAGATAGGTTTGTCCAATCCGACGATGGTCGCCTCTTTCGGACCTTTCAAGTCAAGAACAATGATTTCGTTCACTCCTTTTTTCAGCCAGCACCCCGGCATGAACAGAGTCTGCTGAGGACCGATCTCCCAGAAACGTCCCATGGCACGGCCATTCACCCATACCATACCTTTTCCCCATGACTCCATATTCAGGAATGTATCAGCCACCTTATCCAAGGTAAAAGTGGCGCGATAGTAGGCCGGAACACTTTCATCATTTTTTTCTATGCCACAGGCGGCAGACGAGTTCATATCCTGAAAATTCCGGGAAGATACAAATTCATAATCTACGGGAAGATTATAAACAGTCCAGCCTTTCAACGTTTCGGCATTCTTACCGTTCACCAGTTCCACTTTTTCGGTGATTCCCTTACGGTCGTGAATGGATTTGTCAAAGTTCACACGTCCCATGGCTTCCACCAATAAATCAAGCTGAGTTCCGGCTTTCAATGCAGGCAATGTCAACTCCTGCTCTCCGCCACGGCGGTCCAGACGCCCCAACAGTTTCCCGTCAGCAAAGATCTGTGTCCAGTCATGTTGTTCGGTAATTTTCAAAATGGTTCCTGCTTTCACATCTTCCGGCAGACGGGTACGATACAGAATACTTCCCCAACCCTGGTCAAATTTCTCCATCGGCCGGATCTCCTCTGTCTGCTTCGGTTCGGGAAGGTTGTTGATCAGCGGAGCCACTTGAGTGAATTTGATAGCCGGAACTTCCATTACCGGTAAGGCTTCGGGAACTTCGGGCAATGTCTGGCCTTCGTCCATGTAATCCTTCAACATATTGCGCAAGGCGAAATATTTGTCGGTGGTCCAGCCCGCTTCGCTGATAGGAGCATCATAGTCATAACTGCTGCACATAGCCGAATAAGCCGGATTATTAGCACCGCCCCACCAGCCAAAGGTCGTTCCTCCGTGAGTCATGTACAGACTGAAGGAAATGCCTTTGTCCATCATCTCTTTCAGACCATCCACCATGATTTGTCCGTCACGGGTTTCGTGCTTACGTCCCCAGTGGTCAAACCATCCACTCCAGAATTCACTGCACATCAGTGGAGCGTCAGGACGTACTTCTTTCAGTTTGGCAAACTGCTTGTCGATATCGGCTCCCGTACCGAAGTTTACAGTCCAAAGCAAATCATCCAAACCGTTATTCAGGAAATTAGAACTCCAGTCACATTGGAACAAAGGCACTTCGGTGAAGCCTGCGGCGCGTACCGTGTCACGGATGGCAGACACATAGGGCTTGTCCGTGCCATACGAACCATATTCGTTTTCCACCTGCACCATGATGATGTTACCGCCACGGGTAATCTGCAAATCCTGCAATTGCTTGCCCACTTCATGCATAAAGGCTCCCACGTGCTGCATATAGAAAGGATCGAGAGTGCGAAGCTGCACGCTGTCGTTCTTCAGCAGCCACCAAGGCAGCCCACCCATTTCCCATTCCGCACATACATACGGACCGGGACGCACAATGACGTACATACCATGCTTCTGAGCCAATTTACAGAAAGCTGCAATATCTTTATTACCTGTAAAATCATACTTACCGGGAGTTTCCTCATGCAAATTCCAAAAGACATATAGACAGAGCGTATTCATGCCCAAGGCTTTACACATTTCGATACGATGTTCCCAGTATTCACGGGGAATGCGTGGATAATGCACCTCTGCCGCTTTGACCACGAACGGTTTCCCATTCAGCAGAAAGGTATTCTTGCCCGCTTCGAATGTTCCGGACTTATTGCCGGCACATCCCGCCAGCAGCAGGACTGCCAGCAACAAAGTCAGTAATTTCTTCATGTTTATTTATCTATTGTTATTTTTCATTCTTGTTTATCCGGATTACTGTAAATGAATAAGCCGGCAATTCATATCCGAATTTCTCGCTTACTTCCATTGTACCGGCTACAGGACGAGCCTGCTTGTCGGTCGGCTTGCCTGCCAGAACCGTCTTTACGGCAGTGGTGTTCATTCCTTCCAAAGATGGGAGCTCCACCTTCGCATTCACCGCTACCGGCAGCAGATTCACCAGTTTCACGATCATATCTCCTGTCTTTCCGTCGCGGACTACCGACACACCTACCCGTTTCTTCACCGCATCTTGTGCATTATCCAAAGTCACGGAAGAAGCGATGTATTCACTGCCCGCATTTTGTCCGTACATCTGCTGCGCATAGTAACCTACGGTGGGTTTCACCTCCGTATTATTGAAATAAATCAAATCCGGATTCCACTGGGTATGTCCCTCCTTGGCCAACAGAGGAGCGTATGAAGTCATGGTCACCACATCAGCATTACGTTCCACGGAAGTCAGGTACAAGGCCTCAGCCAATGCTGTTTCCATGTTGTTGGGGCGTCCCGGCAGGTGAGCCGCATACTCTCCCAGATACACTTTTGCCTTGTTGCGGTCATAACGGTCATAGAAATCCTGGTTGTTGATAAACCATCCCGGAGTATTGTAATAATGCTCGTCCACCATCGGAATACCCATTTTGGTAGCAAATTTCCATCCTTCCTCATAATCACTGCCCTCATAGAACGGACCTACGGTTCCGATAACGGTCACTTCGGGATATTTCTCCTTCACCGCATTGAAAATCATAGTGAAACGTTCTTCAAAGATATCGGTAATCAGGTCCTCGTTACCAATGCCGATGTATTTCAGGTTAAAGGGCTTGGGGTGTCCGGCTTGCGCACGCTTCTTTCCCCATACGGTCTTCTTCGCATCTCCATTCGCATATTCTATCAAGTCCAATACATCCTGCACGTACTGCGGCATTTCCTCCATCGGGATTCCGCCTTGCTGACCGCCACAACCCAGTTCGCCTACCGAGTGATGGCTGCAAGTTCCCGAGTTCTGACAAGGCACTCCGGCTGCCACCACGGGAACAGGTTCAGCACCCATATCCTCGCAGAACAAGAAATATTCATGATATCCCAAACCACGTGTCTGATGATAGCCCCACAAATTGCGCAGAGGCTTACGTTCCTCCAACGCTCCTATAGAGCCTTTCCAATCATAAATATTGTCCACACCATCTCCGTGAGCCACACATCCGCCGGGGAAACGGACAAAACGGGGATGAAGGTCGGCCAAGGTCTGTGCCAAATCGGCGCGCAGCCCGTTCTTTCTGCCTTTAAATGTATTCTGTGGGAAAAGAGAAACCATATCCAAGGCATACTTCCCAGCCATCTGCGGACAAACGGACAACACGGCATCCGCAGCATCCGCCGTTGCTGTCAGTACAGCCTTTTGTTTTTTCCACTCTGTAGATGAAACCCGAATAGCAGCCTGCGCAATCTCCTTGCCGTCTTTGGTAGTCAGTCTCACAAGCACTTTTCCACCTTTCGTATCATCCAGCAGTTTGGAAAACACAGAGAAGTCATACTTCTCACCTTTTTTCACGGCAATACCGTCAAAACCGTTATTCACCAGGGCAGCACCCGGGCGGTGTACCTCCAACACTGCATAGTGGGCATTGTTAGCATGAATGGGACTGTCCTCACTGACAGACAGTTCCGCATTAGTTCCCTGTATGCTCCACGCATACGTGCTGTTCCAGTTCTTATCTCTTGCGCCGTCTTTAGCAGAATATTCAAAATCACGGTTCTGAACCAGCTCCGCATACAACCCGCCATCGGCCCCATAATTGATATCCTCAAAGAAAATACCTATTAAATGCTCGCTGATGGGCTTTACCCGTCCGGCATCCACCCGGATGGTGGCAGTGACCGGTTTCAGTCCGGCAAAACGAACGGCGTCCTGTTCGGTACGCTCATTATTCTGTATATCGCGGAATTTCTTATGCTCGGCAAAACGAATCAACTGTTCTATATCCACATAAGGTACTTTCTGCATATAGCCGTTCAAAGTATCTTTATCAAGAACAATCTGCCGGGCAGTGACCAGTCGGGGCACAGCAGGCTTCTCCGCATTGACATATTGTTGGGGAGCCCACTTCAACAAGTCGGAAGAATGGGAAGTACCCCATACTTTTCCGCTGGGGGTGAGCTGCCACCTACAATACCAACGTCCGTCTTCCGCTTTTTCCAGAAGAGGTTTAATCATTCTCTTTTCCGCCCCCCAACGCCCGAAATCACATTTCAGATAGGCAAAGCCGTCGGATACACTCAGCCACTTGTCGCCATCGGGACTCCATGCGAATTTCAGTCCGCTGCGTCCCTCGTCTTCCGGATGGGCGTAAGAGAAGATGTAGACCGAATCGGGCTCATTATATACTTTTTCCACGGCAGCACAGACGGATTGGCCTGTTGCCAATGAGGCGATTGCCAGAGATAATAAGGTCTTTTTCATGGTATATACTTTATTGTTATGTTTCTTTTATAACGTGGGAACAACCTTCCTGATGGTTCCGTCCGGATTAAATTCCATACGGTCTATACATACTTCACGATGCACGCCAGGACCCTTCTCACGGTCTATAAAGTTCTTATTAATACGATGATATACAATGTACCACTCATCCGTACCCGGAATTTGCAGCACCGCATTGTGGGCAGGCCCATAGATTTCCTTTGCAGGGTCCTGAATCAGCACCACCGGCTTCTTGGCCACCTTTATGGGACCCAACGGAGATTTTGACGTACCGTATGCCACATGATAGTTAGGCGAACCGGTATCGTCCACAGACCACATAAAATAGTAAAGTCCGTTACGATAGAACACATACGCCGCTTCACGGAAAGCATAATCCTTCAGGCTTCCCCCTTTCGGAGTCAATACGGTCAGGGTATTCTCCTTGATGGAAAGCATATCCTCATTCAGCTCGGCGCCTGCCATATAGCCATTACCCCAATACAGATAGGATTTTCCCGAAACCGGATCGGTAAACACATCCACATCAATCTGCTGTCCGTGGCCCACAGGAGATTCGGTGAGGATGGGATGTCCCAAGTCTTTGAACGGACCGGTGGGAGAATCGGCTACCGCCACCCCGATCTGCTTGCCGCCTCCGGCTGTAGGGTTACCACTGAAATAGAAAAAATATTTCTTGATTATGCTCACACTCTGTCTACTGCACGTGTCTGGGCTAAGACTACTGTCGATGATATAATGAATAAAATGGATGAAGAATCCTTTACGCATATTTTGAAGATGGCAATTAATAAGTCGGCACCGTTGTTCAGATATAATTATCGTGGATATACTCCACAAGAAAAACCATGTGATAGTTATTATATAGGTGTGCCGGATAAGAAAAACTCTCGTTTGGTTGAAGATAACAAACTGAAAAATTTGTTACCTCCTGGAA
>OLXZ01000539.1_pt1 | contig 20858 bp, 18 predicted proteins | sample 1673901 | NCBI WGS metagenome assembly OLXZ01 (sample SAMEA103958131, study PRJEB25191) | human gut metagenome | reverse complement strand
TGGCTGTAGGCGGGATTCATCGGCTCGGCAAAGACGGCCTCGCCGTTCAGCTCGACCTTGTGGTAGCCGAGGCCGCACACGAACAGACACGCGCTTGCGACGGGCTTTTCACAGGTAAAATCGTGGACGAAGTCGATCACGGCGTCGCTGGCCGCGCCGTCGGCGAAGAGCCATTCGGCGTCCCAGTCCACGCTGCCGGGACAGAAGCGGCGGCATTCGGGCGCACTCTCCGCGCCGCAGCCGCTGCGGAGCCGAAGCTCCAGCATATAGACCTCGCCGGGCGTCAGGGCCGGGCCGCCGTAGCGGCAGGACTGCTCCTGCGAGGCGTGCCAGCCGGTCTGCCAGACGGCTTCGCCGTCATGGAGCACACGGAGCGAAAACGCGGCCTGCGTCTCGCCGTCTCCGGCTGCGCACGCCCAGCTGAAAAGCGGCGCGGCGCTTTCGAGGATGCAGAGCTGCGACGGCTTTGTTTTGCCATATTCGATTCGGATATTGTATGGTTTCATGGATCAGAGTTCTCCCTTTTCCGGCGCTCAGCCCTTGACGGCGCCCAGCATAATGCCCTTGACGAAGTATTTCTGGATAAACGGATAGACCAGCATCAGAGGGACGGTGGATACGACGATGACGGAATATTTCAGCGTCTGCGCCGTTTTCAGCTTCTGGATGACGGCCTCCATCTCCATGCCGCTGGAGGCCATGTCGATCTTGCCCGTGATGAGCACATCGCGCAGGATGGTGTAAGGGTCTTCGGTGCGGGGATTGTCGCTCGTGAGGACAACGAAGTCCGAGAGCGCCGCGGCGATGCGGCCCATGCGGGGTCGCTTTGTCCTGTCGCGGTCTCCCCCGCAGCCAAAGAGCGCGATGACGCGCCCGTCGGCAAAGCCGCAGACCGTAGAGAGAATATTTTTGAGCCCGTCGGGCGTGTGCGCATAGTCAATGATGACGGTGAACGGTGCATCAAGCGGTACGACCTCGCACCGCCCCTTAACGCCGACACATTCCGTCAGCGCTTTTGCCGCGTCGGAAAGCGGCACGCCGAGCGCCTGCACGGCGCAGAGCGCCGCGAGCGCGTTATAGAGCGAAAAGCCGCCGGGGATGCCGATTTTCGTCTCCTCGTGGTCGAGGTCGGTGCAGGCGGTAAAGCGCACACAGTCGTTTTCGTAGCGGGCACGCCAGCCGACAAGGTCATTCGTCATGCCCTGCCCGAATGTGATCCGCTCGCTCGTAAAGCGGGCGAGCAAGCGCTCCGTCCACGCATCGTCACCGTTGACGCAGGCGATGTCACACTGGTCGAAAAGCCTCGACTTCGCGTCGCAGTAGGCCTCCATCGTGCCGTGGTAGTCAAGATGATCCTGCGTCAGGTTCGTGAAAACACCGACGCGGAATCGGATTCCTTCTACCCTGCTCTGCATCAGCGCGTGGGACGAGACCTCCATCACGGCATAGGTGCAGCCCGCATCGACCATCTGGGCGAGCAGGCGCTGCACGGTCAGCGCGTCGGGCGTTGTGCGGTCGGTCGGGATGGTCTTGTCGCTGATCAAATTCTGATTCGTGCCGATCAGGCCGACCTTTGCGCCCTTCGTGCGCTCCAAAAGCTGTTTGATGAGATACGTCGTGGTCGTTTTGCCGTTTGTGCCGGTCACGCCGACCACGGTGAGTTTTCCCGCCGGAGTACCATACCATACCGCCGCGCAAAGCGCAAGCGCTTTGTGCGCATCCGGCACTAAGATATAGGGAATTTCCGTCTCCGGCGGATGCTCGCACACGGCGCAGGCCGCGCCGCGCGCTTTGGCTTCGGCGATAAACTCGCCGCCGTCCTCCTTCTCCCCCGGCAGGGCAAAGAAGAGGAATCCCTCTTCTACCTTGCGGGAATCGAGCGCAAGGCCTCTGACTATCAGGTCAGGCGGCGCATGCACCGTTTTGTCTTCTAATGCGGAAATAAGCTCAGATAACTGCGTTTGAAAAATTCCTTTCGGAATTGGGTCTTGCTGTCTTTAGTCGCGCACCGAGCTGTCGCTGAACTGGACGCGCACGACCGTACCGGCCTCGACCTCCGTGCCCGCGGCGATGCTCTGCGAGATGGCGCGCACCGTGGACGAGCTTGCGTTCGTCGCGCCGGAAACGCCCATGATGAGCCCCGCGTTCACGATCTTCTGGTTCGCGGTCGCGGCGCTGTCGCCCACGACGTTCGGGACGATGCACTTGTCAGTCGACTTCTCCGCGCCGAGGTAGAGGATGATCTCCGCGCTGTTCGGTACGATCGCGCCGCCTGCGGGCGTCTGGTCGGTGACGGTATCGCCGCTGCCGACGGTGCGGAAGCTGAAGCCGTTCGCGCTCAGGCGCTCGGCCGCCGCGTCCTTGCTGAGGCCGACGACGTTCGGCACAGTCTTATCCGCGCCGACGAGCTCTTCAGCGGTGTAGCTCGGCTCAATGCCGAGATACGGCAGGATCTCGCCCATGACGGAACTCGCCACGGGGGCGACCATGTTACCGCCGGAAACGTAGGTACCGGTCCACTTGCTCGGCTCGTCGAGCGTCAGGAGCATCATCACCTGCGGGTCATCCGCGGGGGCGAAGCACACGAACGAGACGATGACGCCGCCGCCGACCTTATCGGCCGTGCCGGTCTTGCCGCCGATGCGGTAGCCCGCCACCTGACCGTTCTTGCCGGTGCCGCTGGCCACCACGTATTCCAGGCACTCCCGCACCGTGGCGGAGGTCTGCTCGCTGATGACCTGCCGCACCGGCGTGTCGTCGTGGCGATAGGTCACGTTCCCGTCGCTGTCGGTGATGCGCTCCACCAGATACGGCGTGTGCAGATACCCGCCGTTGACGCAGGCCGCCTGTGCCGCGATCAGCGCCAGGGGCGTCACGGTGAAGTTCTGGCCGAAGGCGTAGCAGGCCAGGTCCAGCTGGGTGAAGCTGCTGTCCGCGGCGAACACGCCCACGGCCTCGCCGCCCAGATCGATGCCCGTGGTGTTCATCAGCCCGAAGGAGCGCATATATTCATAGAATTTCTCGCTGCCGATCCGCAGTCCGTAGTTGATGAACGCCGGGTTGCAGGAGTTCCCCACCGACTGCACCAGCGTCTGCAGGCCGTGGCCGTTCTTGTTGGAGCAGTGGATGGTGTAGCCGGAGATATTCACGCTGCCGCCGCAGTTAACGGTGGTGGTCTTATCCACCACGCCCTCCTCCAGCGCCGCCGACAGCGTCAGGATCTTGAAGGTGGAGCCCGGCTCGTAGGTGTCGTTCAGCGCCTTGTTGCGCCATTGCAGCAGCTGCATATCGGCCACGGTGCTCTCCCCGCGCTCGATACGCTCCTGCAGCGTCTGGTCGCTGACGGTCAGAAAGTCGTTCAGATCGTAGTTGGGATACGACGCCATGGCCAGTATGCCGCCGGTCTTGGCGTCCATCACGATGCCGCTGGCGCCGTTGGCGGCGGAGAACTTATCCACCATGCTCTCGATACCCTTTTCCAGATAGTACTGGATGGTGGTGTCCAGCGTCAGCGTCAGGTCGCTGCCGTTCTTGGCGGCGAAATACTGCTCATAGGTATACAGCATATCGTTCTCCGCCTGATCCTTGGAGGAGATGACCAGTCCGCTCTGCCCCTCCAGCTCCTTCTCGTAATAGGCCTCCAGCCCATACAGCCCCGTGTTCTCGTCGCCCACGAAGCCGATGACCTGCGCCGCCAGCGAGCCGTAAGGATAGTACCGCTTCGTGTCCGCCACCAGGTGTACGCCCGCGATCTTGTTCTCGTCCACATACGAGCGCACCTTGGCCGCTGTGTCCTCGTCCGCCCGCAGCTGTATGACCTCATACTGGGACTTCACGTTGTCCATCCGTTTCCGGATGGCCGAGGCGTCCTTGCCCAGGATCTCCGCCAGCCCTGCCGCCAGCGACTCCTTCGTCCAGCTGACGGGATCTTCCGTGTCGTTCACCGCGTTGTCGATCTCCAGCGGGGAGAGAATGATGGTCTCCGCGCTGGAGGAGATCGCCAGAATGTTGCCGCCGGCGTCATAGATGGTGCCCCGGTTAGCCGTCACCACCGTCCGCCGTGTCTGCTGGTTCACAGCCTTGCCCTGCAATTCCTCATGCCGGGTGATCTGCAGGTCGAACAGCCGGAAAAACAGCAGCACGAACATCACGACGCCCATCAGGATCATCAGTACAAAGGATCGGGTCTGAATGATCCGGTTGGCCCGCCGTACGTTCTCGTTTTTTCGGTTGGAATTTTGGTTTTCTGCCACGATAGTGCCTCCTGTTTTGCCGTCGGACCCTGCTCCGGCGCCGCCGCGCCCTGCTGTTATAGACCAAGCAAGGAGCAAGAAGTCGCCTTCTTACTCCTCGCGCTTATACTATACTTTCCCTCAGCGGAAATATTCCAGTACATACGCCCACAGCGACTCTGCCTTTTCGGTAAAGCCGTTCAGCGCCGCCGCGCCGCCCGCGGCGTATACCTCCACGCTGTCCGCACCGGACAGGTCGATGTACTGTATCTGGCCGCTGCTGGGCTTGGACATACCCGCCGCCTCCGCCGCCGCCTTCACGGTGGCCAGGTCGAAGGTGCGCTCATACGCCGTCAGCAGCGCCACGTGCTCCTCCTCCAGGGCGGAGATCTCCCGCTTGATGGAGGACACATTATCGGAAATGCCGGTCAGCTTCACATAGCACAGCATCAGCGCGATGACCATGCCCACCACCAGCACCGTTCCCAGCAGCAGAACAGGGGAGGGCCGCACCGCGGCCCGTGCCGCGCTCTGCCGCCGCTGTACCGGCTGTACCTCCGGCTGCGCCGGCCGTACCTTCTTCTGGGGGAGCTTTCCGGCCTCGTCCAGCTGCTTTTCCCGCGCCAGCGCGTCCAGATCATATGCCAGGCTGCCGTAGGTGGCGCCGTGACGATAGTTGGCCATGTAAAACTCCCTCCTTTCTCCGTCGGCTCTTTTCCGCCGATACTTTGTTGCAGCCGCTTGCCATACACAAAGTATGGCTGCACGTCTGCGCCGCGTCTCGGCGAAAAATAACTCGCCGGATGTGGTTCTTTTCCGCCGATGCTTTGCTGTTATACCTTCTCCGCCACCCGCAGCTTGGCGCTGCGTGCGCGGGGGTTGTGTGCCAATTCCTCTTCGCCGGATACGATGGGCTTCCGGCTCACCAGCTTCAGCTTCGGCTTCCTGCCGCATACGCACACCGGGAACTCCGGCGGGCAGATGCAGCCGGTGGCCAGCTCCTGCAAGGTCTTCTTGATGATCCGGTCCTCCAGCGAGTGGAAGGAGATCACCGCCAGCCGCCCGCCTGTGTTCAGATGCGCCGCGGCCGCCTCCAGCATGGGCGGCAGGGCGTCCAGTTCGCCGTTGACGGCGATGCGTATGGCCTGAAAGCTCCGCTTGGCCGGGTGCTGCTTCTCCCGCAGCGCCTGTGGCGGCATAGCGGACTTGATGATGTCCACCAACTCCAGCGTCGTCTCGATAGGCTGCTGCTCCCGGTGCTGTACGATCCGCTTGGCGATGGCCGGCGCGTAGCGCTCCTCGCCGTACTCAAACAGGATGCGCCGCAGCTCCTCATAACTCCAGCTGTTCACCACCTCCCGGGCGGTGAGATACGCCGTCCGGTCCATCCGCATATCCAGCGGCGCGTCGTGCATATAGCTGAAGCCCCGTTCCGCGTCGTCCAGCTGTGGGGAGGAAACGCCCAGGTCGAACAGCATACCGTCCGCCCCGTCTATGTGCAAGTCGGCGAGGATGTCGCCGATGCGGTCAAAATTGCTGTGGACCAGCGTCACCCGGTCCCTGTAGTCCGCCAGACGCTCCCGCGCGGCGGCAATGGCCGTCTCATCCCGGTCGATGCCGATGAGCCGTCCGGTGGTCAGCCGTTTTACGATCTCCAGCGAGTGACCCGCCCGGCCCAGCGTGCCGTCCACATAGATGCCGTCGGGCTTGATGGCCAGCGCGTCCAGGCACTCGTGCAGCAGCACCGGCACATGGCCGTAGTCCTTCTCCTGCGTCACGGTGCTCACAGACCCATCTCCGCCATGGCGCTCTCCAGCTCGCCGGAGGCGAAGGCGTCGTTCTCCACGGCGGCCCAGCGTTCAGCGTCCCAGATCTCCGCCCGGTCAAAGCTGCCGATGACCACGACCTCCCTGGTCAGCCCCGCATACTCCCGCAGCTTGGCGGGGATGAGGATGCGTCCCTGGCCGTCCGGCTCGCAGTCCGCCGCGTAGGCGAACAGCGCCCGCAGCTTTTTTACCTCGTTGTAGGACAGCGCCTTCAGCTTGTCCATAAACGCCGCCCAGCTCTCGTCGGAGTACACCGACAGGCAGCGGTCCTGTCCCACAGTGATGTGGAACGTCTGGCCCAGCTCCTTCCGCAGCGCGGCGGGAATAAAGAGGCGCCCCTTGGCGTCGATCGTGTGTGCATACTGACCGGTCATGGGTCCGCCTCCTTCCGAAAAAAATAGTCCCCGGTGGAAAACCGTGGGAATATCCCCCACAAATATGGATATTGCCCCCACAATTCACCACTAACGAGGTTAGTATACATAATCCCTGGCAAAATTGCAAGGGAAAATTATGTCTACCGCCACGGCAAAAGCCAGATATTCCGCCGGTTTTCGGCCAAATTTTTCTACTTTTTGAAACGTCTGTTCGATGAACATAAGCGGAAAACTCCGGCGGGCACAAGATTTTGTGCCCGCCGGAGCCTGTTAACACAAGATGAGGATTTCTTGTGGAAATCGCAGAAAAATTTACGTGGATTTTATAGATTTTCCACAAAGTCTATAACTGCCGCCGGATACCGCGGCGGCAGCGGCGTTTGCCGCCGGTCGGGATCGGCCTCGCTTTCCGTCCGAAAAGACGGACCGCCGCAGGCTCTGCCTGCGGCGGTCAACGTAAATACTGTGTGGGGGAGGGGAGCGCTCAGCGCTGGCCCTCGCTTTTTTCGGCGGCGGATTCGTTCAGCTGCTGGCGTTGGGCCTGCATCTGCTCCTTGCTGGCGGCCCGGAACCGCGCCCGGGACTCCTGCACCTCTGTCAGCGCGGCCTGGATGGCCTCCTCGGTGCGGCGCAGCGCGTCCTCGGTGTAGGTGTTGGCCACGTGATACAGCTCCTTGCTGCGGTCCTCGGCCCGGCGGATGATCTCGCTGCTCTTCTGGCGTGCCAGCTGCAGCGTCTCGCTCTCGGACACGATGGTGCGGGCGTCCAGCTCCGCCTGACGCAGTACCTCCTGCGCCTCCTTCTTGGCCCCGGCCACATACTCGCTGCGGGCGGCGATCAGCTCCTGGGCCTTTTTCAGCTCCAGAGGCAGCTTGGCCCGGATCTCATCCAGCAGATCCAGCGCCTCGTCCCGGACGATGATACATTTGTCAGAGCTGAAGGCCACGCTTTTTGCCTCGTCGATCATGCCGTAGAGCATATCCAACAGGCGCTGTACATCTTTCTCTTCCATAGTGCGGTCCGTTCCTTTCTTTTTGTCGGCGCCGGGAGGCTCAACCCCGCTGCCGCATCAATTCCTCGGCGACCGGCGCCGGTACATACTTTTCCAATGGCTGGTGGTAGCGGATCATCTCCCGCACCATGGTGGAGCTGAAGTGCTCATACGCCGCACTGGCGGGCAGCAGCACCGTCTCCAGCCCGGGACAGATACCGCCGTTGATGCGCGCCATCTGGGCCTCCAGCTCCCAGTCGGCGCAGTTCCGCACACCCTTCACCAGAATGTGCGCGTCCTTGCTGCGTACGAAGTCCGCCAGCAGCCCGGACCAGTTCTCCACCTCCACGTTGGGGATGTCCGCCACGGACTGGCGGATCAGCTCCAGCCGGCGCTCCGGCGTGAACATAGGCTGCTGCTTCTGGCAGTTCACCATCACGCACACGCACACCTTGTCAAAGCACCGCGCCGCCCGGCGGATGATATCCAGGTGTCCCAGCGTGATGGGGTCAAAGCTGCCGGGGTAAATGGCGATATTCATTCCGTATCCTCATTTCCGCCGCGATGATACACCGTCAGCTTGATCTTGCCGTATCTGTACTCCCGATACAGGGCATAGGGCGCGGGCATCTCCGGCAGCACCGTGTCCACCGCGCTCTCTGCTATGATTATACCATGTGCACGGCAAATGTCAAACGCTGCGATATCCATCAGCGCCTGCTGCAAAAGCCCGCTGGCGTAGGGCGGGTCGAGAAACACGATGTCGAACTTCTCCCCGCTGCGAAGATACGGCAGCGCGTCCCCCTGCCGCACTCTGGCCCTGTCCGCCAGACGGCACAGCGCCAGATTTTCCTGTATCAGCCGCACCGCGTCCGCCCGCCGGTCGATGAACACGCACTCCGCCGCGCCCCGGCTCAGGGCCTCGATGCCCAGCTGTCCGGTGCCGGCGAACAGGTCCAGCACCCGCCGTCCCTCGATGTCGAACTGTATAATGGAGAACAGGCTCTCCTTCACCTTGCCGGTGGTGGGCCGCGTCTCCAGCCCCTCCAGCTCCTTCAATACCCTGCCTCTGGCAGTTCCCGTGATCACGCGCATAGTCCGTTACCCCCTGGGGTCAAAATGTTCAAAGATGACCAGGTTCCCGGCCGCCTCGGCCTTTTCCATAGTCTCCCTGTCCCGCACGGTCCAGCTGGCCTCCTGCACCTTGTAGAAGCCCCGGCACAGCCGCAGGGACAGATTGCCCCGGTCCTCAAACCGATAGGCGATGAAATCCGGCCGCGTCCGCACGTTCAGCAGCAGGTTCGCCAGGATCCACCGGATGCCGCCCGGCAGATGCTGCGCGTCCCCGTGGGCGGTGAAGTTCTCACTCAGCTGTCCCCGCAGGATATCCGGCTCGTTCTGCCACAGCCACATCAGGCACCGGGGGTCGAAGGACTCCACGCAGTACACGCCCTTGTACTTCTTCAGCACCCTGCTGGCCGCCGCGGCCAGCGCCTCGGCGTTGCCGCGCTCCGCCTTCAGCTCCACGATCAGCGGCGCCCGGTCCGTGAACAGCGGCAGCACCTCCTCCAGCAGGGGGATCCTCTGCTCCGTCCCCTCCAGCGGGTACTGCTCCAGCGCCTCCGCGGTCAGGTCCTCGATCTCCACGTCCGCGCCCGCTGTCCGCAGCAGGCTGGCGTCGTGGATCACGGCCAGATGGCCGTCCTTCATCAGGTGTACGTCCAGCTCCGCGCCGAAGCCGTTGGCCGCCGCCCGTTTGAACGCCGCCATGGAGTTCTCCGGAATACCCTTCTCCCTGTCATGCAGGCCCCGGTGGGCATACCGCCACTGCCGGAAATACGCCTGGTCCATCTTGCCCCGCCGGCACCGCAGGCACAGCAGATACAGCCAGAACAGCACCAGCAGTACAATAATGATAATTATGATCGCTTTCATCAGTCGTTTGTCAGCTCCTCCACCGTATTGTCAATAGCCCCGGCGTCCTCTGTGCCCGCCGCGGCAGTCTGCTTCGGCATCTCCCTGCTGTCGCCGTGCTTCACGAACAGCATGGTCACAAAGGCCAGCGCCGTGAACACCGCCGCGTAGGGGAACAGCACGTGCATTCCGAATTTGTCCATCAGCAGTCCCGACACCATGGGCGTAGCCACCTGCGCCGCCATGGACGCCGTGTAGTAAAAGCCTGTGTACTTGCCCACGTCGCCGCCGGAGGCCAGCTCCACCACCATGGGGAAGGAGTTGACGTTGATGGTGGCCCAGGCGATGCCCGCCAGGGCGAACATGGCGTTCATCAGTGCCGCGGGACTGTCCGCTGTCAGGAACCCGGCCACGCCGAAGGCCACGGTCAGCATCACCACGCCGGCCAGTATGGTCTTCTTCCGCCCGATCTTCCCGGCGATGAAGCCAACCGGCAGATAGGCCGCGATGGCCGCCGCCTGGGCGATGATCAGCGTCAGGTTGTAGTCCTTGTGCAGGATGTTGCTGGCGTATACCGAGTATTTGCTGGTCACGGCATTGTAGCCGAAGAACCACAGCACGATGCTCAGCAATATCAGCAGCAGGCTCTTTACCTCGTCAGCGGACAGCTTCCGCCCCTCGTTGGGGTGATCGGTCTCCTCCGCGTCCTCAATGCCCGCGGCCACGGACTGCGCCTGCATCTCCCTTGCCCACTCCGGCTCCCGCACCGTCAGCATGAACACCACCAGCGCCGCGAGCATCAGCGCCGCGATGACGCCGAAGTAGCCCGTGTAGCTCATCATGCTGTTGCTCACCGATGCCGTGGCGAACACCATACCCAGCGCCAGCACGATAATGCCGCCGGCGCTGCCCATCAGGTTGATGACGGCGTTGGCTTTGGACCGCAGGGGCTTGGGTGTCACGTCCGGCATCAGCGCCACCGCCGGCGACCGGAACGTGGCCATGCTCAGCAGAATGATGAGCAGCAGCCCAACGAACACCACCAGCGCGCCGGGATTGGCCGCCGCCGCGTCCCGAGCACAGGCCTGCCGCGCCGGCACCACGTAGTTGGTGTACGCCGGATCGGTGACGGTCTTTCCCTCGTCGTTGACGGTCTGGCTGCGGATGGCGGTGAACTCCGCCTCCGTGAATTTATGCCCCAGAATAAAGCTCTCGCCGCTGGGGGACAGCAGCGTGGCGTCCTTCTGCTCGTTATAGATGACCGTCAGCGCCGCCGGGTCGTCAATGGCGGACACCTTGTCCAGCCGCTTCAGCTGCGCGTTGTCCGCAAAGGACAGCGCGATCAGCGCCACCGCCGCGATCAGCGTGCCCACCACGATGAACGGCGTCCGCCGCCCCCTCGGGTGGGTGTACTTGTCGGAGATGTGCCCGAACAGCGGCAGCAGGAACAGCGCCAGCACGTTGTCCAGCGCCATAATGACGCCGGACCAGGTCTGGCTCATGCCGAATTTGTTGGTCAGGATCAGCGGCACTGTGTTGTCGTAGGCCTGCCAGAAGGCGCAGATCAGGAAAAAGGCAAAGCCGACCAGAATGGTGCGCTTGTAATTCAGCTTCATGGTGTCTCCTCCCACGCGCGGAATACCGCGTTGATATCGTCGTACACCCATGTGGGGCGTATGCCGTCTCTTTCAATGTCGTCCCGTGTCCCCTCGCCGGACAGCACGAAAACGCTGTCGATCCCGGCGTTCACCGCGCAGGCGATGTCCGTGTACAGCCGGTCGCCGAGCAGCACCGCCGCCTCCGGCGGGTACCCGGTCCCCTCCAGCGCCAGCCGTACCATGGCGGGCCGGGGCTTGCCGATGAACTCCGGCTCCCGCCCGGTGGCCCGGTGCAGCATCTCGCATACGCTGCCGCAGTCCGGTACCGAGCCGTACCACGTGGGGCACACCCAGTCCGGGTTCGTGGCCAGCCAGGTGACGCCCCGGTTCAGCAATATGCAGGCGTCCTCCAGCTTCTGAAACGTCAGCTCCCGGTCAAAGCCGCTGAGCAGGATCTCCGCGCCGTCCTCCCGGTCACAGGTGACGGGTATCCCCGCCGCCGCCAGCTGGTCGTAAAAGGACCGGGTGCCCTGCACGTAGCACCGGCGTCCCGGATACCGTCTCCGCAGCAGGTCAATGGCCGCGTCCACCGAGGTCAGGTAGTCCTCCCGCCCGGTGGCGATGCCCATGCCGTTCAGCTTTTCTATATAGCCCTCCACGCCTTTGGAGGAGTTGTTGGTCAAAAACAGATACCGTCCGCCCTTCTCCCGTATGCGGGAGAGAAAGGCCGTTACCCCGTCGAACAGCCGGTCGTCCAGATAGATGGTCCCGTCCATGTCCAGCAGAAACAGCCGCTTATCCTGTAAACGTCCCAAGGAGCGCCCTTCTTTTCAGATACATACCATAAAAGACAGAATACCACACGTTTGCCGCGATGGCAACAAAAACCCCGTCACACCACCTGAAAAATAAAGAATTTCAGATAGTTCGTCTCCTCCACGCCCCACAGGATGGGGTGGTCGGCGCACTGCTGCCGTGCTTCGATCTGCCGCAGCTGCACCCCCGCGTCCCGGGCGGCGTCCCGCAGCATCTTGATGAACAGCGCCTCCGACGCGAAGTGGCTGCACGAGCACGTGGCCAGATACCCGCCCCGGGGCAGCAGCTTCATGGCCCGGTAGTTGATCTCCTTGTACCCGGTCATGGCGTTGTGTATGGTCCTGCGGCTCTTGGTGAAGGCCGGCGGGTCCAGTATGATGAAGTCGTATTTCCGCGGCTGCTCCGCCAGCTGCGGCAGCAGGTCGAACACGTTGGCGCACACGCAGTCCATCACGCCGTCCAGCCCGTTTTTCCGCGCGTTCTCCGCCGCGCAGTCCACGGCGAACTGCGACACGTCCACGGCGGTCACGCGCTTCGCCCCGCCCTTTGCGGCGTTCAGGGCGAAGGAGCCGGTGTGGGTGAAGCAGTCCAGCACCGTTTTGCCCTTTGCCAGCTTTGCCACCGCCAGCCGGTTGTACTTCTGGTCCAGGAAGAAGCCGGTCTTCTGCCCGTTCTCAAAGTCCACCGTGTACCGTATGCCGTTCTCCGTGATGTCCTCGGCGGTGCCCTCCGGCGCGGCCTCGCCGGGCAGCACCAGCCAGCCCTTGCCCTGCGCCATGCCCTCCAGCGTCCGGAGGGCCGCGTCGTTGCGTTCGTACACGCCCCGGATGACCTGCCCGTCCTCCCGCAGGATGCGTACCAGCAGCGGCAGCACCCGTTCCTTGATACGCTCCATACCCAGGCTCAGCACCTGGGCCACCAGCACGCGCTCGAACCGGTCCACCGTCAGCCCCGGAAAGCCGTCCGCCTCCCCGAAGATAATGCGGCAGCACCGGCTGTCCGCCTCGCCCATCACCGTTTTGCGGTAGTCCCAGGCGTAGCGCAGCCGCCGTTCCCAGAAGGCATCGCCCGCCGGGTCGTCGTTGGCGTTCCGCGTCACCAGCCGCACCCGTATTTTGGACGCGCTGTTATAGAACCCGCAGCCCAGCCAGCTGCCCTTTTTCGACACCACGTCCACCAGGCTGCCGTCCTCCGGCGTGCCGCTGATCGACACCACCTCGCCCTCATAGACCCACGGGTGTCCGTCCACGATGGCGCGCTCCCCCTTGGGGGTGATGGTGACGATGGGATACGGTCTGGCAGCTTTCATGGCGGTTACTCCTTTTGTACAGGAAAATTTCTCCTAAGTATAGCACAAAGACAAGCATATTTCCATACGATGTATAAATAAAGTATCGCTGAAGTACAGACAAAGTATAGTAAAACGCACAGAACAAGTATAGGAGGAACTGCTATGCCGCGTATCTTTTTAAGTCCATCTACCCAGGAATATAACCCATATATCACCGGAAACGGCTCAGAAGAGTACTTTATGAACCAAATTGCCGACGCCATGGAGCCCTATCTTTTGGCCAACACCATCCGTTTTACCCGCAACACCCCCGACATGACCGCCGCCAGCTCCATCCGCCTGGCAAATTCTGGAAGTTACGATTTTTATTTGGCGCTTCACTCCAACGGCAGCACCGATGGTACCAAGGAGGGCGCCGTCCGCGGTGTCATCGCTTTTTATTATCCCACCAGTGCTAATGGCCGCCGCGCGGCGGACATTTTTGTAAAAAACTTAAAAGACATCTATCCGTTGCCGGACAAGGTCTATGCCCGTGCCACCACCACGCTGGGCGAGGTCCGCCAGCCCTATATGCCCTCCGTACTGCTGGAGCTGGGCTACCACGACAACACCGCTGATGCCCGTTGGATCGAGGGCAATATCCAGGCCATTGCCGCCAATTTGGTGCTGTCGCTGACAGAGTACTTCGGCCTGCCTTTCGTCACACCCATAACACCCTGGCAGGGCACGGTGCAGACGCCGGGCGGAGGTCCGCTGAACCTTCGTGCGGCCCCTGGCGCCCGGGCCGAGGTGGTCACACTTCTGCCGAATGGCGCAAAGCTCACCGTCTACGGTCGCTATCAGGAGTGGTACACGGTGGGTTACCAAGGCCGTCTGGGTTACGCTTACGCCGATTTCATTCAGTGACCCAACAGATACGGTGCCTTGCCTGAAAAACGACAAAAGAAAAGTTTACTTTGCCCTTGACAGTTGACCATAATATGTTTAATATAGTAAAGGATCATTATCGGGGCATAGGAGCCTTTCCGCCCCGGTTGTCATCCGGCACCATATTTTGTGCCGACGCAAAAACCCAATAACAACATAGGAGGAATGTACCATGACCACAACTGGCTGGATCGTGGCCATCCTCTCGTTCGCTGTCGCCCTCGTTCTGGGCTTTGCGGCCTGCACGCTTATCCGCCGCCGCAAGGAAAAGAACGACCAGCGCAAGATCGAAGACGCCGAGCAGGAAGCTCTGCGTATCGTCAACGAGGCCATCAAGAGCTCTGAAAACAAAAAGAGAGAAGCACTCCTTGAAGCAAAAGAAGAGATTTTGAAGAACCGCAGCGAGTACGAGAAGGAAGTCAAGGAACGCCGTGCCGAACAGCAGAAGCAGGAACGCCGCCTGCAGCAGAAGGAAGAGAACCTCGATCACAAGACCGAGATGATCGAAAAGAAGGAAGAGGCCCTGGCCCAGAAGCACGCTGCTCTGGACAAGGAGCAGGAGGAGATCAAACTCATCAAGCGCAGCCAGACCGAGATGCTGGAGCGCATTTCCGGCTTCACCGCCGAGCAGGCGAAGGATTACCTGATCGCCCAGGTGGAGTCCGAGGTTACCCACGAAACGGCGCTGAAGATCAAGGAGATCGAAGCCCGCGCTAAGGACGAGGCCGACCAGCGTGCCCGCGAGATCGTGGCCACCGCCATCCAGCGCTGCGCCGCCGACCACGTGGCCGAGATCACCGTCAGCGTGGTGCCGCTGCCCAATGACGAGATGAAGGGCCGCATCATTGGCCGCGAGGGCCGCAACATCCGCACGCTGGAGACGCTTACCGGCGCGGATCTGATCATCGACGACACGCCGGAGGCTATCACCGTCTCCTGCTTCGAGCCGGTCCGCCGCGAGATCGCGCGGCTGGCCCTGGAAAAGCTTATTGCCGACGGCCGCATCCACCCTACCCACATTGAAGAAATGGTGGAGAAGGCCCGCCGCGAGGTGGACGGCGTCATCCGCGCCGAGGGCGAGCGCGCCGTGCTGGAGACCGGTGTCCGCGGCCTGCACCCGGAGCTGCAGAAGCTGCTGGGCAAGCTGCACTACCGTACCAGCTACGGCCAGAACGTGCTGCAGCACTCTATCGAGGTCAGCCATATCGCCGGTATGATGGCCGCGGAGCTGGGCGCCGATGTGCAGGCTGCCAAGCGCGCCGGCCTGCTGCACGATATCGGCAAGGCCCTGGACCATGAATTCGAGGGTACCCATGTGGCGCTGGGTGTGGAATACGCCCGCAAGTACCGCGAGAAGGAAGACATCATCCACGCGATCCAGGCCCACCACGGCGACGTGGAGTGCCGCACGCTGGTGGCCTGCCTGGTGCAGGCGGCGGACGCCATTTCCGCGGCCCGTCCGGGTGCGCGGCGCGAGAACCTGGAAAATTATATTAAACGTTTGGAAAAGCTGGAGGAGATTACCGGCAGCTATCCCGGCGTTGAGAAGAGTTATGCCATCCAGGCCGGCCGCGAGGTCCGCGTCATGGTCAAGCCCGAGCAGGTCAGCGAGGATGAAATGGTCATCCTGGCCCGTGAGCTGGCCAAGCGCATCGAAAGCGAGCTGGAATATCCCGGTCAGATCAAGGTCCACGTTCTGCGTGAGACGAAGGTCGTGGAGTACGCGAAATAAAAATTTAATGTTTGCAGGGGCCGCTTCGCATTGCGAAGCGGCCCCTCTTTTGCTATAATGTCTTCGAGTACACAGAAAAACCGACCGGACCCCCGATGGAGGACATACTATGAAGCGTTTTCTGCTGTTATTTCTGCTGCTGGCCCTGCTGCTGAGCCTGACCGGCTGCTTTACCATCACCGGAGACACGACCGACACCTCACCGGAGGGGAAGCAGGAGGAGCCGGAGGAGCAGCACCTGACCGCTGACGTTGACGAGACGCAGGTCTGGCAGCGCACTACCGGCGCGCCCTGGACCGGCGGAGAACCCCAGACCGTCAGTGCCGACTTTGAGCGCATTAGTGGCGCGGCGGCCCAGGGCATGACCGTGGGGCAGGAACTTCTGCTGCTGGATTTCATGGACTGTTACTACCAGTCCGTTGCCGACCTGCGGGTCATTGACCCGGCCGTGCTGTTCGCCGACAGTGAGGAGACGCTCTACCACAAGAATATCTGGCACGGCCTGTGCGTCATCCGCAAGCTCTCGCCCATCGACCTGACCATGACCTCATACAGCTACTCCCTCCGGTGCGTATCCATTACACCCTCCGAGGAGACCGAGGGCGACGTGGACCTGGTGCTCCGGGAGAATAATGTGGTCTATTTCAAGGGCTTGAATGGCCTGCCCTCGGAGCAGTTCGGTATCAAGCACACCTTTACCCTCCGGGGGGAGGGAGACGACTGGTCCATCGTGAAGCACTGGTCTGATGACAATCCCTATTACAGCGCCGACTATGACCGCACCACCCATCAGGACAAGAATTTTCCCGCTATCACCGACTACATAGAGGCCCGCCGCGACCTGTCCCGCGAGGGACTGAGCGTGACAGCTGTTGCCGATCACACCTATGACCGCGACGCGGCCCGGGCTTATATGCTCACCTGGGTGGGCAAGCGTAATCCGGCCTTCATGGCTTACGACGACTACGGCGGGAACTGCATGAACTTCGGCTCCCAGGTGCTGGCTGCCGGCGGTATTCCCATGGACACGAACGGTGGCTATGAGACGGGCTGGTACTGGTACAGCGCCAGCCAGACCACGCTGCCCTGGGTCAATGTGGGGTCCTTCCGGGACTATGTGGCGGCACCCCGTGTAAGCGGTTTGGTGGCTGTGGCGGACGCGCCATATTTCAGCGGTGAGACCGGCGATATCATCACCATGGGTGTGGACGAGCCGGCTAACCATACCACCGTTATTCTGGACACCATTACGGATGAAAGCGGCAATGTGGTGGACTATCTGCTCTGCTCCAACACGGCGGATCTGCGGAATTTCCCCGCGTCCGCGTATTACTATACCAATCGTCAGCTGATCAGGATCATCGGCTGGAACGACTGAGCAAGGAGGCGTATTCCGTGGAATACAAGGTTCTGGCGCTGGGCGATGTGGCCAGCGAAACGGGCCTGCAGCTGCTGGAAAAGAAGCTGCGGGCATTCAAAAAGGAGCATGACGTGCGCTTTACCGTGGTCAATGGGGAGAACATCTCCGGCAGCGGCCTGACGAAGGCGCAGGCGGAGGCGCTGTTCGCCGCCGGCGCGGATGTGATCACCTTGGGCAATCATACCTTCGGTAAACCCCAGATCGCCGCCTATCTGGATGAGGAGCGCTATATCCTCCGGCCCGCCAACTTTACCGGTCGCGCGCCGGGGCACGGCTGTCAGGTGGTAGACTGCGGCGCGTTCAGCGTGGCGGTATTGGTGCTCATCGGCCGCTGCGACCTGGACTTCAACGCCGAAAATCCCTTTACCACCGCCGATAAGCTGCTGAAGGCGCAGACGGACAAGCCCACCTTTACACTGGTGGAGTTCCACGCTGGAGCCACCAGCGAAAAGCTGGCCATGGCCTACTACCTGGATGGCCGTGTCTCCGCCCTTTGGGGTACCCACACCCACGTGCCTACAGCGGATATGCAGGTATTCCCCAAGGGTACCGGCTATGTCACCGATCTTGGCATGACCGGCCCCGTCCGTTCTGTGCTGGGCATCCGGCCGGAGCAGTCTGTGGAGTTCTTCCTGGGCGGTCTGCCGGGCCGCTATCAGGCGGCGGAGGGCCCCTGCTCCGCCCAGGGGTGCATTTTTACCCTGAACAGCGACACGGGGCTGTGCGAAAAAGTGGACAGAATAGAGATGAAATAACTGGTAGGTACGAAAAGCGGACTGGAAAAATTTTTGAAAAAACTTGAAAACAGGAGTGAATTTTTGACTATGTCTGTGGAAAAAGTAAGAGAATACCTGACCCCCTACGGTGTCGCGGATCGTATGCGCGAGTTTGAGGTCTCCAGCGCCACGGTGGAGCTGGCTGCTCTGGCTGTGGGCGTGGAGGGTGCCCGTATCGCCAAGACCCTCAGCTTTAAGGTGGGGGAGGACCCCATCCTCATCGTGGCCGCCGGCGACGCCAAGGTGGACAACAGCAAGTATAAGCACTTCTTCGGCGCTAAGGCCAAAATGCTCACCGCCGAAGAGGCTGTGGAGCGTATCGGCCACGCCGTGGGCGGCGTATGCCCCTTCGCTCTGCCCGACGACGTTAAGACGTACCTGGATGTGTCCCTCAAGCGCTTTGACACGGTGTTCCCCGCTGTGGGCAGCGCGGCCAGCGCCATTGAGCTGACCTGTGACGAGCTGGAGCACTGCTGCGGAAAGAACTTCGTTCAGTGGGTGGATGTGTGCAAGGGCTGGCAGGAAGAGGAAGCGTAAATGGTGCGGGTCGTTCACGCAGGTGACTTCCACCTGGACAGTGCCTTCGGTGCGCTGACGCCGGAGCAGGCCCGCCAGCGTCGTATGGAGAGCCGCCGTACGCCGGAGCGCCTGGTGGAGTGGGCCAACGACCACGGTGCAGACCTGCTGATCCTCTCCGGCGATCTTTTCGACAGCGACAGCCCCTATGGCGACACCGCACCCCTGCTGGCGCAGGCACTGGGGTGCTTCCGCGGTCAGGCGGTCATCGCCCCCGGCAACCACGATCCCCTTACACCGGACGGGCCCTATGCCCGCACGCGCTGGAGCGACAACGTTCACATCTTTACAGAGGACCGTATGCAGACCATTACATTTCCGGACCTGAACTGCGCCGTACACGGCGCGGCCTTCACCGCCCCGGAGTGTCCCACGGACAGTGTACTTCCCGGCTTCCGTGTGCCGCAGGACGGCCTTATCCACATTGGTCTGCTCCATGGCGACGTTACGACCTCCGACAGCCGCTACCGTCCGATCCGCGCGGCGGATATCGCGGGCAGCGGGCTGGACTATCTGGCGTTGGGTCATGTTCACAGCTGCAGCGGCGTTCTGACCGCCGGGGCGGTCCCTTATGCCTATTGCGGCTGCATCGAGGGCCGCGGCTTCGACGAGCTGGGCGAGAAGGGCGTCTATCTCGGGACGCTGGACGCGAGCGGCTGCAAGCTGGAATTCTGCCCGCTGTCGGGAAGAAAATATGAGATACTGACCGTCCCGGCGGGGGACGACGCGATCACGGCGGCGGAAAATGCACTGCCGGAGAGCACGGAAAACGACATTTACCGCATCATTTTTACCGGTGAGGCGGAGCCGGTCGCGCTGCCGGAGGTCTACCGGGCGCTGGAGGGACGCTTTTTCAGCCTGAGCCTGCGTGACGGGACCACGCCGAAGCAGGATCTCTGGGCGGCGGCCGGAGAGGACACGCTGCGCGGCATTTTCCTGCGGGAGCTGCGGCAGCGCTATGACGCGGCGGATACGCCGGAGGAAAAGCAGAGCATTGCGGACGCCGCCCGGCTGGGGCTTGCGGCCATGGACGGAAGGGAGGCTCCGGAGCTGTGAGAATTTTGAAGCTTTCGGCCTCCTTCGGGAGCCTTCAGAACGCGGAGCTGACGCTGGATGAGGGACTGAACGTCATAACGGCTCCGAATGAATCCGGAAAATCGACGTGGGCAGCGTTTTTGATGGCGATGCTTTACGGCGTTGATTCCAGCGAGCGCACGACCAAGACAAATCTCCCGGTAAAGACGAAGTTCAAGCCATGGAGCGGTGCGCCCATGGAGGGACGGATGGAGCTGGAATGGCAGGGAAAGCGTATCACGATCGAGCGCAGCACAAAGGGCCGCGTTCCGATGGGCGAATTCCGCGCCTATGAGACGGCCAGCGGTCAGGCGGTCGCGGGTATGACGGGCGAAAACTGCGGAGAGCTTCTGTTGGGCGTCAGCCGGAGCGTTTTCGAGCGCAGTGCCTTCATCGGTCAGGGCGCGATGGCTCTGACCTCGGACGCGGAGCTGGAAAAGCGGCTCTCCTCGCTGGTGACGGCGGGAGATGAAACGGTCAGCTTCTCCGACACACAGAAAACGCTGCGCGACTGGCGCAACCGCTGCCGCCACAACCGGACGGGGCTTCTGCCGCAGACACTCATGGAATTGCAGGAGACGGAGAATACGCTCGAGCAGATCCGCCGACTGCACCGAAGCGACATGGAGTTGACGGCGCGGCGGGAGGCATATCTCGCCCAGCAGGAAAAGCTGCAAACGCTCGTCGCCGCGCTCAAGGCGCGGGAGGCGAATCGTGCGCTGGAAAAAAAGACGGCGGCGGAGCAGGCGCTCAAGGAAGCGGAGAACGCGCGCCGTCAGGCGGAGCAGGCGGCTTCGGCGCTGCCTGAACGGGAAACGCTTCAGGAGCTGGAAAAGCAGCTTGCGCTGCTGGAGGCGGAGGCGCGGCGGCTTCCTGCGGAAGCGGAGGAAGCGCCCGTACCGCCGGAGTGCCCGGCGGCCTTCCGCGGCCTTCCCGAGGAGAAGATCGTCCCGGCTGCGCAGAAGGATGCGCAGGAGGCGGAGCGCCTGAGTCAGGGAAAGCGCCGCAGCAGCTATCCCGCGCTTGCGCTGCTGGCGCTTGCGCTGGCCTTGCAGGCGGCGGTGTTCCTGATCGAAGGGGGAACGCTCCGGATCGTTCTCCGGCTCGTGCTGGCAGCTTTGGCAGTGGGGGCGCTGATCTGGATGCTTCTGCTGCGGAGAAAAAACCGGGAGCTGGACGCGCAGCTTGCGCGCGCGCAGGAGCTTTTGCAGAAATACGGCGTAAAGACGTATGGCGAGCTGGTGCCGCTGGCAGCGGAATACTGCGCGCAGCTGCGCCTTTATGCGCAGAAAACGAAGCAGCATGAGA
>OLXZ01000538.1_pt1 | contig 20886 bp, 14 predicted proteins | sample 1673901 | NCBI WGS metagenome assembly OLXZ01 (sample SAMEA103958131, study PRJEB25191) | human gut metagenome | reverse complement strand
TGCCGTCCAGCGTGGTGTTGGGCTTGCCCTTCAGCTCCTGCAGCAGGGCCTGCTTTTTCTGGTCCTCCTGCTGGCGCTTTTTCAGGCTCTTGAGCAGGTCGGGGGTGGGGTCCACATACACACAGGCGTTGTAGCCGTCCACCACAGCCATCTTGCCGTCCCAGTCGTCCTGAATGTCCTTGCACTGGATCAGGGCGGGGATGTTCATGCTGCGTGCCAGAATGGCGGTGTGGCTGTTGGAGCTGCCCTCGCGGGTGATGAAGCCCAGCAGCAGGCTTTTATCCATGCGCACGGTCTCGGAGGGAGCCAGATCCTCGGCTACCAGAATGCTGGGCTCGGTGCCCTGCAGGGAAGCGTTGTCCACCCCCTGCAGAATGTCCAGCATGGCCTGCGCAATGTCCAGCACATCGGCGCTGCGGGCCTGCAGATACGGGTCGTCCATCGCAGAGAACACCGCAGCCTGATTGTTGCCGGCGGTCTTGACGGCGTACTCGGCGCACATCTTCTGTCCGTTGATGATCTCCTTGATGGCGTCCACAAAGTCGTCATCATCCAGCATCATGGCGTGGATGTTGAACACCTCGGCGATGTCCTCGCCGGCCTCTGCCAGTGCCTTTTCATACAGGGCGGTCTGCTGCTCAATGGCCTTCTGGCGGGCAGCTTCAAAACGCTCCAGCTCTGCGGCAGTATCTGCCACAGGGGCGGTGGAAATCGCGGTATCTTTTTTCTTGTAGATCTTCAGCTTGCCAATGGCGATGCCATTGAGCACGCTTTTGCCGGTGCCTACCTGCATAGCACTTTCTCCTTCCACTTACAGCCGGGCGTGCAGCGCCCGGCGTTTTGTCAAAAAAGCCCCCGCAGTTTCCCCGCGAGGGCTCGGCATTCAAGTCGCGGCTCAGACGTTCTCGCTCAGGAACTTCTGGATTGCCTCTGCGGCTGCTTCTTCATCATCGCCTTCGACCTTGATGGTCACGGTCTCGCCCTGCTTGACGCCCATGCCCATCAGAGCCATCAGCTTGCGCATATCGCAGCTCTTGCCGTCCTTCTCGAGGGTGGCGGTGCTTGCAAAGCCCTTCACGGTCTTGACCAGCAGGCCGGCGGGACGAGCATGGATGCCGCAGGCATCCTTAATAGTGTACTGAAATTCCTTCATAATCATTTTCTCCTTACTACTTGATCCCTCTGCCCGGGCTGCACATTCAGCCCCGGAACATGGCTTTGCCAACGGGAATCGGTATACTATTATTATAAACCCGTACCGTTTTTTTTGCACCGTTTCATATTGCCGATTTTTACAAGAATTTTTTGTTATATTTGAACATACGGATGCTACAAAAATCCGTGTTTTGTCTAATTTTTGTCGAATCGTTTGTAAAAACTAGGCAGTTTGTGCAACTGCCGGACAAGAGCTTAAAAAAGGTCGTTTTTTAAGCAATGCCGTCCCTATTCCACGGGATACCCTTCTGCGTCCAGCGGCAGCTCGGTGTAGGGGGCTGCCTGCGGGGCGGCTTCGGGTTCTGCCTCCGGTTCGCCGGAGGTCTGCTGCGCGGTGCTGTCGGTCAGCTGCTCGTCGTGCCGCTCGCCCCAGTCGCCGCTGTAATCCTCGCCGGAAGTCTGCTTTGCCAGTTCGTTCTGAGCGTCCTGCAGTCCAAGCACCGTGCCGGAAGGTTTTTCCAGCAGATACGCGCCCACAGCTTTCTTTTTGTACACCAGCAGCACTCCGTAGCGGCTGGTCTCGCCGTTGCTTGCCGCCGGGAGCAGCGCCGACCATTTTTCCACCGTCTTGCCCTTGTAGCGGGCAAGATCCATGCCGCTCTGCTGCACCACCCCGTTGAAGGCAGAAAAGCTGTCGTCCCACTTGCGGGGAATTTTGACCTTATCCGCCGTGATGGACGCGCCGTCCACCTCCAGCCCGTAGCCGGTGAACCATGTTTGGATGTCCTGTGCACTCTCGATACGGTTCACCGGGGCAGCCACCGCCACCGTCCGGGTACTGATGAACCGCCCCAGCATGGCGCTGAACACCACCAGCGCGCAGCACGCCGCCCCTGCTCCCAGTTTTTTCAGGCTCGTCTTGCTCAGTGTTACCACAAACATATCCCCATGCCTCCCCGCCATTTGCGCTTGCATATTCTGCCACCAGCTTATGCACAAAAACAGGACAGTATGATAAAAACACCCCCGGTCAGGGCTTGCGCCGCTGACCGGGGGTGTTTAGTCTCTTTTACCCGATGTAGCTGATATTGGCGTCCAGCTCGCCGCTGTAGCCATTGATGCGGGCTTTCTCGGTGCCCTGCCACAGGTCGCAGCCGATGGGGCTGGAGGAAACGCCGTAGTGGGCGTTCCAGATGGTGTAGCGGCTGCGCAGGGTGTTGTAGTCCACCCGCTTGCGGTACCATGTGGTGGAGGCGTACACGCCGGGCGTGTAGCCCAGCTCCTTCACCCGCTCGCAGAAGGCGATGGCGCACTTGGTACGGTCCTCAGCGCCCAGACCGTCGGCGCGGCCGGTGCCGCCCGGGGCGGTGGAAGCCTCGGTGTCGTAGAAGATGGGGTAGTCCAGCATCCGGCCGTTCAGCGCCCAGTTGCAGCCCTCGGCCTCCTCCTGTGCTTCGGCCTCGTTCACGGCCTGCGTAAAGAAATACGCGCCCACCTTCAACCCCGCATTGCGGGCGTTGGTGAAGTGCTCCTCGAACATGGGGTCCTTGACCAGGTTTCCCGCAGCGCCGTAGCCCCGGTAGCCGATGCGGATGATGACGAAGCTCACGCCGGATTTTTTGATCTTGTTCCAGTCCAGCCCGGACTGATACTTGGACACGTCGATGCCAAAAGTTACATTGTCCTGTTTAACGCCGTTGGCGTCGAAATAATACAGCTTGCCGTCAATGGAGCGCAGACCGGTGACTTTTTTGTTGGTGTCCTGCGCATAGTAGTAGGTCTTGCCGTTCTCGGTGCGCCAGCCGGAGTAGGCCGGAGCCGGTTCCTCTTCCTTATCCTTGCTGCCGAACAGCCAGTTGAACAGCCACCGGAAAAAGCCGTTTTCGTCGGTCAGGTCGATGCACTGCGCCTCGGCATCCTCCAGTGCACCGGAATCCAGCGCCTGCTGGATCTGTTCCGGGGTCAGCAGTACGCTGCCCTCCGGGGTGTGCTGGCTGGCGGTGTCGTTCTGGGCGGTGCCGTCCGCTGCGGGAGCCTGCGGGTCCTGCGCGGCCAGCTCCGGGGTCTCCTCCAGCAGCATGGCAGGGGAGTTCTCCTCCTCCAGTGCGGCGTCCCCGGCGGGCTGTGCCGGTGTTTCCGGCGTTTCCGGTGCTGCGGCAGATTCTTCCGGTTCAGCCGGTGCAGTTTCGGCGGTTTCCGGTTTTTTTGCTTGTTCCGGGACAGACTCAGCCTGCTGCGGCTGCGCGGTGCTTTCCGCTGCCTGCTCCGGGGCAGTCGCCGTGCTCTCCGCTGCCGGGGCAGGGTCAGCCGGAGCAGTCTGCTGCGGTGCTTCGGCGGTAACGTGGGGCACGACTGCGCCCACGGTCAAAGTTTCCGGCTGTGCAGACAGCAGGGTCGCTGCCCCTGCGCCGCCCACAGCCAGAACCAGCGCCATGGTCAGCGCTGCAATGGCTGTCACCGCCTTGCGGCGGGCTGTGCCGGATCGGTCAAATCGTTTTTTCATCTATTGTCTCTGCCTCCGAATCTCCCGGTGGTGCAGCGCTGTGCTGCACCGGGTCTTTGCCCCTTGCCCGGGGCGGGTCCGCTTTTATTCCACGCCGCCCATGCGCTTATAATAAAAAGGACGGCGGATAATAACTTTACGCTTTCTCTAGTATACACCCGCACGCGGGGAGCCGTCAACGGCACAGCGGGCTTCTACACAAATTCTCCACCGGGGCAGTGTGTCGGAAAATGTTCCAAATGGAATACGTTCCGGCAGGGCAGAACATTGCACAAAGCCGAAATTTCACAATTTTTCCAGCAACCCCTTGCTGTCTTGACAGGTGTATGGTATGATACAGGACATACGTTTGTAACCTTAACGATCTGTTTTGGATAGAAAGGCAAGTTTTATGTCGAAGCTGAAAGAATTTTTGGTGCGGAAGGATATCGTCATCTCTCCGCAGCGTTACCTCATTGATGCGCTGGGCGCAATGGCACAGGGCCTGTTCGCCAGTCTGCTCATCGGTACCATCATCAAGACGGTGGGTCAGCAGACCGGTCTTGCACTGCTGGTGGATCTGGGCGGCTATGCTACGGCCATGAGCGGCCCCGCCATGGCCTGTGCCATCGGCTGGGCACTGCATTGCCCGCCGCTGGTGCTGTTCAGCCTGATCACCGTGGGCTACTCGGCCAATGCGCTGGGCGGTGCAGGCGGCCCGCTGGCCGTGCTCATCATTGCCATTGTGGCAGCAGAGCTGGGCAAGGCTGTGAGCAAGGAGACCAAGGTGGACATCCTTGTCACCCCGCTGGTGACCATCTTTGCGGGCGTCGGGCTTTCCATGCTCATCGCCGCCCCCATCGGCGCAGCCGCAAGTCAGGTGGGCACTCTTATTATGTGGGCTACCGAGCAGGCTCCGCTGGTCATGGGCATTCTGGTGTCGGTCATCGTGGGCGTGGCACTGACCCTGCCCATCTCCTCCGCTGCTATCTGCGCCGCACTGGGTTTGACCGGCCTTGCCGGCGGCGCTGCCGTGGCAGGCTGCTGCGCCCAGATGGTGGGCTTTGCCGTGATGAGCTACAAGGAGAACGGTGTGGGTGGCCTTGTCAGTCAGGGTCTGGGCACCAGTATGCTGCAGATGGGCAACATCATCAAGAACCCCCGCATCTGGATCGCCCCCACGCTGGCCAGTGCCATCACCGGCCCGCTGGCTACCTGCCTGTTCCACTTTGAGATGAACGGCGCGGCGGTCTCCTCCGGCATGGGCACCTGCGGTCTGGTGGGTCAGATCGGCGTCTACACCGGCTGGGTCAGCGATATTGCCGCCGGTACCAAGGCTGCCATCACCCCCATGGACTGGGCTGCCATGGTGCTGCTGTGCTTTGTACTGCCCGCCGTGCTCAGCGTGGTGTTCTGCGAGGTGGAGCGCAAGCTGGGCTGGATCAAAGACGGCGACTTGAAGCTGAACTAAATCGTTATAGTTAAACCACCGGAGCGTCTGCGGATGCTCCGGTGGTTTGTTTGTAGGGGGACGAACCCTCTCAGTCTCGCATACGCTCGACAGCTCCCCCGAGGGGGGAGCTTTTTGCATCTGCCGATTTGCGGCGTAAAACCTCCCCCTTTCGGGGGAGGTGGCATCGCGCAGCGATGACGGAGAGGGTTTACTCCCCCGAAACCCCATGAAAAAATACACTCAAATTGCATAAAATGTGCATATATTTAAAAGTATTTGTATAAAGATACAGATTAAACCAAAAGAAAAGCGAAACGGGTGCTATGTTTGGCAGTTTTTAGCATTGACGGAAAACCCGCGCTGCGTATAATAAAAGCATCAGCCGCAAACGAAAGACAGAGGATGCGAATGGAAATGCGCATCAGAGAACAAAAGTGTATTTTTATTAAAGGAGCGCGTTTATCATGAAAAAGGAAAACATCAAAAAAGTTGTGCTGGCTTACTCCGGCGGTCTGGATACCTCCATCATCATTCCCTGGCTGAAGGAAAACTACAACAACTGCGAGGTCGTTGCTGTTTCCGGTGACGTGGGTCAGGGCACCGAGCTGGACGGTCTGGAAGAAAAGGCCAAGGCTACCGGCGCATCCAAGCTGTATGTGCTGGACCTGAAGAAGGACTTTGTGGAGAACTACATCTTCCCCACCCTGAAGTTCGGCGCTAAGTACGAGGACTACCTGCTGGGCACCAGCTTTGCACGTCCGTGCATCGCCAAGGCACTGGCAGACATCGCCATCAAGGAGGGTGCAGATGCCATCTGCCACGGCTGCACCGGCAAGGGCAACGATCAGGTGCGTTTTGAGCTGACCCTCAAGGCACTGTGCCCGGATATGGCCATCATCGCTCCGTGGCGTGAGTGGGACATCGAGAGCCGTGACGAGGAGATCGACTACGCCGAGGCGCACAACATCCCCCTGAAGATCAACCGTGAGACCAACTACTCCAAGGACAAGAACCTGTGGCATCTGAGCCACGAGGGTCTGGATCTGGAGAACCCCGCCAACGAGCCCCAGTACAACAAGCCCGGCTTTCTGGAGCTGGGTGTCAGCCCCGAGCAGGCACCCGATGTTCCCACCTATGTGACCATCCACTTTGAAAAGGGCATCCCCACTGCCGTGGACGGCAAGGAGATGGGCGCTGTGGAGCTGGTGGAGTACCTGAACCAGCTGGGCGGTGCAAACGGCATCGGTCTGCTGGACATCGTGGAGAACCGTCTGGTGGGCATGAAGAGCCGCGGCGTGTACGAGACCCCCGGCGGCGCCATCCTGTACAAGGCCATCGACGTGCTGGAGACCATCACGCTGGATAAGGAGAGCGCTCACTTCAAGGCACAGCTGGCACAGAAGTACGCCGATATCGTCTACAACGGCCAGTGGTTCACCCCGCTGCGCGAGGCACTGGATGCCTTTGCCGACAGTCTGGAAAAGACCGTTACCGGCGATGTCAAGCTGAAGCTCTACAAAGGCAACATGATCAACGCCGGTGTGACCTCTCCGTTCACCCTGTACGATGAGCAGACCGCTTCCTTCGGCGTCGATAAGGATTACGACCAGTCCGATGCCACCGGCTTCATCAACCTGTTCGGTCTGTCCATCAAGGAGCGCGCAAAGCTGTCCAAGAACTGGCCGGAGGTCAAGTAATCGCAACATTTTCGACTGCGTGTGTTTTCACACTTTCACACGCGGGTTCTCACACCGGCATCGTAGCCGGCGGCACCGCCGCAGGAGCGTTTTCCCCTGCGGCGGCTTTGCCGTTTTTATAAGGAGTTTATATTATGGCAGAACAACTCTGGAAAGGTCGGTTTTCCAAGGCGGTGGACAGCCGCGTCAACGACTTCAACTCCTCCATCCGCTTCGACCAGCGGATGATCGCGCAGGATATGCGCGGCAGCGGCGTCCATGCCGCCATGCTGGCACGGCAGGGCATCATCTCGGAGCAAGACTGTGCGGATATCCTCAGCGGTCTGGCTTCCATCGCGGACGACCTGTCCAGCGGTGCGCTGACCATTGATCCCGCCGCCGAGGACGTGCACACCTTTGTGGAGCAGACCCTGACCGCCCGCATCGGGGATGCGGGCAAGCGGCTGCACACCGGCCGCAGCCGCAACGATCAGGTGGCGCTGGATATCCGCCTGACTTTGCGGGATTACAGCAAGACTTTGCAGGCCTATATCGTGGAGCTGGTGCGGGTGCTGTGCAAAAAGGCAGCGGAGAACACCGCCTCCGTCATGCCCGGCTACACCCACCTGCAGCGTGCCCAGCCCATCACCTTCGGCCACGCGCTGATGGCCTATGCTTCCATGCTGCTGCGCGACCTTGACCGCTTTGCGGACGCCACCGCCCGCATGGACAGCCAGTGTCCGCTGGGCTCGGGTGCACTGGCAGGCACCACCTACCCGCTGGACCGGGATTTCACCGCCGAAAAGCTGGGCTTCGCCGCCCCCTGCGCCAACAGTCTGGACGGCGTGTCCGACCGTGATTTCTGCATCGAGCTGGCAAGCGCCATCTCCATCTGCATGATGCACCTGTCCCGCCTTTCGGAGGAGATCATCCTGTGGTGCAGCTGGGAGTTCAAGTTCATTGAGCTGGACGATGCCTTTACCACCGGCTCGTCCATTATGCCCCAGAAGAAGAACCCGGATGTCACGGAGCTGATCCGCGGCAAGACCGGCCGGGTGTACGGCGACCTGAACACCCTGCTGGTGATGATGAAGGGCCTGCCGCTGGCCTACAACAAGGATATGCAGGAGGACAAGGAAGCCATCTTTGATGCAGTGGACACCTTGGAACTCTGCCTCAAGACCATCACCCCCATGCTGGATACCATGAAAACCCTGCCCGCCAATATGCGCCGCGCCGCCGCAAAGGGCTTTATCAACGCCACCGACTGCGCCGACTACCTGACCAAGAAGGGGATGCCCTTCCGGGATGCCTACAAGCTGACCGGCTGCATGGTGTCGGACTGCATTGCCGCCGACAAAACGCTGGAGGAACTGACCCTGACCCAGTTCCAGAGTTACAGCCCGCTGTTCGGGGCCGATATCTATGATGCCATCGACCTTGTGCACTGCTGTGAGGGACGCACCAGCTACGGCGGGCCCAGCGCCGCCAGCGTAGAAAAGCAGATCGCGCTGGCAACGGCACGGCTGGACGCATGGGAGGAGGAAAACGCATGAAGGTAAAGGTATTTATTGATGGCTCTTCCGGCACCACCGGCCTGCGCATCGCCGACCGTCTGGCCGAGCGCCCGGAGATTGAGCTGCTGTCCATCTCCGCCGAAGGGCGCAAGGACGTGCACGAGCGGGCAAAGGTCATCAATTCTGCCGACCTTGCCTTCCTCTGCCTGCCGGATGCGGCTTCTAAAGAAGTCATGCCCCTGCTGCGCCCGGATGTGAAGGTGCTGGACACCTCCACCGCCTTCCGCACCGACGCCGCATGGGACTACGGTTTCCCGGAGCTGAAGGGACAGAAGGAAAAAATTCAGAACTCTTACCGCGTGGCGGTGCCCGGCTGCTATGCCAGCGGCTTTATCAGCATCGCCCGCCCGCTGGTGGAGCTGGGGCTGGTGCCGCAAAGCTACCCCTTCAGCTGCACCGGCATCTCCGGCTACTCCGGCGGCGGCAAAAAGATGATCGCGGACTACGAAAGCCCCGACCGCCCGGCGCACAGCAAGCTGGACGCGCCCAAAAGCTACGGCCTGAGCCTTGGCCACAAGCACCTGCCGGAGATGCAGAAGATCAGCGGCCTTGCGCACACGCCGATGTTCGTGCCGGTGGTGTGCGACTACTACTGCGGGATGCAGGTGCTGGTGCCGCTGGATCTTACCCTTGCGGGCACTACCGCCGAGGCCGTGGCTGCCGCCCTTGCGGACTACTACAAGGACGCCGCCACCGTGAAGGTGCACGGCCTGAACGAGCCGCTGCCGGAAAACGGCCTGTACTCCAATGCCATGGCGGGCACCGACCGCATGGAACTGTATCTGACCGTGAACGCCGCCGGAGACCAGATGATGTTGGTCTCGCTGTTTGATAATCTGGGCAAAGGCTCCTCCGGCGCCGCCGTCCAGTGCATGAACCTGATGCTGGGTCTGGAAGAGACCAAAGGGTTGGAATAACAATGCACCCTCATCCGTCATTGCTGGCGCAATGACACCTTCCCCCGTCTGGGGAAAGGCCTTATAAGAGGGTGCTGATGAAAAAGAATCAGCGTACCCGGCAGAAGTAAAAGGCTTCCCCCGGCCGGGGGAAGCTGTCACAGAAGGTGACTGATGAGGGTGTATGCTGAACGATGGGGGAAGTAAAATGCAGTATAAGGAAGTTGCGGGCGGCATCTGTGCGCCCAAGGGCTTTGCCGCCGCCGGTGTCCATTGCGGCATCCGGGCAAATCACAGCGAAAAATACGATCTGGCGCTCATCAAGGCCGAGGTGCGCTGCGCTGCTGCGGGCGTGTACACCACCAACAAGGTCTGCGGTGCGCCCATCAAGGTGGACCGCGCCCATCTGGCCGATGGCTATGCACAGGCCATTGTGGTCAACAGCGGCAACGCCAACACCTGCGCCGCCAACGGCGTGGCGCTGGCAGAGGAGTGCTGTGCGCTGGTGGGCAAGGCGCTGAACATTAACGAAAAGGACGTTCTGCCCGCCTCCACCGGCGTCATCGGTCAGCCCATGGTCATCGACCCCTTTGCCCGGGGCATCCCGGCGGCGGCGGAAAAGCTGGCTGCCACCGCGCAGGGCAGCACAGACGCTGCCACCGCCATCATGACCACCGACACCCATAAAAAGGAGTACGCCATCCAGTTCGAGCTGGGCGGCAAGGTGTGCACCGTGGGTGCCATCGGCAAGGGCAGCGGCATGATCGCCCCCAATATGGCTACCATGCTGGCATTCTACACCACGGACGCCGCCGTCTCGCCCGCGCTGCTGGAAAAGGCGCTCAAGACGGTAGTGCCCGGCACCTATAACCAGATGAGCGTGGATCTGGACACCTCCACCAACGATACCCTTATTATTATGGCGTCCGGTCTGGCGGGCAACCCGGAGATCTGCGAGGAAAACGCTGATTACGCCGCTTTTGTGGCAGCGCTGACCGCCATTGCAGAGCACATGTGCGCCGAGCACGCCGGAGACGGCGAAGGTGCTACCCACCTGATCACCTGCGAAGTGACCCACGCACCCGACCTGAAAACCGCCCGCGCCGTCAGCCGCAGTGTGGTCTGCTCCAACCTGTTCAAGGCGGCGGTCTTTGGCCGCGATGCCAACTGGGGACGCATCCTGTGCGCCATCGGCTACACCCCCGGCGATTTCTCCATTGATAAGGTCTGCGTCTGGCTTTCCAGCAAGGCGGGCGAGGTGTATGTGTGCGAGAACGCCGCCTACCACCCGTACAGCGAGGATGAAGCCGCCAAGGTGCTGGCAGAGCACGATATTCTGGTCAAGGTGGATATGGGCACCGGCGAGGCAAGCGCCAAGGCATGGGGCTGTGACCTGACCTACGACTATGTGAAGATCAACGGCGATTACAGAACCTGACAGGAGCGCGGAACAGATGAAAAACGAAGAAATGGCGCGGCTTTTTTCGGAGGCCACCCCTTATATCCAAAAGTACCATGGCAGAACCATGGTCATCAAGTACGGCGGCAACGCCATGATCAACGAGACGCTGAAAAACGCCGTGATGAACGACCTTGTCACCCTGACGCTGCTGGGCGTGCGGGTAGTGCTGGTGCACGGCGGCGGCCCCGCCATCAACGAGATGCTCAAGAAGGTGGGCGTGGAAAGCCACTTTGCAAACGGTCTGCGGGTGACGGACGATGCCACCATGGAGATCGTGCAGCAGGTGCTGGCCGGTAAGGTAAACAAGGACCTTGTGGCAAAGCTGCGCGGGCGCGGCGTGGGTCTGTGCGGCATGGACGGACAGATGCTCCGCTGCACCGAGCTGGACCCGCAGCTGGGTCATGTGGGCGAGATCGTCCATGTGGATGCGACCCTGATCGAAAGCCTGCTGGACGGCGGCTTTATCCCGGTGATCGCCACCGTGGGCATGGACGACCTCGGGCAGGCGTACAACATCAACGCGGACACCGCTGCGGCCCAGATCGCCATTGCCCTCAAGGCCGAAAAGCTGGTGTCCATGACCGATATCGCGGGTCTGCTGCGGGATAAGGAGGACGAGACCACCCTCATCCCCGAGGTAGAGGTGACCGAGATCGAGGGCTACAAGTCCGCCGGCATCATTGCAGGCGGCATGATCCCCAAGATCGGCGGCATGGCAGATGCTATCTATCAGGGCGTGCACGAAGCAGTCATCATTGATGGCCGTGTGCCGCACTCCATCCTGCTGGAACTGTTCTCCGACCGCGGCTCCGGTACCCGCTTTTACCGCCGCAGCCACCGCGAATAAAAAGATTGCGCAAGCGAAAAAGCAGTATTATAATAGAAAAAACGCTCCCTCCGGGGGAGCAGCGCATGCGCGGAACTTCTATTCACAGGAGGTACACCTATGGATTCTGAAAAAGTCATCAAGCGGGACAACGAGTACGTCCTGCACACCTATAACCGCAATCCCATCGTGCTGGAAAAAGGCCACGGGCTGTACGCCGAGGGCCCGGAGGGACAGAAGTATCTGGACTTCACCAGCGGCATCGGGGTGAACAGCCTTGGCTACTGCGACCTTGCATGGGCAGAAGCCGTGTCCCAGCAGGCACACAAATTGCAGCACACCTCCAACCTCTACTATACCGCACCCTGCGGCAAGCTGGCGAAAAAGCTGTGCAAGCGCACCGGCATGAGCAAGGTTTTCTTCGGCAATTCCGGTGCTGAAGCCAACGAGGGCGCCATCAAGGCCGCCCGCAAGTACAGCGTAGACCATTACGGCAAGGACCGCTACAACGTCATCACGCTGGTCAATAGCTTCCACGGCCGCACCCTTGCCACCCTGACCGCCACCGGGCAGGAGGTGTTCCACAACTACTTCGGCCCCTTCAACGAGGGCTTCCAGTACGTCCCGGCGGGGGATATCGAAGCGCTGCGGGAACTGGTGGACCGCCACACCTGCGCCGTGATGATGGAACTGATTCAGGGTGAGGGCGGCGTGATGGCGCTGGACCCGGACTATGTACAGGCCGTGCGCGCTTTGTGCGACGAAAAAGACCTTGTGCTCATCGTGGACGAGGTGCAGACCGGCGTAGGCCGTACCGGCACCTTCCTGTGCTGTGAGCACTATAACCTCAAGCCGGACATCGTCACCCTTGCCAAGGGGCTGGGCGGCGGCTTGCCCATCGGCGCGGTGCTGATGAATGAAAAAGTAGCCGAGGGCATGGGCCCCGGCACCCACGGCTCCACCTTTGGCGGCAACCCGGTGGTCTGCGCCGGTGCCAACGTGGTGGTGGACCGTCTGGACCAGAGCTTCCTTGCGCAGGTCAGCGAGCGCGCCGTACAGCTGCGCACCGGCCTGGCAAAGCTGCCCCACGTCAAGAACATTTCCGGCATCGGCCTGATGGTGGGTATCGAATTCTTTGATGTACAGGCTGCGGATGTGCTGGCTGCCTGCCGCGAAAAGGGCCTGCTGGTGCTTACCGCAAAGACCCGGCTGCGTCTGCTGCCGCCGCTGACCGTCTCCGAGCACGAAGTAGACATGGCGCTGGAGGTGCTGGCCGAGGTGCTGGGCACGATGGAGCCGACGGCTCCGAAGGAGCAGGCATGAAAAATCTGCTGAAAATGAGCGACCTTTCCCCCGCCGAGCTGACCCACATTCTGGATGTGGCAGACCAGCTGAAAGCGGACTGCAAGGCGGGCCGCACCGAGCCGCTGCTGGCGGGCAAAAGCGTGGCGCTGCTGTTTTCCAAAGCGTCCACCCGCACCCGCACCAGCTTTGAGGTGGGCGTGTACCAGATGGGTGGTCTTGGCAACTATATGAACACCGCCGAGCTGCAGGCCGGACGCGGCGAGCCTTTGCGGGACACCGCCCGGGTGCTGGGGCGCTACTACGACTGCGCCGTCTGGCGCACCTACCGCCAGCGGGACTTGGAGGAGCTGGCGGAGCTTTCCGGCATTCCGGTGATCAACGGCCTGACCGACTACGCCCACCCCTGTCAGGTGCTGGCAGACCTGATGACCATCCGGGAGCGCCGGGGCACGCTGGCAGGGCTGAAGCTCTGCTTTGTGGGCGACGGCAGCAACATGGCAAACAGTTTGATCGTGGGCGGCCTTTTGGCAGGGATGCAGGTATCCTGCGTCTGTCCTCCGGGCTACCGCCCGGCAGCGGATGTGCTGATGTTTGCCCACAAATACGGCAATGCCTTCCACCTGACCACCGACCCCGCCGAGGGCCTGCGGGATGCGGACATCGTAGCTACCGCCGCATGGAACACCACCGCCCCCGGCACTGCCGAGAGCGAGCAGCGTCTGCGGGATTTTGTGGGCTTTCAGCTCACCGGCCGTCTGCTGGAAAACGCCAAGCCGGACGCGCTGGTGCTGCACTGTCTGCCCGCCCACCGGGGCGAGGAGATCTCCACCGCCCTGTTCGAGCAGCACGCGGACGAGATCTTTGACGAGGCAGAGAACCGTCTCCACGTCCAGAAAGCCGTGCTGGCGGTGCTGCTGGCGGGCAAGTAAAACGCTTTTGAATGCCCGCCGCTATCGGGTTGCGGCACCCAGCATCCGCATCGTGCCTTGGGCGGCACTCGCGTCTTGCTGGCCGCTGCCCCAACAACTCCTCCCTGTTTCCGCCGCTGGCGGCGGTCGTCGTCGTTGCACTTTGGGCATCAATAGCGGAAAGAGTATTTTTTATTTGCAGTTCCGAAACGCCTGCGGGCGTTTCGGAACTGCTTTTTTATGGGGGGAAGCATACCCCCCCCCCGTATCGTGATTTTGCCCATAATTTTGCGCCATTTTTTGGCAGGTGCTGCCCGCAAAAGCGCTTTATTTCCTTGAATTTTGGTGCTATACTCAACTTGGCGTTTTTGTCCGTTCCGGCTGTGCCGTTTGGGGGTATAGCCGGACAAATCAACCGACAAAGGAGAGGATATCATGAAAAAACGCATCGTGAGCATGATACTGGCACTCAGTATGGTGCTCTCCATCCTTCCTGTATCCGCATTTGCGGATGCAGGGGCAGGGCTTTCTTCCACGGCGGAAGAGACCAACAGCATTACTTACAGCTCCGAAGAAGAGCATGAGGCTGTTGGTAAGAACTCTGAAACAAAAAATCAGGTGGTCAAGATCAAGATCGGTACGAACGGTCTGCCCAAGGCAGCGTCCGGTACCGGCTGGAGCTTTGACGAAACTACCGGGCTGACCATCACCGGTACCGGCAGTGAAGATACCGAGTACATTCTGGACGGCACGGTCAGCTGCAATGTGACCGTCAAGAATGCTAATAGTTACACGGTTTATCTGCTGGATGGCACTGTCACCGGTACACTTTTGATAGAAGCCGGCAATATGTACGGCGTCTGCGTTCTGGGCGGCAGCTACGCCGAAGCAGTGCTGGAAAACGGCACCATTGACGGCGGCACCTACGATAAGCTGACCGAGAACGGCGGCAATGTCCGGGGCGGCTTTTTCCGCGATATCTCCGGTCTGAGCACTGATACGAAGCAGCAGGCACACCAGCTGCTGCTGCCGAAAAACTGCACCCTGAACGGCCAAAAGGAAACAGGGGATATCTATCTCATCAAGCAGTATAACTATTTCGGTAACGGGCACGGTCTGGAGCTGGTAGTGGAAAGCGACACTGGCTGCAATGCGTGGGCGGTAGCCTCTACCGGCGGCACTGTCATGGCGCTGCCCGCCGGTACCCAAAACTACCCCTTCACAAACTATGGCACTACATTTGCCACGGTCAGCATCAGCCCTGACGGAAAAACGCTTTCCGCCAGCTTTAAAGTGGTTCCGGCGCAGGAAGAAGCACCTATTAAGCTGGTTCCTATGGTGCTTGGCACCACCACAGAACTGCACTTTAACAGTGAAGGTCAGCCCGACCTGACCGGCGTGACCTATGTGGACAGTCTGGACACGGACGCAAAGCTGCACCGTGTTTACATGGGCAACGGCTGGGGTTATAACTGCTACCCCAAAGACAGCAGCAAGGAAAGCACTGTGCAGATCCTGAATCAGGGCGGCGCAGACTTCGACTTCAGCGCGCGGAGCGATGGCTCCATCAACTGCCCTGTCGAGATCACCAATGCCAATATTACCGGCGGTGAGTTTGGCGAAAACGGCCGACTGACGATCACCAGCGGTAAGATCAGCGGCGGCACCTTCCACAATGTCAGCGCGGGCATCAGCTCGATCAACGGGAACGGTGCGGTCGAGATCACCGGCGGTACCTTTGATTCTCTGTTCTGCAATGGCTCTTGCTCTATTGCCAATGCGGTGATCCAAAGCTGCAATTTCAATACCGATGGCAATAACACCTACACCATTTCGGATACGGTTCTGGGCGAGCTGCCTGACGGCATCCAGAAGCTGCTGCCCGCAGGACAGCGGCTCAGCACACTGGTGGTGCGTAACGGCGGTGTGACTGCGATGAACGGCAGAACTCTGCCTCTTTCCACCAATACCATCTATCTGGTGGGCGCAGGCAGCGCAGAGCTTACCCTGAACACCGATGTGCTGAGCATCAACGATGCACCGGTCAGCAGCTACAACGCCAACACCTCTGCCGACGGCAAGGTGCTGCGCATTACCGGCAAGAATGACGGCGCAGAAATCTTTGTGAATAAGTCCACCGATCCAAGCGACCTCAAGCCCCTGCGCATTACCGAAGAGGGTCTGCCCGACCTGACCGGCGTGACCGGTGTGCCGGTGAGCGGCGAGGGCATGACGGCTAACCTCTATGAGGGTCTGGGCTGGAAGTACGCCACCATGAAAGAGAACGGAAGGACACGCGCGGCGCTTTACATCACCACCCCGGACGGCAACCCGGTGAATCTTTCTTCGGTTACCAGCAACCCCTACCATAAGGCCATTGCCGTGGAGCAGATCACTTTTGCAAATGTGACTGTCACCGGCATCGTGGCAGAGGGCTCTGTTGGTGCGGAGAACACCATCATTCAGGACGGCACCTTCCAGAAGGATGTCTACATGGATGAAAACAGCACCATCGCAGGCGGCACTTTCCAGGATGTCGTCCGCGCTTATGGCAAGATCACCGGCGGCGCATTCAACGCTGAGGTCCAGCTGAACCAGAACAGCGAGGTCACCGGCGGCGTGTTCCACGATGTCCAGCTGCCGAGCTATGCCACGGAGAAAACGGTCATCCGGGATGCCATGATCCTTGGCAGCCTGAAAACGGACAGCGACAGCAAGGCTGCTGTTTCCAATACGGTGAGCTGCGGCTATATTGAAAGCAAATACCTCGCCGCCGGTCAGCAGCGGAGCAAGCTGATGATCATGGACGGCACTGTGGAAGCCGTTGACAGCAATGCCGTAGCAACAGACACGGTTTACCTTGTCGGCAATACTGCTGTGACGCTCACCTTCAGCACAAAGGTCACGAATATCAACGGCGAGGATGTCAGCGCGTACAACGGCGCACAGCTTTCCGCAGATGGCAAGACCCTGACCCTGACTGCCAAGAATGACGGCGAGCCTATTGTGGTGAACATGACCACCACCGGAAAGCTGCCCTTCTCTTCCCTGAGCAAGAGCGACTTTACCGTTTCCGGGACGATCATCGAACCTCAGACCGTTACCAGCAGCAAGGATGGCGTGGGCAAATTGAGCCTCGTCTATGTGCGCACCTACGATAACGCAGTATTTGCAACCTACCCGGCAGCAAATGACCTATATGGCGTCTACAAGCAGCGCATCGTAGCGCAAGAGGGCGACAAGTACACAGAAGGCTCGCTTGATATCGGCGAGGTGGTACGCAGATATCAACCGAAGCTCGACGACTTTGAGTATGACCCCAAGACCCAAACTGCAACCTATAAAGGCCCGATGTATTTTGACGATGCACCGCTGTATTCTATCCGGTATGTCCCGGAGGATGGCTCGTTCCCGTCTGTGACGAAGCCCACCAAGGCAGGCACTTACAGCGTTGACATCGTGGTGGATTATAGTGACCACTACTATAGCACCCAGTACGAAGTGGACACCTATACTGTGTCTGAGTCGAAGTACACTCTGACCGTGGACGACAAGTCTACCGAGCACGTTGCAGGTGAGAAGCTCAGCTTCACCGCAGACGAGAAGGACGGTTACACCTTCACCGGTTGGAAAGTGACCGGTCTGCCCACTGACGTGGACACCACTAAGGCGACCATCTCCTTCACGATGCCCGCAAACAACGTCACGCTGAAAGCACAGTACACCGAGAACGCTCCCAAGACCTATAAACTCGATGTCACCGATGCAAAGGTTACCCTGAAGGACGGCAGCGATGTTGCCGACCTGACAGCTGTGTCCGTGGGTACAGAACTCAAGGCTACCGCAGACGAGGACACCGAGACCAGCGTGTTCAAGAACTGGAGCTGCACCGGTCTGGACCTGACCGAGGAGCAGAGCACCGCACGCGTGGTGTACTTCACCATGCCCGACCATGATGTGAACCTGAAGGCGGAGTTCGTTACTCCTACGAATAAACTCGAGGTCACCGATGCAAAGGTCACCCTGAAGGACGGCAGCGCTGTTGCCGACCTGATGGCTGTGCCCGTGGGTACAGAGCTCAAGGCCACCGCAGACGAGGACACCGAGACCAGCGTGTTCAAGAGCTGGAGCTGCACCGGTCTGGAGCTGACCGAGGAGCAGCGCACCGCACGCGTGGTGTACTTCACCATGCCCGACCATGATGTGAATCTGGTGGCGGAGTTCGTTACTCCTACTAAGCCCGATCCCGCGCCCGAGACCTATAAGCTTATTGTCTCCTATGCAAAGATTACCCTGAAGGATGGCAGCGCTGTTGCCGACCTGAAGGCTGTGCCCATGGGTACAGAGCTCAAGGCCACCGCAGACGAGGACACCGAGACCAGAGTGTTCAAGAACTGGAACTGCACCGGTCTGGAGCTGACCGAGGAGCAGCGCACCGCACACGAGATATACTTCACCATGCCCGACCATGATGTGGAACTGACTGCTGTGTTTGAAGTTCCTGCTACTCCCGATCCGGATCCCACTCCTGATCCTAAGCCGAACCCCGACCCCACCCCCGCACCCGGCGGTGACAGTGACGGCGGCGGTGCAGCCATTGTGGCAGTAGCCGCTGTGGGCGGCGCAGCCATTGGCGTGGGTGCCTATATCGCAGGCACCACGGCCTACCTGAAGAGCGTCCTGCCCGAGGGTATGGCCATCCCCGCTAACCGCCAGCAGCTGGCAGTTGCACTGTGGACCGCCGCAGACAAGCCCGCTACCCAGAGCACTGCACTGTTCAACGATGTGGCAGCAGATGCCGCAGAGCTGCAGGCTATCCGCTGGGTCGTGGATACCGGCCTGATGTCCGCACAGGACGGCAGCTTCAAGCCCGGCAGCCGCGTAGGCCGCATGGAAGTGATCCGCACTTGGAAGACTTACCAGCAGCGCGGCTAAAACCGCTGCCCCTTAACCCCTTATAACCCCGCAGGGACTGCTGCACAGCGCTGTGCGGCAGTCCCTTTTTTGCGTCCCAAAAGGGTGCGCAAGGGCTTTTTTGGGGTTTTTCAGGGCGATTCGATGCATTTCAGGGGCCATTCACGCAGAATTGCTCTACTTTTGCCGCCGTTCGTGGTATACTACAGGCACAGAGCAGTGCTCTGTTCAATATGCCATTCCCGTAATTCCTATAGAGCAGAAAACCGTCCGGTAACCGCAAACCGGGCGGTTTTCTGTTTTTTGCGGGTGCGTGTGGTGCACGGGTCGTTTCAGCGCATTTGCGGGGCGATTCGTGCCCAAAACCGTCCAAAGCGGGCAAAACGTGGTACACTGGGTACAACAAAAGCGCCCGGCTTGGAGGGCGCTTGAGAAGGAGAGAATCTTATGCAAAAACGGCTCATCAGCATGGTTCTGGCGCTGAGCATGGCACTGACCGCAATGCCGCTGCCCGCCCTTGCCCAGAGCGCCCCGCCCGACACCGCCAAGGCAGCCCGCTGGGCTGTGGAGTCCGGGCTGCTGCCCGACATGGGTGAGGGCGCCTTTACGCCCGGCAAGCGTGTGACCAAGGTACAGGTCATCCGCGCATGGAACCGGCTGAAAAAGCTGGGTCTGGCGAAATGACAATTGCCATCTCCTGATCGATCCTTTCCAATAAGTGCAGCAAGGCCGTCCGGCGAATGCCGGACGGCCTTGCTGCGTTGTGTAGGAGGGGATTCCCCGCAGCGCCGCCGCTTCCGCAGGAAGCAGGCGCTGTAAATGCCGTTTGCCATTACGACCCCACCCGTGAAAATGGGATAGCGGAGCGTCCGCAGACGCTCCGCTATCCCGAAAATTAAAATAATTCTTCCGCTGCAACGACGACGACCGCCGCCAGTGGCGGAAACAGGGAGGAGTTGTTGGGGCAGCGGCCAGCAAGACGCGCGTGCCGCCCAAGGCACGAAGCGGATGCTGGGTGCCGCAACCCGGAAGACGCGGAGGGCGTTTTCAATCGTTCTCCACCCCGGGGCACCCGGCGGCGCGCCATGCGGCGCACAGTACCTCTTTTTCCGCCTTGGAAAGCTTTTTCAGGGCGGCTTCCCGGCGCAGGGCGGCGCGCTTGTCCGCGCAACGCTCCAGATAGGCAAAGCCTACCGCGCCGTGGGCGCGGGTGTAGCGGGCACCTTTGCCGCTCTGGTGCGCTTTCAGCCGGGCGGCGGGGTGGTTCGTCCAACCGGTGTACAGCTGCCCGCCGGTGCAGCGCACCATGTAGACGTAGGCGGCGTCAGGCAAGGCGTCCATTGTTTTTCAGCACCTGACGGCAGGCCGCAAGGGCGGTCTCCTTGTCTTTGGCGGTGATGAGGAAGCGGCTGGCGTGGCAGAAGCTGATGCCCGGGATGCCGCTCTTCTGCTCGATGACCTCCTGCGGCTGCCCCGCCCACGACTGGGGGAAGGGCAGCTTGGACTTTTTGGTCTTGTGGTCGGTGACGCACTGGGCGCTCCACCCGCCGCGCTGGCTGGGGTACACCACAAACAGAGCATCAGTCTTGTACAGACCATTTTTCCACGGCAGATAGCAGGGCAGCACCACGATGCCGTCGCGGGAGTTGCGGTAGGCCTGCTGCACCTTTTCGTCCGCGCGGTTCACGGCGTTGGCGCTGTCGATCTGGTTTTCCAGGATCTGCTTTGCCACAGCCACCGCCTTGAAAAAGCAGCTGTCCTGATCCTCCTTGGAGTCCCACACCGGGTTGAAAAAGCCGATGGCATCGCACAGGCTGTTCTGCTCGCCGGTGTTGTCGTTCAGGTCCAGCGGCTGGATGAAGTTTTCGTCAATGAGCCGCGCCTGCCGCTCGCCTACAAGACCCGGGCCCAGCACCCGCCACAGCAGACCAAAGGCCGCGTAGGGCACGCCGTTGGCGCGGTACTCCCGGGGCTCCTGATGGTGGTCGAACATCCCAAAGCCGATATCGTACACGATGCCGTCAAAATCGTCAGGCACGGTAAAGCCGCGGGTGATCTTGATATCCGGGCGCAGAATTTGCAATAGCGCCGTAGCAAACACGTCATCGGCATGGAACTTGCCGGCGTGGGTAAAACCGTTTGCGGGAATTTTCATGGACTTGATACCTCGTTCTCTTGGGTGTATCTGAAAAGTCGAAAATTTAGTCTATTTCTACAAACACAGCGGGATTT
>OLXZ01000527.1_pt1 | contig 21202 bp, 16 predicted proteins | sample 1673901 | NCBI WGS metagenome assembly OLXZ01 (sample SAMEA103958131, study PRJEB25191) | human gut metagenome | reverse complement strand
ATTCCTTCCACTGGTCTGCAAGAGTTCCGCCCAGTGCGCCCATACCTGCTTTGATAAGACCCATAGTAATTTCCTCCTGTATGTTTTATTTGTGCAAACGATAACTTTCTGTTATCGCACGGTTTCCGGTCTTGGTCACGGTTCAAGGGTTAGATCCGGGGAGTCGTTTTTCCAGTAAGCGGGACGTGTGTCCCGGTCAAACAACTGCTCTCCGGCGCGGTATTTCAGGCTGCAACCGCTGGGACTGCCGTCATCGTTCAGCAAAATGGCCCAGAACTCGCAGGGCTTGCCGTTCGGATCGGTCAATGTAAAATGCAGCTCGGTGCCGTCCTCGGTGCGGCCCTGCGTTCCCTCTGCGGTGCCGGTCAGAATGCCGTTCCACCCGTCCCATTCCACGCTCATGCAGCAGCTGCCGTCCGGCAGGAAGGTCATCCAGCGGATGCCATTTGCGGACTCGTCTCCGGCGCGGTAAGTGCCCCACAGCCTGCGAGGGATGGCGGTGTAGCCGATGTCATCCCACGCCGTGGTGCGCCGGAACAGATACCACACGGTGCTGCCCTTTTTCGAGCCGGTGGAACGCATCAGCAGCGAACCGTCCTCCATCATGGAGATGGTCCAGCGGCTTCTGCCGTCCTCGCTGAGACTTGTCAGGTTCCAGTCCTGACTTTTTTCCCCGTCCCAGCCGGTCACAGCGCCGGCATTCAGCTCTCCGGTGCGGGTCTCGGCAGCGGACTGGATCTGCGGGCTGACGTATGTTTCCCGGATGAAGGAGACGGTCACCGTGCCGGTGATCTCGGCCTTTTCCAGCCGCAGGGTAAAGCTTTCGTTGCGGTCGGCGGGGGCATAGCTTTCACCCTGCGTCACCGCCGTGACTGCCATCCACTCGGCCAGCACCTGCTGCTCCCAGTCCTGCGGCAGCGGCTGCGCGTCCAGCGGGATGGTTGGGGCATCGTTCTCATACTCCTCCCGGGAGGCGCTGAACCGGCGGACGAAAAAGGTAACGTTTCCTGTTTCGTCAAACGAAAGCGGCAGCTCATCCAGTGTAGCCCACCATGCGGTGTTGCCCTCTTTCAGACTGCCGGGGGGCAGCAGCCCCCGCTCACAGGCGGTCTGCCGATCCAGCTCATCCCGGCGCTTCACGTCGCGATACAGTGCTTCTTCCAGCGCGGCGGGATCTGCCCCCGTGCGCTGCAGCAGCTGGGTGGCGGTGAGCTGGTTTCCGCTTTCAAAGTCGAAGCACCAGCCATTGTGGAAGGGCGCATCCGTACCGCCGTAGCAGCTGCTGACCACAAGGCTGACGCAGTCGCCGTACCAGCTGGCATTCCAGTTCATCTCTATGCAGATGTCCCACACGTCCGGGTCGGCTGCCGCCGGGCAGTCTACATACTCCTGCACATCGTATTCGTAGAGCCGGGCGATCTCGGCGTTGATGCGGGCGGCATCGGCGCTGTCGCTTTCCAGCCGGGGCAGATGGATGTTCAGCCGAACCTTGCCGCCGTTTTCCGCCCGCACCACCTTTTCAAGGGTGTACTGCTCGGTGATCGCCGCGGTGGCGTGCATGGAATCCGGCGGGGTCGATTTCAGTTCCCGGCTGCCAGCCGGGCGGGCAGAGGCTGCGGTCTTTGCCCCGCAGCCTGCCAGCAGCGCCGCCAGCAAAACTGCCGGTATCCAGCGGAACGATTTGTGTTTCATGGTGGTTCTCCTGTGTTCTCAGCGGCTCCCGCCGGGGTCAGTTATCCGGGCAGCGGATCAGCTGCAGTTGGGTCTTTCCCTCGGCAAAGGGGTTTTGACCGTCGAGCATGGTCAAGGTCAGGGTCTCGTTGTACAGGTCGTACTTCATCGCCGCCACAAAGGTGATGCCGGGTGCCCCGTCTGCCGTCTCGTTGGTCCAGACGCCCAGCACCATGCCCTCCGGCACTACGCCCAGATAATCGGCATAGCCCTGATAGAAAACGCTGTTGTCCTGCACGCCCATCTGGACGGAGCCGTTGCTTTCCACGTCCATCCAGTTAAACCGGTCGTCCGCCATCTCGTTGAAGGCACCGACAGCCTCCGAGGGGATCTCCTGCCCGTTCCACTCTGCCGTCAGGGGAGCAAGTTCCAGCACAGAGCCATCCTCCTGATGCAGAATTACCTCTTCGCCGCTGCGTTCCAGCGCCACGCCCTGATTTGCAATATAGATAGGGTCCTGACAGACCAGAACATTTCCGGACATAAGGCAGCGCAGCACATCCACATACTCCACCACGCCGTCCTTGGTCAGCAGATAGACCACCGGGTGGAAGGAGGCGCCCAGTTCTCCGATGCACAGGTCGATATACTCATTATAGATACCAAGGATGGGGAAAGTACGGTCCTGTTCCAGCCGGATGCCGTAATCCGTGTCCCACGCGGCGGTCTCCGGCGTGCGGCGCAGGGTGATGGTGCCCTGTGTTCCTTCCAGCTGCACCGAAGCGCTGCCGTAGGTATCGGTCAGCACCGTCTGCGGCTGCGGGTCAGCAGCCTGCAGCGGGATCTCCACATCCAGCTGCCGCCAGCCCGACCCGGCGGTGGAGCTGCACCCGCCCCGGAGCACCAGCCGGTTTTGTTCCGGCAGCAGCAGGCACAGGTCCTCCAGCTGGTTGTTTTCCAGCGTGTTCATCCGCATGCTTGCCAGATTGCCGCCGCTGAGCAGGCCCTCGTAGTAGCCGCCCTGCGCCATGTGCCGGTCAAAGGTCTGCATGGCCTGCCGCAGCATCTGCTGCTGCACGGCATCCGGGTCCAGCCCCATACACATAAGCAGCTCGGTGACCGAAAGCTTGTGCCCGGCGGCAAAATCGAAACACCAGCCCTGAGAATAGATGGGGTCGGTACCGCCGTCGTAGCGGAACACCACAAGGCTTACGCAGTCGCCGTACCAGTAGGCGTCCCAGTTGATATAAATCTCCGGGCTCCACTCGTCCTGCTGCGGCTCGATCTCCGGGCTGTCCTCGTACTGTCGGAAGTCTGCCGCATACATGGCGGCAAGCTCCTCGTTGAGATAGGCAGCGTCCGGGCTGTCGCACACAAGCTGCGGCACATGGATGGTCAGCTTCTGGGTGATGCCGTACTCGTCCCGTATGGTCTTTTCCAGCGTGAACTGCTCGGTGATGCGGTCTTTTTGTGCTGTCTGCACCGCCGTGTCTGCGGTGCTTTGGGCAGCTGCGCCGGAGCCTGCGGGGGCAGCGGGAGCCGCCGCGCCGCCGCAGCCGGTCAGCCAGAGAGCCGCCGCCAGCACCGCAGCGGCAAGGCGTTTGTGTTTCATGGTCTTTCTCCTGTGTTCTCAGCCGTAGCTACGGGTCAATTGCAGCTGGGTCTCGCCCTCGGCAAAGGGGTTTTGCCCGGCGATCATGGTCAGGGTCAGGTTCTCGTTGTACAGGTCGTTCTTGAACGCCGCCACAAATCCGAGCTCCTTATCGGCAGCGATGCCCAGTACCACGCCCTCGGGCACAACGCCCAGATACGCGGCATCGCCCCGATAGATGCGGCTGTTGTCCTGCACGCCCAGCTGAACGCTGCCGTCGCTGCCCAGATCCATCCAGTTCCAGCCGTTTTCAGAGGTGTAGTTGTAGGAGCCGGTGACGGAATAGGGAATTTCCTGCGCGCTCCACTCTGCCGACAGGGGAGCCAGCTCCAGTACAGAGCCATCCGCCCGGCGCAGGTTCACCTCGCTGCCGCAGAGTTCCAGCGCCACACCGTTGTTGGCAAAGTAGATGGGGTCCTGACAGACCATGGCATTGCCGAACATGAGGCAGCGCAGCACGTCCACATACTCCACCACGCCGTCCTTGGTCAGCAGATAGACCACCGGGCGGAAGAATCCGTCCTCCTGCTCCCCGATGCACACGTCCACATACTCGTTATAAGCGCCAAGGATGGGGTAGCTGTGCTCCTGTTCCACCCGGATGCCAATGTCTCCCCATTGGTCGGTCTTTGGCGTGGGGCTCAGGGTGATGGTGGCCTGCGTTCCCTCCAGCTGCACCTGCACACCATCGTAGGTGTCGGTCAGCACCGGGGTGTCAGTGGGGGGCAGCGAGAGCTCCATATCCAGCTGCTGCCAGCCTTCTTCGCAGCTGTACTTTCCCCGGAGCACCAGTTGATCCTGCTCCGGCAAAAGCAGGCACAGGTTTTCCAGCTCATTGTATTCCAGCGTATCCATCCGCATTTGCGAGAGCTCTCCGCCGAGACGCAGGCTATCGTAATACGCACCCTGCGCCATCTCCCGGTCAAAGGCCTGCATGGCCTGCCGCTGCACCTGCGCCTGCACTTCGTCCGGGTCCAGCTCCATGCACTGCAGCATCTCGGCTGTGGTGATCTGCCTGCCGGTGGCAAAATCGAAGCACCAGCCGCTGTAACGCCACGGGGCGGTGCCGCCGTAGCGGCTGCGCACCACAAGACTGACGCAATCGCCGTACCAGTAGGCATCCCAGCCCACACCGATCTGCGGGTACTCGCCGCCCGGCTGCCCGGCCTCCTCGCTGTTCTCGAACTCCCGGAAATCCGCCGCATAGATGGCGTTCAGCTCATCGTTGATGTAGGCGGCATCCGGGCTGTCGCATTCCAGCTTGGGCACATGGACGGAAATGCACTGCACCGCTTCCTCCCCCCACACGCCCGAAACGTTCTTTTCCAGCGTGTACTGGTCGGTGATGCGGTCTGTCTGGACGGCCTGCGCCACCGCGCCGGGGGTGCTTCGGCTGCTGTCGGAGCTTTGGTCGGCAGCAGCGCTGGGGCTGCTCTGGGTGCCGCCGCAGCCGGTCAGCAGCAGCGCGGCAGCCAGAGCAAGGCTTACAAGGTGTTGGTATTTCATGGCGGGCTCCTTTTCTATGGTGTGGTTCAGCCGTCTCCTATGCCTTGCCACTTGTCGATGATGTAGGCGGCCCAATAGGTCTTGTCGTTGATATCCACCACAGTGATGCCTACCTTATTCACCACCGGGTCGTCCTCATGAAGCCCCGGCACACCGCCGTAGTCCTTGATCAGTTCATCCACCAATTGCTGGAACTGGGCCTCTGTGGCGGGGTAAAGGCGATCCATGCTGTAAAGGTGCTTTCCTTCGTGGTCAAAATCCACGCCTACCCGGTACTGATTGAGCATACGGAAGATGGCTGTGGAGCCGGCACTGTAACCGGCTTCGTTCAGACCTTCCCACATCTTTGCGGCATAGTCGCCCTCCATCCGCAGCCTGAGCCCTTCGTCCGACGGGAACTCCGGGCTGCCGTTATCCACAAACATCTGCACATCTGCCTGAATGGCGTGTTCCAGACCCTTGCTGTACTCGAACTTGATGTTCTCCACCTTTCGCCGGGCCAGCTCTGCGTTGAAAATGGTCAGGATCTTCTGCCCGTCCCGGATCACAGGGATCGGCGGCGAGGGAGGCGTTTCTGTGGCAGAGCCGGAACTTGTGGAGCCGGAGGAGCAGCTATCGTCACAGGCTGCCAACGCCAGCATCACCGCCGATGCGCCGGAGAGCTTGAGGAACGTCCGTCGGTCATATCGTTTCATGGGGGTGCTCCTTTCTATAAAGCCCCGGACACAGGGGGAGTGTGCCCGGGGCAAAAGGGGGAAGTCTGGTTATCTTATGCCTTGTTATTTCGGAACACAACAGCGGTCATGTAGGTCTTGCCCTGAACCACCGGGCAGTAGATGCTGATGAACTCTGCCTTGGCGCTATTAGAATTGTCCAGCAGTTTTGCTACAAAAGCCCGAACGGCAGCATCCTCGCAAGAATACGCATCCTCCAGAGCCACCACCCTATTGGGAGACGGTTCGGAGATGCCGGCCATACCTGCCAAACTGTCCTTGCCATACTTGTTCCGTATCTTGTCCTCAAGTCCATTGAGTTCCCCAAAAATGAGCTTGTTGTCAGAGTCATTAAGCGTATGCGGTGTCTCGTTGGCCTCTTCAAAAACACGCCCGTGAGCCCTTATAGCGCCCACCGCATCCTGATTAAGGATCAGCTGCTCATGGTCAACCAGACCTGCATCAAACTTTTCCTTCCAGACCTTGTTGATGGCTGTCAGCAGCTCGGTTTCTTTGGACGTAGTGGGGGCGGGCGGCGTGGAGGGCCCGCCGCAGCCTGCCAGCGAGAGCGCCACAACAGCTGCGCCGGAGAGGGTGAGGAATTCGCGTCGGTTCAGTTCTTTCATGGGGGTGCTCCTTTCGATGCAATATATTATAGATTACGGTTCGGGATTTGCGGGAAGTCCGTGCATCTCTGCCCCGCTTCAGATCGGTGCAAAGTTTACCATTACCGCCACCGTATAGGTCTTGCCCTTAATGGTGGGGCAGTAGAGCCCGATCATCCACTGCTCGGGATGCGGACTCGCCAGTCCATGCCCGGCCAGATACCGCACAAACTCCCTGACCTCGCTCGGACTACGAGGATACAGTTGCTTTAATTGCATACCGTCATGGGTGCTGTTAGAAACTCCCGCAGTCCCCCGATAGCTTCCGTTTCCATATTTGTTCCTGATTTCCTGTATCATTTCAGACTCACGGAGTTGGTACTCGTGGAATACATCATCAGGCAAGTTCCATTTGCGGTAATCCTCTTCGTCTACTTCAGGTTCATAGGTTTCAAAGGGGCTGGCTGTAAACTTTGCGAGGTCGGCAGCCTCCTGACAGTAGACCACAGACTTGCAGATATCAAGTTTGGGATTGGGGACTACTTCTCTGTTGACTTCATACCAGACCTCGTTGATGGCTCTGAACAGGGCCATCTCTTTGCTCTCAGAGGCCGGAGGTGAGGGAGGTGCGGGAGGTGCGGAGGGCCCACCGCAGCCTGCCAGCGAGAGCGCCACAACGGCTGCGCCGGTAAGGGTGAGGAATTCGCGTCTGTTCATCTCTTTCATGGGGGTGCTCCTTTCTGTTTGTCCCCCTGCTTTTTAGGGGGTTCTGGTTTTGGTGTTCTCTGCACTTGCAGTCCGCTCCATCTTATGCTATCCTTATGAATAGAATCCGCAGTTGCCTATTGACGCGTTTTGTGCACAGCGACAGGCTTTCTGCACCGGCGCGGGACCTCTACTGTTTGTACTGTATCATACCCGGAAAAAAATTGCCCCCTCAGAAAAGCCGTTTTTGGGGGGCAATTCCAAAAAAATTTTTGGGATTTGGGGCTTCCCCCTCAAAAAATCCCCCCAAAAAGCCCAAAATTGGGGGGATTTGGGGGTGGTTTCCCACCAAAACAGGCGGCTGCAGCCCTGCCTGTGCCGGTTTTCCCCTCTGGCTGCAATGTGCGGAAAGGAGTCATGAAAAATGGAACGAAGGACATTTTTAAAGCTTGCGGCGCTTGTCCCCGGTCTGGCTCTTGCGGGCTGCGGCGGCAGCAAGACCCTGCTTTCTCCCAAGGACCCCACCATGCTCAGCATCTGGCATGTATATGGCGAACAGGCAGACTCGCCCATGAACCGCCTGCTGACCGAGTTCAACGACACGGTGGGCAGAGAGAAGGGCATCCTGCTCAACGTGACCAACATGACCAACAGTGCCGCCATTGGCGGCCAGCTGCAGGACGCCAAGGCTGGCAAGCCCGGCGCGCTGGACCTGCCGGACCTGTTCTCGGCTCATTCCGCGGACGCCAGCGCTCTGGGCATTGAGAACCTTGTGGACTGGAACGACTGGTTCACCGCCGAGGACATGGCGGCCTATGTGCCCGGCTTTGTGCAGGACGGCATCATTGACGGGAAGCAGGTGGTGTTCCCGGTGTCCAAATCCACCCAGCTCATCTTTTTGAACGGCTCCCAGTACGCCCGGTTTGCGGCGGACACCGGGGCGCAGCTTTCCACCCTTGCCACATGGGACGGCTTCTTTGAAATGGCGGGTGCCTACCGGCAGTGGTCGCAGGGCAAGCCCTTCTGCGCGCTGGATTACCCCCTGCGTCTGGTGGAGCTGAACGCGCTGGAGCAGGGCAGCGGCGAGTTGTACAAGGGCAGCTGGTACGATCTGACCAACGAGACCTTCCGCGCTTCGTGGATGGAGTTTGCCCGGGCGCTGGTGCAGGGCGATATTCTGGTGTCAGACCTGTACTCCAACACGCAGGTGATGACCGGCGAGACGCTGGCGGGCCTTGGCAGCTCTGCGGCCATCCTTTATTACAATGATTTCGTCACCTACCCGGACAACACCACCGAGCCCACCGACCTGCTGCTGGCTCCCCTGCCCCACGCCGCAGGCACCGCCACACCCCTGATGCCGCAGGCCGGTGTGGGCCTGTGCGCCTTCAAGACCACCGACCAGAAGGCCGAAGCCGCCGCCGTGTTCCTGCGCTGGCTCACCGAACAGCAGCGCAATTTGGAATTTGCCGCCGATACCGGCTACATGCCGGTGTCCAGCGCCGCCTTTGACGCCATTGCGGACTATCCCTTTGAGCAGCAGAGCTATCAGCGGCTGTACGACGTCTACAACGAAATGCGCATCCAGAACACCCCCCTGTCCGAACCGGGCATCGTGGGGTACCACGCCAAGGCCAAAACCTTGTACGACAGCCTGCGCCAGCGCCAGAAGGACTACCCCCAGCGCCTTGCGGACGGCGAAACGCTGGAAGCCCTTGCCGAGGAAACATGGCAGCTGCTGTGTGACAATGCCTGAGCCTGCCGCTCAGCCGGAAAGGAGGGACTTTGATGCACTTTGTTGACCGGCACCGTGAAAAGATCCGCCAAAGCCCCATGAGCAGCCGGCTGCTGTGGGCCTGCCTGCTGCTGGTAGTGCTGCTGGTGTTGACCTTTGGTGCGGCACTGTTCCTGTTTGCCAGCCTGCACAACACCAAAAAGGACATCAGCCGCAGTCTGCAGATCCAGTTTTCGGTGTTCCAGAACGATATGGAGCGCTATTTTGACCAGCTGGCGGTCATGGGCGTGAACCTGTCCGAGGACATGAGCGCAGAGGTGGACAAGGAGCTTGCTCTGCGGCAGATGTCCTTTGCCCAGCTGAACGACTCCCCCGAGGTGCTGAACGCGCTGGAGGAGGAAATGATCGAGCCGCTGTGCCGCCGTCTGCGCCAGACCGGCTGTTCCGGCGCTTTTGTGCTGCTGGATGCCACCGTCAACACCCGCATGGAGGGAGCAGAGCATTCCCGCGCCGGGCTGTATGTGCAGAAAAGCGGTGCCGACACCCCCACCGTGCCCCTGCTGCTGTACCGGGGCAGTGCGGAGGTGGGCAAGGCCCATAGCGTGATGCCCCACCGCAAGTGGCGCATGGAGTTTCAGACCGACCAGTTCCCGGACTACGACCGCTGGATGACCCCCGGCAGCGTCCCGCTGTACCAGTCTTACACGCTGACCGAGCGGTTCGAGCTGCCCGGCACCTCAGAGGAGGTGCAGTTGTTTTTGCTGCCCCTGCGGGGGCGGGACGGCACGATGTACGGGCTGTGCGGCTTTGAGATCAGCGAGAGCTACTTCAAGCAGAACTTTGCCCAGCCCACCGGCTTTGACCGGCTGAGCTGCCTGCTGGCCCCGGCGGGGGACGGCCTTGCCGCCGATGCCGCCCTCAGCAGCGGCACCACCGGCGGCTACTACCATGCCCCCCGGAACACGCTGGTGCTGCGCAGCATGGGCGGCGGGCTGACCCAGTTGACCGGCCCCGACAGCGCCTATGCGGGCATTTCCCAGCTGTGCCTCCTGAGCGAGAGCCAGTCCTACCGACTGGCAGTGTGCATCCCCATGGCAGACTACCGGAGACTGGTCTTTTCCGGCAATCTGCAGATGCTGCTCATCGGCCTGTTCATCGCCTTTTTCGTGGTGTTCTGCTGCATGAACTTCCACCGGCGCATCCTCTCGCCGGCGTTCCGGCAGTTCGAGGAGGACCGGCGGGAGTCCCGGCGGCGGATGGACGAGCTGCAGCTGGAACGCCAGCAGATGCAGACTGAACTATCCCGGCTGGCGGACGTGTGCCGCAACGAGTCGGTGCCCGATGCCTTCCAGACCTTTGTGGCGGGCATTCCCACCCTGACCAAGACCGAACGCCGCATCTTTGACGGCTACGCCGCCGGGCTGCGCACCCGGGAGATCGCGCAGCAGCTGGACATCAAGGACAGCACCCTGCGCTTCCACAACAAGAACATCTACGAAAAACTGGGTGTAAGCTCCCTCAAGCAGCTGCAGCAGTTCGTGGCGATCCTGAACTCCGGCAGCGGCAGCGCCCCGGACTCCGCCCCGGACGAAAAGTGACCCAGCAAGCAATGTTTTCGTCTATACAAAAACACTTTTTGCGTTGCAAAATGCTTGTTGGGGAGTGCCCCAAACCCCTTTGATCTGCATTTTCAATGCAGGCTGCGCCTCCCTGCGGGATGCTTTTGAGGATGTCAATCGTCACATCCTACGAAAAAGCCTGTACCTTTTTGGCGCAAGGGTCAATAGAAGAATTTGATGGTTCATGGTACAATAGCAGACGTTGCGTGTTGTGCGGTTTGCACACGAACATAGTGAAAAGGAGCTGCTGAACGTGGATACGATCTATCTGCTGCCCGGTGAGGAACGCTGCGTTGATTTTCGAGATGCCAATGGAGTCCCGAAGGTACACTACACTTACTGCTCTATCCGTGGCAAACTTTTCAACTGCACCTGCTGCACAAAGGATGAAGCCCAGCGGCTGTGTGAAGATTGGCTTATAAAACAGGACCGCTGCTATATAAACTAAAAAAGCCGCCGAGGACGCTTCCCAAGTAGGAAAGCGCCTCGGCGGTATTCGTTTATCGAGTCTGGGTTTTCTCGGTGGTGTCCTTTTCCTCTGCAAAAAAGCGTTCTACGTTTTTCTGCGCACGAACCAGTTCTTGCATCTCGTCCCGTGCCTTGCGGTAGTCCGGGTAAGATGCTTTCTTCTTGGTCAGCAGTTCTGCAAACTCCGCATCCAACTCCTTGACCTTCGGCAGCTTTTGAAGCCCTGCTTCGTCAAAGGCAGCCTTCGCCGCCTTGTGCAGGGTGATCTCCTCCCGGTGAGCTTCCAAAAACTTTTTACTGTACCCCGACTTGCGATAGGCATCATAGACTGGGCGAGTCTTGGCATAGTTGATAATGTGGGTTTTCAGGACGGCGATTTCGGCCAACCTCGTTTCCGCCGCCTTGATGGAATCGCCCATGGCATGATAGCGTTCCGTTGCCGCCGTTGCACGTTCCCGCAGTTCGTCGGCACTGCTGATCTTCTGCTCCTGCAAAAATAGCAGTGTCTTGGACATCTCTTTCAAGTTGAACTTGGTTGCCCACTTTTTGTAGCCGACGCTTTTGCCCTCTGCCATTTTCTCCTGAACGTCCACCAGCAACCGGAAGGGCTGTTCTTTGGGCGGTTGCTTCTGGTACGACTGGTGCTTCGCCTTACCATCCAGCACTGCCTTGATTTCTTCCTCACTGTACCCAGTGCCCAGCGTTCGGAACCGAATAAAGCGTTTCTGCCCCTTGCCCTTCACCGCTGTATGCTTGCCACGCTTCACCTCGTAGCCCTGCTGCTCCAGCTTTTGCAAAAATGCTTCGTAGTCCCCCGGCTTTTCTGCAAGGATGGTGTCGATGATTCCGCACAGGCGGTCACGGTTGCTCTCCTTAGGCGGGTAGACGATGCGCTTCTGCCGTTCCCGGTAGGGCTTCTTTTCAATGACGGACAACTGGTGTTCCAGACAAATCAGGTCGCTCAACCGCTGCACTGCCAACGCAGAAAAGAAAAAATCCCGGAACTTTCTGGTGCCATCCAGTGCCGTAGAATTGAAAATCACATGGTTGTGGATGTGCTGCCGGTCCGTGTGCGTTGCCACTACAAAGGCGTGCTTGCCCTTGGTAAAGCGCATGGCCAGTTCGTAGCCTACCTTGTTAGCCTCCTCTGCGGTGATTTCCCCCGGACGAAAGGACTGCCGTATCTGATAAGCAATGACATCGCTTTTTTGCCTGCGTCCGTTTACGAAATCGTACTGCCGCTTGGTAAGCATAAATTCTTCATCTGCTGTCAGGGCGCTACAAGCATAGCTGCTGACATACTGCCCCTGCTCAGTCTTGTCCGGGTTTTCGATATAGTCCGTGCGATTTTTCAGGCAGGCCGCGACGGTCATGCCCTTGTTTTTGTGCAGCGCAATCAGCCGTGTTGCTGCCAGCATCATCACCCCCTATTGCAAAGAAAAAATGCCGCCTCCGGGCGGCATTGAGATCATTTGGATATTTTTTCGTAATCGGCAGCACCCACCAGATACATTGCCTTGTATCTGGCGCATTCCAACTCATTGCAGATTTCATCTAAGGCGAGATATTGCTTCCACGCTTCTTTGCTGATAACGCTCTGCAAGGCTTCCTCAGCTGCTCTTTTGGCTTTTTTCAGTCGCAGATACTCTTCATCCTCACCCAGCATCTCAGAAAAAATCGTGCTATTGTGTTCAAAATAGCAATTCTCTATCTTCTGTTTGCTCATAGCATCCCTCACAGTTCTGCAAGCCATTCACTAAAACGCCCGATACCCTCGGTGATGGCAGTTGCACCGAAAAAGAGGATGAAGCAGATGAACTCGGCCACCAGCAGGATAAAGAACTGATTCCAAGTCTGACGGTAAGCCGTGTAGATGCCGCAGCCGAAGATGTAGAGCATCAGCGGAGCGACTACATAGCTGGACAGGGTTAGCAGCCACCTTGCCATCAGAGCTAGAAACGCCACAAAGAGAGAAATCGGGAAAAGAACAATTTTCTTCAGCATAGACATCATATCAAGCACTTCCTTTCTGTTCGCCCTTATTATAAAGGTATCGACTACTACGTTGCAAGGATGTCAAGCATTATATGTACACCCGCAGTCCTCCAACTGCGGGAATTTTTATAGCTCTGCCAGCTTGGAAAGAATTTGCTTGCCAATGTCAATCAGTTCATCCAGACGCTGCCGCAGATCTTCCATGTCGGCGGCGTAGACCTTGCCGCACTCGTTGGCACGCTTGGCGTACTGGTTCAGATTGTTGCTGCACATCTGCAAGAGATATGCCATGCGTTGCAGTTCTTTCAAGTCGAGGTGCAGGCAATAGCCGTCCAGTGCCATCTTGCGGATATAGGCACTTAGGCTTCGGATGCCCATGCTGAGCATCTTTTCATAGATACGGTTCTTTTCTGTTTTGCTCAAGCGCAGGATGATGGTTTCATCCCGCTTTTCTTTCATCGTGCATCACCATCCTTATCATAATAGCTGCGGAACGGTTTGACAGGCTCCGGCTGATTGGTCTTTTCCCCCAGTGCAGCCAGCACAGACGGACGAGTTGCAGGTGTTTCGGTTTCCTCGGTTTCTTCGGGAGCATCCTGCGAGGAACTGCGGTCACGGTCGATGTTCAGCAAGGCGTTCAATTCAGCAAGGCGGGCAGACTTTTCGGCCAGTTCTTCCTCCTGTGCAAAAGGCTTTGCCACTTCGACCTCTGCGGCCTGCTTCTGCTGTTCAAGGTTTTGCAGAGCATTTTCGGCATCTGCAATACGGTCAGCGAAATTGTCAATGGCATTGTCCAGACGAGTGATATTGCCGCGCGCATCATCGCCCAGCGACACCGGGTAACTCAACTCTGCCCGGAGTACGGCCTGATGCTCATTTTTGAAGCTGTCGAATCGAATGTTCAGTTCAAAGCCACGGTAGGTGCCCAGCAGCATCATATCAGCATTGGGCATCTCCTGCCGAGCCAGCAGCAGCCGTTCGCCTGCAGCCTTTTTGTCATCGTACACCATGCCCTTGATGGTCATGCCGCAGAAGTTTTCTTTGTCCTGCGGGTGTGCTGCTGCAATCTGTGAATCCTGTTGTAAAGCAGCAATGCGGGTTTTCTGTTTCTGGATCTCCTCCGGGAAAGTTTTGAGCAGCTTATCCTCCAGACGATATTTCTGATTCTGGAAGTCACCGCGCAGCACCTTCAATTTTGCTACCTGCACGTCCAAGTCCATCTTTTCCCGGATGCGAGGGTCGCCTGCACACAGAGCCTTGATTTCTGCGTAAGATAAAGCCTGTTCGTCAATATCATCGCAAGATCGCATAGGCGATTTGCTCGTCATGATCTGCGAGATAAACTTCTGTTTATTCTCAAGGGTCTGATAGAGGTAGGCGTCAAATGTCGATTCCGTGACGTAATTATAGACGTAAACCTGCTTGTTTTTATTGCCCTGCCTGATAATTCTACCGTTGCGCTGGGTCATATCAGACGGACGCCAGCCTACATCCAGATGATGCACGGCCACAAGCAGCGTCTGGACATTTGTACCGGCTCCCATTTTTGCCGTGCTTCCCAGCAGCACGCGCACCTGTCCGCTGCGTACCTTGGAGAAAAGTTCTGCTTTCTTGCTCTCCGTATCTGCGTTGTGGATGAACTCGATCTCCTGTTCGGGTACCCCTGCATTGAGCAGCTTGGAGCGGATATCATCATAGACGTTGAACGAACCGTCGCCCTTGGGAGTAGACATATCGCAGAAAATCAACTGGGTCAGCTTCTGCTCCTTGGTGTCGTTCCAGATGCGCAGGACGTTGTTGACACAGGCGTTCAACTTGCTGTTAGGGTCATCAGGCAGAGCCGAGTTCATCAGCCGCTGGTCAAGGCCGATTTTTCTGCCGTCCGAGGTGATTTTCAACATATTATCCACGGAAGGGTCAACGGAGCCGCTGTGGACTTCGGCGGCACGTTCGCTCAACGCCTGCACCATATCTTTCTGAATCTCCGAGGGCTTGACCACGACCGTCTCGAATTTGGCTTCGGGCACGGGCAAGTGTAACTGGTCGCTAGTTTTAATGTCCGCCGCTTCCTTAAACATCGCCATCAATTCGGGCAAGTTGAAAAACTTCGCAAAACGAGTGCGCGCACGGTAACCAGTGCCCTCCGGGGCAAGTTCGATGGCGGTAGTAGTTTCACCAAAAGTCGATGCCCATGCGTCAAAATGGGTCAGCCCTTTCTGCTGCAAAGTGTTGTATTGGAGGTAACGCATCAGGGTGTACATTTCCGTCATGGAATTGCTGATCGGCGTACCGGTTGCAAAAATCACGCCGCGCCCTCCGGTAATCTCATCGAGGTAGCGGCATTTCCCAAACATATCAGAAGATTTTTGCGCTTCGGATGTGCTCAGGCCTGCCACATTCCGCATCTTCGTATATAAGAACAAGTTCTTGTAATTTTGGCTCTCGTCTACAAACAACCTGTCTACGCCCAATTGTTCAAACGTGACCACATCATCTTTGCGGTCGGTGGCCTGCAGCTTCTCCAACTTCTGTTTCAGGGTCTTGCGCAGCTTTTCCAGCTGCTTTACAGTAAAATGCTCGCCAGCCTGCTCTTTTGCTTCCTCGATGGCCTCCTCGATTTCATCCATCTGTTCTTGAATCAGCCGCTCCTGCCGCTCTGCAGACAGCGGGATTTTCTCAAACTGGGAGTGTCCGATAATGACCGCATCATAGTCGCCGGTCGCAATTCTTGCACAGAATTTTTTGCGGTTGGCGGGTTCAAAATCTTTCTTGCTGGTGACCAATAGTTTTGCATTGGGGTACAGGCGTAAAAACTCGCTGGCCCATTGCTCCGTCAAATGGTTCGGCACCGCAAAAAGGCTTTTCTGGCATAAACCCAACCGTTTCAGTTCCATAGCGGAAGCCGCCATCTCAAAACTCTTGCCGGCACCGACTTCGTGCGCCAAAAGAGTGTTGTGCCCATACAGCACATGGGCAACCGCATTGCGCTGATGTTCTCGCAGATTGATTTCCGGGTTCATGCCCACAAAATGAATGTGACTTCCATCATACTCGCGGGGCCGGGTGCTGTTAAAAAGCTCATTGTACTTCTTTACCAGTAAGGCTCGCCGCTGTGGGTCTTTCCAAACCCAGCCAGCAAAAGCGTCCTTGATAGCCTGCTGTTTCTGCTGGGCGAGGGTGGTCTCGTTCTGATTCAGCACACGTTTTTCCTTGCCATTCTCCTCAATGGTATCGTAGACGCGGCTGTCGCGCAGGTTCAGGGTGTCCTCCAGAATTTTATAGGCGTTGGCCCGGCGTGTGCCGTAGGTTTCAGTGGCCATAATGTCACCAAAGCCAGTAGCAGATTTATTGCTGATCCGCCATTCGGAAGTGTAAGGGGAGTAGCGAACGGTGATGGCATTGTTGTAGCGGATACGATAGGGCGGCTGAAAAGTTTCCATCATAAACTGTTGTACGATAGAGGGGTCAAGCCATGTGGCACCCAAACGCACATCAATTTCAGATGCCTCCAGATCTTTGGGCTGTGCCTTGGTCAGTGCGTCCACATTAACCTTGAACTCCGGGTGACTTTCCGCAGCAAGCTGTGCCATCCGCAGTTTATCGCGTACATTACCCGAAAGGTATTCGTCCGCAGTCTGCCAGCCCGCTTCCGGGTCGGTGGGGTCGGCGGCAGGGTCCTTGAAGATCACACCAGACAATTCAGTGGTGATGCGCCCGTACTCGTCGGGTGTGCCCAGCAGTTCTGCCATATAGGGCAAGTCCACCTTGCCATGCTCCCCGATGGACACCGCCAACGCTTCGCTGGGGGTATCCACGCTGGTGACGGTGCGCTCCGGGCGAATGGTGCGCTTGGTGAACATCGCCGCCTTGCTCTTGAGCTGCCCCTGCTCGTCCAGATTTTCCAGCGAACACAGCAGATAGTAGGAGGAATCCTGCTCAAATAGCCGCCCGTTTTTGCGGTCGTTCAGCAGACCGTACTTTGCGGTAAAGGCATCGTAGGCGGCGTTCAGCTTTGCCTGTGTCTCCTTAATGTCCTCGTCCGGGAAGTCGTTCAACTGCTGGTCGATCAGGTCCTTGACGATTTGCCGCAGCTCCACCATGCCGGTGACACGCCCTTTGGCGGTGTCGGACAATTCCACTTGTGTCATGATGGAGTTCTCGCGGTAGTAGATTTCACCATCCACCACAGTATAGCTGAAATTCTTCACGGTAGGGTCTGCGGGCAGAGTTTTGCGCTGCACTTCCGCATCGGCAACGTCCGGAGCGGCAATCTCCACCGCAGTGTACTGGCCCTCGATGTGCTGCACCGCTTCGGTAAGCTGGTCTGCAAGGTTTGCATCTTCGATTGGTGCAACGGTCAGGTCATGGCCGTACTGGGTGCTTTCTAGTTCCAAATTTCCCAGCACCATTTCCGGATGGTCTACAAAATACTGATTGATATTGAAGCCATCTTCGGTCTGCCCCAGCTGCACCCATGCAGGTTCGATGTCTGCAGGGCGGTCACGCTTCTGCAAAAAGAGGATATCCGAAACAACCTCGGTGCTTGCATTTGCCTTAAAAGCGTTGTTGGGTAAGCGGATGGCTCCCAGCAAATCAGCACGTTCCGCCATGTACTTGCGGGCACTGCTGTCTTTGCTGTCCATCGTGAAACGGCTGGTCACGAAAGCAATCACGCCGCCCGGTCGGATCTGGTCGATAGTCTTGGCGAAAAAGTAGTTGTGGATAGAAAAACCCAGTTTGTTGTACGCCTTGTCGTTGACTTTGTACTGACCGAAAGGGACATTACCTACGGCAAGGTCGTAAAAATCTCGGCGGTCGGTGGTTTCAAAGCCAGCAACCGTAATGTCGGCCTGTGGATATAGTTTTTGGGCGATGCGTCCGGTGATGGAATCCAGTTCCACACCATACAGACGGCTGTCAGCCATGCCAGAGGGCAGCATACCGAAAAAGTTGCCAATACCCATGGAAGGCTCCAAGATATTTCCAGACTGGAAGCCCATCTTTTCCACAGCATCATAGATGGCGCGAATTACCACCGGAGAGGTATAGTGGGCATTCAGAGTGGAAGCGCGGGCGGCGGCATACTCCTCTTCGGTGAGCAACCCTTTCAGTTGGGTGTACTCGGCAGACCAGTTTTCCTTGTTGGGGTCAAAGACATCTGCAAGACCGCCCCAGCCTACATACTGCGAAAGCACCTGCTGCTCCTCGGCGGTGGCACCGCGATGCTCCTGCTCCAAAGTGCGCAAGGTCTGGATGGCTTCAATATTGCGGGCGAATTTCTGCTTGGGGCCTCCGACACCCAAATTATCATCCGTGATGTGAAAATTTCCTGCGGCTTCCGGCATCGGTTCAGCGTTCAGGGCTTCGTCTGCGGCAGCAGCATCCGGAAAGGTCTGCCACTCGCCATTGACCTCCACAGAGATAGGCAACTTGTCCAGTTCCTCATCAGGTGTAGGTTCATCCCGCCGCAGACCGTCCTCGAATTGCTGCTTGTTGAGTACCTCGTTATCCCACGACTGCCCATGCGCGCTGGTGTCGATGCGCACATCGGTTTCGCCAACATAGCCGATTTTGCCTTCGATGGTTCGGGTGGGAAGGTCAACAACAACTTCGTCACCGACCTTGTAATCAACAGCCTTTTCAGGAGAAACGTCAATAATTTCATCCTGCTGCTGTTCATACAGTTCCCGGATATTGGGCAACCGTTCAACCCGGAAGATGGGCTGTCCGCTGTTGGTCAAGTCCATGTCCTGCAAGCTGACGGATTTGAACATGAAGTTGACGTGATCCACACGGAAATCCCGGCCATCTAGCTTGATGATGATGCCGATCGGCAGATAATCTTCCTCTCGCAGATATTTTGTCTGATGGTGGGTACCATCTCCGCCCTGTCCGGCTAGATAGATGCTGTTGCCCTCGGCCCACAGCTTCTGCGATTTTGCTACCCACTCTCTGCGCAAAAAGCCGGTCACTTTGACTTTTCCCAGCGCATTTTCCTGTGACAGCAAATTAGAACGAAAAACTTCCTTTACAGTGATTGCATCTTTGTCATAGAACAGAAAATATCCGCCCAGTTCAAAGCCAATCAGGGTATTGGGGTACTGCTCTTTCAGAGCATTGTATTCGGCAGCGGCATCACCATCCAGCATTGGGAGCTGTCGTTCCGCTTCCTGCACGGCGGCACGATGCTCTTTTTCCTTATCGGTCAGGTAGCGGTCAGACTGAATCATCAGGTCGATGTATTTCTCGACCTGTGTCCAGCTTAACGTAACCTTTTGATGATCCGGGTAGTGGTCAAATTCAAGTCCTTTTCCATCATGATTTACAAAACCGCTGCTGCCATCCAGAAAATCCTGCGAATGTCCGCCGATGCCGTACTCTTTCGCCAATGCTTTAGCGCGGAGTTTGCGGTCGGGCTGTGTCTGGTACAGTTCGATGATCCGCTGCTTGCCATCCTGAAAACCGGAACCATGCTTGCGCAGTTCATTCTCAATTTCAGCCTGCGACAAAACAAAAGCGGAGGGCGATTTTTCGCTCTCCGCTCGGTCGATATGTTCAATTTGCTGGGCTTCGGTGGGGATGACGGCATCCAGAAAACTTAGCTGTAGATCAGTTTCGTCCGAATCACTTCCTCGACCTGCTCCTGTAGGCTGTTCATGTGCTGTACCCACGCCATCTGATTCTTCTCCTTGTCCGGGGCCGGGTTCTTCGCCAGCAGATCGGCCATCAGTTGCTTCTTCATCGCTGCTGCGGTCTGCTCCAGTTCGGTCAGGGTCGGGTACAGGCTCCCGTTCAGGAGCATCGTGTGGTACAGAACCGGGTGCTGCTGTTTCAGAAAGTTCAGGCGCATCCTGCCGTACTTGCCCAGCGGGTTCTTCGGCTGATGCAGAGTCAGGTTCGGGAGAAGATAATCCCCGGTCTGCGTGTAGTTCAGATTGCTGCTCATATTCATGCTGGCTCCTTTCATTGTTTCGGCGGCGGATGGTCGTTTTGACTGCCCGCTCGACGGTGCGCAGGACTTCGCGGCTGATGTCGCTGACTGCGGCACCGAGTGTGTAGACAGTGTCCGGGGTAGAAAAATCGTAGATGGCCTGAAAACTGTCTTTGTCAAAATAGCCATCCGGCTCAAATCCACAGCGTTCCAGCAGCGTGTAGGTGACGCTAATGGCGGCGGCAGACTTGAACTGCATCTCCACCCCGGCTTCATCATAATCCATCAAGAGCGAACCGTCAACGATGGCACGGATGTCTCCACCGTTGTTGTCCCAGTAATCTGCCACCAGTTTCCCGGCAACATCTGCAAGCTGCTGGCTGACACGCTCCCCGCTGATGCCGTAGGTCTTATTCAACATTTCCGAAACCGGCTGCTTCAGGTCGTCGTTGTACTGCCACACCTCCGGGTCACGGGAATTGCGGCGCACCCCGGTGTCGCTTACGTCAAAGACGTAGTGCAGCCGGGGGAATCCGCTGGATTCGTCCAGCAGGGCGATGCCCTTGGCACCCCGGCGCACATAGCGGTTCATCCGGTTGTTCCAGATGTCAAAGTCGGCGCAGGCGGTGGCATCCGGGCGTTGGGCGTAGATCATCAACTGGTCCGCAAAGGTGTACTTGTACAGCCGGGATGCGGTGGTCAGGTAGTCCGTCCAGCTTTCCCAGTACCGGGTCAAGCCGTTTGCCGTGCGCTGGGCAAGGGCGAGATATTCTTCGGTTTTGTTTGGCATTTTGGCCTCCTTTTTCAGATTTTAGGGTATAAAAATAGCGGGCAACCGTTTTGGGATTGCCCGCTGGAAAGTGTATCGAGATAAGATTATTTGCTATTGCCCTTTATGTACTTCATAACGCAGCACCCCATCACGATGACGGGAAGCACGGTTCGTAAACCGAGGTCGCCGACCCGCACATTTACATCAATCACAAGCCCTGCAAACCATGCCGCTAAAGTGAAAACAGTTGCCCAACCGTAACTCATAGAACTGTACTCCTTCATATGTGAATATTCAAAACTCTCTTCTCAGCTTCAGCTTTCATAGCTGCCCGCAAGGAACTTACATTTATTCGACTCGAATGTTTACCGGATTCAGTGTAAGGTTGCCTCTGCCTACCACCTTATACCATTTGCCTCGTTCAAGTTTGATTCTTTCCGTTACGCCCTGTGTAATATATCCGATTTTGTATTTTTCTCCAGTCTCAACATCGGTAAAGACCACATCAGTATCACAATCGCCGCTTACTTTTACAGTTCCCCAAAGTGGCTGTATTTGTTCTGTCTTTATAGTGCCTTCATCATCTGAAAGTGTGAAAGTATGGCTTCTCTGAATATTGATATAAATCATTACCAGAAAAACCGCTGCCAGACATAAGGCAAACTTTCTTGTTTTCATCGAAACACCTCCTGTAAATTCGGTTTTATCGAATCATATCACATAAGCGGACTCTTCAAACTTACAGCTCAGTTTCCACCGCAAGCTGCTCCTGCTTTTCTTTTTCGTCAGCGATTTGGACATCAACATCTTCGCGCATCTTTTTCAGAAGTG
>OLXZ01000481.1_pt1 | contig 22694 bp, 24 predicted proteins | sample 1673901 | NCBI WGS metagenome assembly OLXZ01 (sample SAMEA103958131, study PRJEB25191) | human gut metagenome | reverse complement strand
GTGGTCTTTTCCTGCTTCGTAAGCCCTGTTCTCATAAACTCTCCTTTCTGCGCCCTCGTTTGGCAAGAGGGGTATTTTGAGGGATTTTTCCCGGCTCTTGACTTGGGGGAAATGGGGATTTTCAAATAGAAACCGCCCCGGTGAACCATTCCTCGTCCGGGCGGTTCCTATCGCAAGATTTCTGTTTTTTCCGGCTCTTGACCGTCAAACATAAATTAGCTCATGCTATGTGTTCTCCTTTCTGTTCGGCGGCAAGGGGCAGTTGCTCGGCTTGCTCCTGCTCCTGCTGCTCTTTCCATTGCCTGCGTTTCTTTTCCATATAGCGTCGATTGTACTCTGCTTTTTTCGCTCGGCGGCGTTCCTGTTCCGCTAACGCGGCCTTTTCTTCCTCGGTCAGTTCCACTTCCTTGTGAGGGATGTCCACCTTACCAACAAAATTAAAGAAAATTTCAATTTCCTGTATTCTGCTTGCTCCTTTGCCCTGGGCTTGGTGGACGAGGATTTTTTCTACAAACTCATTTATCATGGCAGGGGTCAACTCGGAAAAGTCTGTATATTTTCTGACAAGGGAAAGAAACTTTTCGGCGTTGATGGTTTCCCTGCTTATGCGTTCAAGTTCCTGTTGGTCTTGGGAAACGATTTCTGTCAAATCGCTTAGCTCGGCCTCGAAATCTCTGAGCATTTGTTCAAAAAGGGTATCGGAAAGTCGGCCACTTACATTGTCCTCATAGAGCTTTCGGATTAGGCGGGTCAGTTCATCGGTACGCTTCTCGTTGCGCTGCTTCCGCTGGCGAATGGATCTTGCAGCTTTTTCCTGCCTGTCCTCGGAAGCGGAGCAGACCTGTGCCATAAACTCAGCTTCATTGTTCAACGCATAGTCACAAACGCCCTTGATGGCTTCCAACAAAAGCTCGTTTACAACAGCAGTACGAATAAGGTGCGTCGTGCAGTATTTATCATAATGCTGGTTGCCCAAATCATAACGGGAACAGTTGTACTCGTCACGATCCGGACGCTTTTTCCCGTTGGGTCTGCCCGCCCAGTCACGCGCGTTTCCGGCCTTGCCCCTGTGGTTATACATCTTTGCACCGCAATCCGCGCAAAACATCAAGCCGGTTAGTGGATTGGCCTTTCCTATGCTGTCTGTCCGGCGAATGGTTTTCCGTAGAGTTTGTACGCGTTCCCATGTTTCCTTGTCGATGATAGCTTCTTGTGTGTTCTCAAAAATGACTAAATCCTCTTTGGGGGTCATTTTGACGCGCTTATCTTTATAGCTCTCCTTATAAGTCCGAAAGTTTACCGTATGCCCCATATATTCCTGCTTGGAGAGTATGTCGGCAACTGTACCGCCGCGCCATGTGTAGGGGTCTGCGGCATTGTAGTTTGATTGATGGTTTCCCATACCGCGCTGTGCAAGATAGTAAGAGGGGCGCTCAACCTTTTCCGTTGCCAATATGCGGGCAATTTCATACGGGCCTTTTCCCTCAATGGCCATGCGATAAATCCGGCGTACTACTTCGGCAGCTTCCTCGTCGATAATCCAATGGTCTTTGTCGTTGGGGTCTTTCTTGTAACCGTAGATACAGTGGTTGCTTGTGTGCTTGCCGGACATACCTCTTGCCCGTAAAACAGAGGTTATCTTACGGCTGCAATCACGAATATACCATTCGTTCATAATGTTCAAAAAGGGTGCAAACTCGCTGCTTTCCCGTTTGTCGCTATCTACTCCGTTGGTAATGGCAACAAACCGCACACCTTTCTCTCTGAACATCACTTCGGTGTAAAAGCCCACCTGTAAATAATCTCTACCGACGCGGCTCAAATCTTTAACAAGGACAGCAGCGATTTCGCCTTTTCCAATGCCCTCAATCATGCGCTTCCAACTTGGGCGGTCAAAACTTCCACCAGACCAACCATCATCTGTGAAGTGGACGCAATTCGTAAAACCGTTGGCTTTCGCATAGTCCTCCAGCATTTTCTTTTGATTGATAATGCTGTTACTATCACCTGTGAGGTCATCGTCACGGCTCAATCTCTCATAAAGGGCGGTGATTTTACCGTTGCCTAATTTCTTGGGTTTCATGGGAACGCTCCTTTCTATGGGTGATTTCTTATCCCCCTTTCACAGCATATATCTTCCGTATAATGCTTGGGCGGCGTGGTCTTGCCCTCCTTTACGGCGGCTTCGGCGCAATCCAATACCTGCCCCTCCGACAGCTCCGGCAGCGCAGCGTCCTGCTTTTCCTGCGCGAGATACTGTTTCCAGCCGGGTGTGAGGGTGGTTCTGCCCTTGACGGTGAATACAGCGCCGCCGCACTCCAGCATGACGACGGTTTCCGCATAGCGGTGGGCGTCGCTGACCGCACGGAGAAGCTGCCCTGCCACAAGGCGCAAAATCTCGCGCTCTCCCAGCGGCAGGACGGAGGTATCCGCCTTGCCCGCGCTGGCGGTAGGAAGGATAGCGTGGTGGTCGCTGACCTTGCGGCTGTCACAGACCTGTCTTGCGTTCATGCCCTCCGGTGCGGTGGTTTCGCAGATGGCGGCGGCAACGGCTGCAAGCTCCGGCACGGAGGGTTCCAGATCATCTGTGAGGAAGCGGCTGTCCGTGCGGGGATAGGTGCAGAGCTTCTTTTCATAGAGCGCCTGCAAGTAGTCGAGGGTCTGCTGGGCGGTATAGCCGAGGCTGCGGTTGGCCTCCCGCTGGAGCGCGGTCAGGTCGTAGAGCCGGGGCGCGTTCTCCGTTTTTTCCGTGCGCTGCACCGTCCTGACCGTGACCGGCTGACCGGCGCAGGCGGCGGCGAGGGCGTCCGCCTCCGCTTTTTCTTTGAACTTTTCGGACACTACGGCAAAATCGCCGCAGCGAAGATTTACCGTGTAAAAGGCTTCCGGGCGGAACGCCCCGATCTCCGCCTCCCGCTGGACGATGAGCGCCAGCGTGGGCGTCATGACGCGCCCCACGTTCAGAGTGCGGTGGTAGAGGACGGAAAACAGGCGCGTGGCGTTGATGCCCACCAGCCAGTCCGCGCGGGCGCGGCAGAGGGCGGACTGATGCAGTCCGTCGTATTCCCGTCCCGGACGCAGCTCCGCAAAGCCCTTTTTGATGGCGGCGTCCTCCATGGAGGAGATCCACAGCCGCTTCATGGTCTTTGTGCAGCCCGCCATGTAGTAGACGGTGCGGAAGATAAGCTCCCCCTCGCGCCCCGCGTCGCAGGCGTTGACCACCTCGGTCACGTCCTCCCGGCTCATGAGGTCCCGCAGCAGCTCGAATTGCCTGAATTTGTCCGCTCTCAGGGTATAGCGCCAGTTTGCGGGGAGGATGGGCAGGTCGTCATAGCGCCACTTGGCGTACTTTTCATCGTACACATCCGCGCCCGCCAACTCTGCCAGATGTCCGAAGCACCAGCTCACAAGGTAGCCGTTTCCTGAAAGATAGCCGTCGTTGCGTTTGGTCGCGCCCAGCACGGCGGCGATGGACTGGGCGACGGAGGGCTTTTCCGCGATCACTAATTTATGGTGTGTCATATTCATTTTTCTCCTTTTCTGCACAGCAAAAAGCAGCCCCGAAGGACTGCTTTTCGTGTATGTTTTTCTAATCGTATGTGGGTCAGGGCCGTTCAAGGCACCGCTTCCGGTATCGCTCGGCAGCCTCGGCAAAGGCTTTGCGCTCGGCGTCGGTTGGATCCCGTGTTCCATCCAAAAGGCGGCACTGTTCATAGCTTTCCACCGCGCCGGTCAGCCTGTCCAGCAGCGCCTCCGGCGTGAGGCAAATCTCAGCGGTGTCCCAATTTTCACGCCTGTCATCCCATGTGAGGTAGGTATAGCCGCGCCGGGTCGGCACCACCTCCACGCCGGTATCTTCTGTAAGGTGCTCCCTGAATGCCTCCAGCACCCGTTCAAAGCTCAGCATCCGTATCACATCCTTTTCCGCTGCATTTGGTCTTTCATGGGTACATTGTAGCATCGGTGGGAGAATGCGGCAAGGGTCGGGGTCCTAACGCTCCGGCGCTTTTGCCCGCAGTTTCTCCCGCAGGTCGGTGTCACGGTAGCAGGGACGGAGGCAGACGGTGCCGTAGCGGGAACAGCCGTGGCAGAAATGCCCCTCCGGGGCGATGGGGCGGGGCGTTTCCTCTTTTCCCGGATAGGGGCGCTGCATCATCAGCCGCTCCAGCGGGTTTTGGGTAAAAAGGGTCATGCATCCGCGTCCTCCGTTTCCTCCGGCTCGTCCTCGTTTTCGTATTCCTCATACTCGTCATCCTCGCCGTAGTCGTAATCGTCCAGATCGGCGGGGCCTTTTGTCTGGGGCTTCGGCTTACGCAGCTTAAACCAGTACAGCGCGCCGCCGCCCGCCAGCACGATCAGCAGCGCCACGACCAGCAGGCCGCTGCCGCCGCTTTTCTTTTCCGGCTCAGGATCGGGCTCCGGCGTTGTCTCCGGCTCCTTTTTCGGCTCCGCCGCCTTGCCCGCACATTCGGTCATGTTGGCCCTGCACACCTCGCAGGCGGTGTTGACGGCTCCCGCCTCGCATTTATTCGCGCAGGAGCAGACGGGGATGGAATCCTCCCTGTCAATAAGCGCCAGCAAATCGCTTTCGTCCACAAGGTTCAAAAAGTAGGTTTCATACTGATCTCCGTCCTCATCCAGCGGCTTATCATAGTCGATCACCAGATAGAGCGTATGACCGTTCCGGGTTTCCACCGCGATGAACTGCTTGTTGGTGTGCTTGTCGTAAAGCAGGTCGCGGGTGACGGCGCTGCCGTTTTGGGAAAAGCCCGTCCCTTTCTCAATGGCGACAGGTGCGGCGGTACCGGCGGGCTCCTGTGCTTTCGCCGGCTCGGCGGCGGGCGTCTGTGCCGCAGCGGTCTTTCCCGTGCTGCCGGAGGCGTTGGAGGGCTTTCCTGCACCGGTATTGCTGCCGTTACTTCCGGTATTGCCGTTGCTGCCGGTATTGCCGGAGGGCTGCTTCCTGCAATCGCAGTCTGCGGGACAATGGGCGCTGTGCTGCTCCGGCGTGGGGCTGGGCGCAGGCGTTTCCTTTTCATAGAAGGGGTTGGCGATTACCAGATAGCCCGTGCGGTTGCCCGCGTTGTCCACGCCCATGATGTAAAAGTGGGAATCCCGCGTGTTTTTGTCAATGCGGACGCTGAACTCGCCGTTTTGCAGGGTGGTATAAAGCTCATCGTTCACATAGACCCCGGCTATGCCAGAGAGGGTGTCGGCAGCCTCCACGCGCAGCAGCGTACCGCTGACGCCTGCCCGCAGCCGGGGCGCTTCAAAGTCCATACAGGATACGGTCAGCTCCTTTTTATGCTCCGCGCCGTAGGGGTCGGTGACAAAGAAAAACACGATACCGTTGTCCGGCACCGTGTAGCGGGCGAGGCCATCGTGGGCAAGCTGCTCCGTCAGGTCTGTCCTTTCGGCGGTTTCCCGAAGCGCCGCCTCTACCTTCTGCCAGCCCGCGTTGTTTTTGTCCCTGATACGGACCGTGACCGTCACCGGCGCGTTGTGCCAGCCTGCCGGAATATCTGCGTCCAGCGCATATTCCGCCTCCGGCTGCGGCGTTTCCGTCGTTTCAGGCGGCGCGGGAGCCGGTTCCTGTGTGTCCGGCCCTTGCTCTGCCGGAGGGGGTTCCGGCGTTTCTTCGGGCGTGACGGGAAGCTCTGCCTCCGCGATCTCCGGCGTGCTTTCCGGCACGCCGCCTGCCGGGGCGTCCTCCATATCCGTCGCCATCGCCATGCCGGACATGGTGAAAAACATCAGGGCAAGGCAAAGGACGGCGGCAACGCCGCGCAGCAGCCGGTTGTTATTCTTCTTCATGCACATAGTCCGTATCCTCCTTGGTATTAGGTGTGATAAAGGGCGCGCCGCCCCTTTTGAGCCGTGTGAGGAACTGGGCCAACTCCTCCATGCTCATGCCGGTGGCGCGGGCAAGACCGATGATGTCGGTGTTCTCAAGTTCCATGATCTGGCTGTCGATTTCTCCGTTGCGGGTCTGGAGCGCGGCGATTTTGCCGTTGTTCTTCTCGCGCTCCGCCCGCAGCCTGCTGATTTTCGGGTTCATATTCGGCTCCTTTCTGAGAGATCAGGGCGCAGGTACGCGCCCGTAGGCAAGGAAGTGAGATTGCCAATAGCTTGAATTGAGGCTTGCGTACTGGATGGGGTCGCCGCAGTGGAGCATCATGTTGTTTCCCACATAGATGCCCACATGGGACGCGCCGGTGGTGTCATAGGTGCCTTGGAAGAACACCAGATCGCCGGGGCGGACATTGGCGGCGGACACCCGCGTACAGAGCTGTCGCAGCCCTTCCGCGCCCAGCCGCCCGAAGCTCCAGCCCACGCCGCAGTTGTTGTAGACGTAGCTGACAAAGCCGGAGCAGTCGAATGAAGTGGCGGGCGTGCTGCCGCCCCAGACGTAGGGGTAGCCGAGGTACTTCTCCGCCTCCTTGATGATGGCGGCGAACTGCGAGTCCTCCAGCGCTTCCGGGGGTATCTCGTATTTTTCATAGTCGGCGGTGTAGTATTTCCCGATGTACTCCGAGCCGCCGAACAGGTCCGGGCGGTTGCCCAGAGTAGCCATATACATGGCGTAAAGGGAGAGCTGATCCTGCGACATGATATAGACCGGCACATGGGAGAGGTTAAAGTTTTCCAGCTTTACGGTGCAGATGTAGTAGGTGTACGGCACCTGCACGGTGTATTCATAGCTGTGCAGATTGCCGTCCGCATCTGTATAGTAGCCGGTTCGGGTCTCCGTGCGGTATCTCGTTTCCGTGGTGACGGTTTCCGTTAGGATGTACTGCTTTTCAAACAGCATATCGAGTATGCCGCCGACCTCGGAAAGCGTCCACTCCCTGCCCATGAGGGCGGTGATGGCGGAGATCAGCACATAGGGGTCATGCTCGATGTCGTCCAGCTCGAAGTGGTACTCATCGTAGTCGTGGGTGCTTTCGTAGGTATCGAGATACTGCTGCAATTCCGCTTCCATGGCGCAATACTGCGCCTCTGCCGCCAGCATATCCGCGTCCTCGGATGGGTAGGTGGATACGTTCACGCCGGTTGCCCCGCCCTGAATCAGCAGGGAGCAGGAGGACACGGTGCAGAGGATGAGGACGATCATTGCCGCGATGCCGCCCACGATAAGAAAGCCCTTTTTGTGACGTGCGATGAACTCGCTGGCTTTCTTTGTGTTCTCCGCGGCTTTCCGCGCCGCCTTTGCCGTAGCTTCGGAGGCTTTGACCGTATTCCCGGCGCTTTTTCCGGCTTTGGCGGCGGCGTACTCCCGCTTGATGGCCTGCTTCTGCTGCCAGCGGGAGTAGGGATTGCTGGAAAACTGCGGGTCATGGTACTGCGCCGTCTTATCCAACGCGCGGAGGTTGGCGCGGTCTGCCTTGGCCTCGGTGCGGTCTGCGCGGCGGTAGGGCTTCTCCTTGTGGGAGCGGTGGGCGTGCTGGGCAAGTCGCACGGCGCGCTCCGCCGCCTGCTCCACGCCGTGGGTGCTCTCCACACCCACATTGTCCTGCTCATGCTCCCGAATCTCACGGTGTACGGCGGACAGTGCCGCCGCACCGGGCGCGTCCCGCAGAGCGTGGGTGAGCTTGGAGGGCGGCCGCTTCTTGTCCACCTCCTCAAAGGAAAGGCGCGTTGTGACCGTGTCGGTTTTCGGGTCAACGACGCGCTGCTTTTTCTTTACGGTTTTCTTGGGTATCTTCGCCTCGGCCTTTTCCAGCTTTTGATAGGCTTTATCCGCTTTTTTGACGGCCTTTTTCAGTTCCGGCGCTGTCCGCTCCTCCTGCGTGAACAGCAGCCGGGGCGAGCGTTTGCTCATGGGGTTTCACCTCCTCCGATCCGTTTCTCTGCCAGCTTGCAGTAGTCCGGGTTCAGCTCAATGCCGATGTAGTGCCGTCCGAGCTGCTTTGCCACCGCCGCCGTAGTGCCGGAGCCGAGGAAGGGGTCCAGCACGACGCCTCCGGGCGGGCAGCCTGCCAGCAGGCAGGTTTCCGCCAGCTTTGGCGGGAAAGCGGCGAAATGCCCGCCCCTGTACGGCACGGTGTTGATCTGCCAGACGTCGCGCTTGTTGCGAAGCTGTGGAATATCTGCATCCGTATAGGTTCCGGCAGCTCTTGGCAGATTGATTTTCTGGATATTCTGTTGTCCGGGAATGCCGCTTCCGTGCTTGGTAGCCGTGCTTCGTGCGCCTTTCATGCGCCGTACTGTCGTTTCCGCAACCGGCTCTGCGATGGCGGCAGCATCGTAATAGTAGCGGCGGGACTTGGACAGCAGGAAGATATGCTCATAGCAGCGGCTTGGCCTGTCCTTGGTGCTTTCCGGCATGGGGTTCGCTTTCATCCAGATGATGTCCGAGCGCAGATACCAGCCGTCTGCGCGCAGCGCAAAGGCAAGCAGCCACGGCACGCCGATCATATCCTTTGCCTTGCAGCCCTCCACCTTGCCGTTGAGGGCGACCGCCTGACCGGTCCTGCCGTTGGGGTACTTGGGGTCGAGGGCTTCGCCCTGATTGCCCTTTCCGGCATAGGTGTCCGCGATGTTCAGCCAGAGGGTGCCGTCCGGCGTGAGAACGCGCCTGACCTCTCGGAAAATGGAAGTCAGACGCTCCACATACAGCGCCGGGGTTTCCTCCCGCCCGATCTGCCCATCTACGCCGTAATCCCGCAGTGCGTAGTACGGCGGCGAGGTTACGCAGCAGTTCACGGAATTGTCCGGCAGGGTTTTCAGCACGGTCAGGGCGTCGCCGCAGTAAATGCGGTCAGCCTGCATAGTCGAACTCATCCCTTAGAAGCGTGGTAAGCCCCTCGACAGCCGTGAGGATGTCCCTGCACACGCCGGTCAGCTCAGATATGGCCGGTTCTCCGTCATACTCAAATACGTCGGCGTCCTCATTGTCCTCGTCCGCCTCACGCTCTGCGGTGTATTCGCGCTCCATGCGCTCGGCATACTCGCAGCAGCGTTCGCCGGGGCAGCAGAGATCATCCGCAGGAATGTAACCGGCGTATTCCGGCTCGATCAGGTCGTTTTCGATGAGGTCGGACAGGTCCGCAAGGTCATGGGACTTGAGGTAATTGAGCGCCCTGCCCCAAGAACTGAACATCTCCTCGCAGCGCTCGTCAAAGTCGAGGGTGGATCTGCGTACAAGGTCCAGATAGCCGTCCTTCTCGGCTCCGTTTTTGATGTAGTGCATGAGGATGGTCGCCATCCACAGCAGCTCCAGCTTTTCCTCGATGTGCCGCAGATAGTCCTCGCCGTGGATGAGGTACAGATTTTCTTTTTCCATTGTGATGCTCTCCTTTACATTATTTATAGTAGAATCAGGTCAGGCGATCTCACCCAGCATGGTGAGAAACAGCGACTTGCCCTTGGGCGTGACAAGGGTATATACCCCCTGATGCCCGTTGACGGCGATATAGTCCTTTACGAAGAACAGGCCGTCGCTGGCGGGCTTGGCGTAGGGTAAGAGCGTACCGGAGGGCGCGCGGTAGAGATAGCGCTTGCGGATGAGGAACGCGGTGAACATTTTCTCCGGCACCTTCAGCTCCTTTGCGGTGGCGCGGAGATTGGTGCAGCACTCCGGGTGAATGAAGGCGTCGTAGTAATCCGACTTGGGCAGCAGCGTTTGGCGCTCCGCCCTGTGCCGCAGGTTCTCCGCATGGGCGGCGTAGAGGCTTTTCATCAGCGCGTCCAGTAGCTCAGGGTGCTCGGCGAACAGCTTGAGCTTCTCGTCGGTGATATACACACCGTGCTTGCGGATGGCCGGAATGACCTCATGAGTGATCCAGCGCTTGAACGCCTTTGCCTCCGGCTTGCGGGAGGTGATCACCAGCGAATACAGTCCGGGTTCGTTGATGATTGCCATGCGCTGTTTCCCGCCAAGGGTATCAATAGTACTGATACCCTTTTCATCATCATCCAGACGCTCAACCGTCATGCTCGGATTCCCCAGTTCCAGCGCTTTGCACACATCCGCCGCTACAAACCACGGCTCGCCGTTGAGGTTCAGCGTTCGCACCTTTCCAAAGGCGTCGTTTTCAAAAATCATCAGTTTGTTTTCCATCGTGCAATTCCTTTCTTGTTTTGTTATGCAGTCTGCTCCTGTGGCTTGGTGGTGAGCAGGTCATAAAGCTCCCCGCGGGGGAAACGGTCTACAAAGGGAAGAATGACGTTGCCGTAAAAAAGCAGCCCTTCGCCTTCACCGCTGTGGGTGACATACGAGAGCTGATGCGGGGAGATATTGAGCTGCTTGGCGAGAATCTGCCGGTCGCCGCTGGCCTGATTGAGCATGAGGATGAAATCGCTGTTCTCAAAGATGTTCTCCACCTCGCGGGAGGAGAGCAGGTCTTTGACATTCTGCGTGATGCCGGTGGGGATACCTCCCCACTTGCGGAAGCGCTTCCAGATTTCCACGGTGTAGGCCGCCGTCTGCTCCTCGCGCAGCAAAAGGTGCATTTCGTCAATGTAGTAGCGGGTGGACTTGTGGGCTTCCCGGTTGACGGTCACTCGGTTCCACACGGCGTCCTGCACGATGAGCATCCCGATCTTCTTGAGCTGCTTGCCAAGCTCCTTGATGTCGAAGGACACGATGCGGTTTTCAATGTTGATGTTGGTGCGGTGGTTGAACACGTTGAGAGAGCCGGAAACGTAGATTTCCAAAGCCGTGGCGATGTACTGCGCCTCCTTTTCCTCCTGCCGCCGCAGCTCATTATACAAGTCCTCCAGAATCGGCATATTCTCCGGCACAGGGTCGCTGAGATAATCCCGGTACACCATGCGCACACAGCGGTCGATGATGGTCTTTTCCACCGGCATGAGGCCGTCCTTGCCGCCCACGATCAACTCGCAGAGGGAGAGGATGAAGTCGGATTTCAGGCTCAGCGGATTTTCATCGTCGCTGTAATTGAGATTCAAGTCCATAGGGTTGATGTAATGCGGGCTTGTGGGGGAGATTTTAATGACCTGTCCGTGCAGGCGCTCCACCAGCGGTCCGTACTCGGCTTCGGGGTCGCAGATGATGATGTCGTCGTCGGTAACGAGGAACACGTTGGCGATCTCCCGCTTTGCGGCAAAGCTCTTGCCGCTTCCGGGCGTACCAAGGATGAGGCCGTTGGGGTTCTTGAGACGCTTGCGATCTACCATGATGAGGTTGTTTGAGAGGGCGTTCAGCCCGCAGTACAGGGCTTCCTTGCCGTCCTGAAACAGCTCCTGCGTGGTAAAGGGGATAAAAATAGCGACGCTTGAGGTGGTCAAGCCCCGCTGTATTTCAATCTGGTTCAGCCCCAGCGGGAGGCTGCTCATCAGCCCCTCCTCCTGACGGAAATCAAGGCGGGTAAGCTGGCAGTTGTACTTCTGGGCGATGCTGGCCGCCTGAAATACGTTGTTGTCAAGCTGCTGGCGGCTGCCTGCGGTGTTGACCACAATAATGGTCAGCAGGAACATTCGCTCGTTGCGGCTTTGCAGGTCTTGCAGCAGCTTCTTCGCCTCCGTGCCATAGGTGGCAAGGTCCGAGGGGATGATGTCCATGTCGTATCCGGCGCGGACGGCTTTTTTCTGCTCCTCGATGGTCATTTTCTGCAAATCGGTGATCTTCCTCTTGATGGTCTTGATGGCCTTGACCTGATCCACGGACTGGACGTGCATACTGACGATGAGGGAGCTTTCCATGTCGAGGAAGTCCGCCAGCATCCGGTCGTTCAGCTCTGGCGCTAAAATCTGCAAGAAGCTGGCGCAGCCGATGCGCCTGCCGACGCCGAAGGAGCGCCCGGTGCGGAACTCAAAGGAGCTGGGCGCGATTAAGTCCTTGACCGAAAGGCCCGATGGTGCCAGCCAGTCCCACGAGAAGCGGAACGGCTCCTGCTCGTCCATGTGCAGCATCCCGTGCAGCAGCCGCAGCCGCTCCGTGCCGTTCATGGGCTCCGCCGCCACGCCGAGGCGCTTGAAGTTGTTGAGGATGTCCGTTTCGATGCGCTCCAGCCTTGGCTTTGCAGCCTTCAGGCCGTCTGCCTCCACGCCGAAGGTCAGGTACTTGGTCTTGATGAGGCCGTTGTTGCCGCGGGCAAGCTGGTTCTGGAGCATCTGGGTATATTCCAGACGGATGCTGTCAAAATCGTCGCCCTGCGGCGAGATGGTGATGTACCTTGCGTAATTGTCCTTGTTGGCGGACATATTCACGAAGGAGAGCTGAAAGCGCACGGAGCTGTCAAAGTAGTTGAGGAAGTCGCACCAGCCGTCAAAGATGGCGGTCTTGTCCTCGTTCTGGTTGAGCTGGTAGTTGATGTCCTGAAACTGGACGGTTTTCGTGTAGTAGCTGTCCGTCACGCGGCAAATGCCGTCGGGGAACATCCGCTGAAACGGGATGCTGTCCTGTGCGGACTTCTGTTTCTTATCCTGCCGCTTCGCTCTTGCGATGGCGGCCTCGATCTGCCTGCGTTCGGCGCGGGTGAGTTTTGTGCGGGTGGACAATGCGATACACCTCCCGGTCTAAATTGTCCTGCCGTTCCAGAACGGCGTAGAAATTATTGGTTGCGTAAGGGCGCTGCTTGGGGCGCAGGAAGCAGACCTGTACGATGTTGCGGACGATCTTTTCAAGGGGCTGTCCGTTCTTCTCATACATGGCCAGCAGGAAAAAGGGCAGCATGAGCAGGATCATGCAGATGGCCGCCGTGCTGACGCCGGTATGGGCTTTGAGCAGGAAGAACAGCGGAACGCCCAGCGCCGCCCCTGCGCTGAAGCATACGAGCTGCCGTTTTGTCAGGTTCAGCAGCACCTTGGTCTTGACCGCGTTCAGGTCCTTGGGTACGGGGACGTATGCCATATTGGTTTACCTCCGTCAATGACTGTTGAAAATTGACTTTGCGAGACTGCTGGTTTTGAACAGGGTGAAGCAGAGCAGCACCGTGTAGCCCATGCACAGCCAGATGGCTGTGGAAATGTTGTCATCTATGAGCATATTCTGTACCAGCACCGCATAGATGGCGATGCAGATGATGATGAGAAAGCCCTGAAACGCCAAAGCCAACAGGGAGCGGAGATAATTCTGCCCCATGCCGCCCCATTCCTTGCCCATCATGGTGGCCATGGGGATGGGCGCGATGCTGGTGACGAGGTATATCTCGATCATTCTGCCGTAGATAATGATAAAGATGCAGATGGTCAGCGCCCACATGGTGAAGCCCACCACGAAGGATTGCAGCCACAGCCCCAAGAGCGACCACACGTTCATCTCCAGCAGCCGCGCCTCAAGGTCCGCGATATGGTCGGCAAGGTTGATGGAGGTGTTGCCCACGATAAGGCCGGAGGCGCGGTTGACCACGCCCTGCGCCGCCTCGAATACGCCCATGACGATATTCCATGTGTTGGACACGATAAGCACGGCAGCCGCCGTCTTGAACACCCAGCGAAAGAATACCCATGTGTCGATGTCGTGGAGGTTATTGCGATCCGCGATAAGCTGTATCAGCTCCAGCGTCATGACGAAGGCGAGGATCACGCCGGCGATGGGCAGTATCACGTTGTCCGAGAGGGAGCGGATCATGCTGTAAATATTGGCGTTCCACGCCTGCGGGGTGCTGCCGATGTGTCCCGCCGCCTCCGCGACCTTGGCGTTGACGTTATCAAAGAGGCCGGTGAGGTTGTCCATGATGCCCCCGACCAGCAGTTCCTTTAGCCATTCGGTGAATTTTTCCCATATCAAATCCAATGGGTCAGCCCTCCTTTCCCGCCCCCGCCCGTGTCAGGCGGGCAGGGGCGAAGGGTTTTACATTGCGGCATGGACGGGATTAACCGAACAGCCCTTTGAGCAGCGGCACGAGAATCATACCGATGAGCGCCACACCGCCGCCCGCCATAAGCTGTTTCATCCCTTGCGATTTTGCTGATGTGTGATAAAGAAGTAGTAGAAGTGTAAAAAATTTTGCCGTTCCTATCCGGCGTTTGCGCATTGCGCCGGATAGGTCGGGCGGTCATTCGGGCAGGTCTACCTTGCCAACGAAAGAGTAATAAATATCAATGTCCTGTCTGCGTGTGCCGTTCTCGTCATAGCTGCACTCATGCACAACGATTTTCTCCACAAACTCACGCAAAAGGGTAGGGGTAAGTTCTTCAAAGCTGGTGTACTTGCGGACAACATTCATAAACTTTTCTGCGTTTACCGTGGCTTCCTGCGCTTTGGAAAGCTCTGCCCGGATAGCGGCGGCTCTCTCTTTCAGTTCTTTCTGCTCGGCTTCATAGTCTGCCGACAGCTCCGTGAAACGCTCGTCTGAAATGCGCCCGGTCACGCTGTCCTCATACAGCCGCTTGAAGATAGCGGATAACTCGCTGATACGCTTCTCGGCGGCTTCCAGCTCCTTTTTCCTTGCGGCGTTCCTGCGCTTGCCCCCGTCCTCGTTCTGCTCGATCAGCAGCTTCATAAACCGGGCTTCGTGCTTCGCTGCATAGCTGGTGACTTTCCGCAGATTGTCGGTCACTCCGGCGGTCAACAGGTCGGTGCGGATAAAGTGCGCCGTACAGTCACGGGTACGCTTCTTGTAGCTCCCGCAGATATAACAATCCTGCTTGCGGGTGGCGTTCTGGTAACGCTGCTGGTAAAGGACGCTGCCGCAGTCGGCACAAAAGAGTATGCCGGAGAATAAGCCCACTTCATCATAGCGGTTCGGGCGTTTGCGCTGCTTGCGTAACTCCTGCACACGCTCCCACATCTGGGTGTCAATGATAGGCTCATGGTGGTTCTCGAAAATCGCCTGTTTCTCAATGGGGTTCTCTACGCTGTGCTTGGTCTTGTAGGACGGCTTCTCCGTCTTGAAGTTTACCAGACAGCCCGTGTACTCCCTGTTTTCAAGGATATGTACCACGGTATTGGTCGCCCACTTGCACTCATAGCCGGGGTGGTAGCGGCGGGTGCTTCCCGTCCGACGGTATTCCAGCGTTCCCGGCGTGGGGATCTCCTGCTCTGTGAGCATACGGGCTATCTTGGTCGGCCCGTTCCCGGCAAGGCACAAGCTGTAAATCTGCCGCACAACAGGGGCGGCTTCCCCGTCAATGATAAAATTTTCGTCCTCGTCCATAAAGTAGCCGTATACGGGTTTGCTCGTGACGGGCTTCCCGCTCATACCCTTAGACCGTTTTACTGCTTTGATTTTCTTGCTCGTATCTCTCACCAGCCATTCGTTAAAAATGTTCCGCAGAGGGGCAAAATCATTGTCGCCCTGTGCGCTGTCCACTCCGTCATTGATAGCGATAAAGCGGACGCCTTTCTGTGGGAAAATCATTTCCGTATACATTCCCACTTGCAGATAGTTTCGCCCTAACCGTGACATATCCTTGACGATAACGGTGCCGACTTTTCCGGCTTCAATGTCCGCAAGCATGGCTTGAAAACCGGGTCTTTGGAAGTTCGCCCCAGAATAACCGTCATCTGTGTACCATTGCAGATTGGAAAAGCCGTTCTGCTTCGCATAGGTTTCAAGAATACGCTTCTGGTTTGAAATAGAATTGCTCTCACCTTGCAGCTCGTCCTCGTGGGATAATCTCGGATAAAGGGCGGTAATAAGGTTTCGGGTGGTCTGTCTTAACATAGTGTCCTCCATTTCCGACAGCCAGCCCCACTATTCCGTATGACTATCATACCACACGCCGGGGCTGGCTGTACAGTCCTTTCTGCTTCTTTACGTCCCGTCAAATTGCCGATTTTTGTGTAGCAGCTTCCGCTTCCAGCACTTTCAGCATTTTATCGGCGGCGGTGGCGGTGGTGTCCTGCTTGAAATAGCCGGAAACGACAAGGACAGAATTACCTATGCGGATTTCCGTCACGCAATCCGGGCGGCGGGTGCTGCGGTCATTCTTTGGGGTGTTGGTCATAGGCGGCTCTCCTTTCTGTTCATCAGCTTTTTCAGTTGTCCCATTTTCTCCTGCGCCGTGGCTTTTCGGAAGTTGCTCCCGGTAAAGCGGACAGGAGAACACATTTCAATCAGACGGTCATAAATGCGGGCGTGGGCGGTGTCCTCCGGGTGCTGCAAGTCCTCCAGCGTGAGATTAGTCGTGACGATCAGCGGCCTGCCGCTGCGGTAACGGCTGTCAATCACGTTGTAGACCTGCTCTAAGCCGTATTCCGTTCCCCGTTCCATTCCAAAATCGTCAAGGATAAGCAGCGGGAAGCTGCAAAGTCGGGAGATATATTCATTCCTGCCCTCAAAGCTGGCGGCAAGGTCACCCAATATCAATGCAAAGTTTGTCATGCACACGGGGATTTCACGCTCCATAAGGGCATTTGCGATACAGCCCGCAAAATAGCTCTTGCCTGTGCCAACGCCGCCCCATAGCAGATAGCCAATGTTGCGCTCTTTCATGGTTTCCCAGTTCTCCACATAGAAATGGGCGTGTTCCATTTGCGGGCACTTGCCGTTGTCGTTCTCAAACGTCCAGCCCTGCATAGCCGGGTCTGTAAAGCCCCGCCGCTTCAACCGCTCGACAGTTTCAAGGTGACTGCGCTGTTTCTCTGCGGCTTCCCGTTCCTCACGCTCTGCCCGCTGGCAGTCACATTCTGCCGGGTGGCGGTCACGCCCCAGCCATGCGGCGGTTTCTTTGGGGAAATAGCCCTCTTTGGGCTTGTGGCACTTCCCGCAGTATAAAAGCCCGTCCTCGCCGGTGTAGTCCTCCGGCTCCGGCGTGGTGTCGGTCATATTCAAAATCATTTCATCAAATCCATTCGTCATAAGCTCTCGCCCTCCTTACAGGTATAATCGGGTATGCCCTTTTTCGGGGCTTTCTTGGCTGCGTCCTCCTGCGCCCACTTGAAAATCGTGGCTGCATGGCTCTTGTATTTCCTCCCGCTGGAAGCGATATGGCAGGATAGGCGGTCAATGTAATACTCCCACTTGCCGGGAAGCTCTGTTTTCAGCCCGTCAAGCTCCGTATCGGAAAGAATGACATTGTGGTATCTGCCATAGGCGGCGGGGGCGGGGTGTCCCGTTTCTAACTCTCTCTCTTTTTCTATTTCTATATCTATCTCTTTCTCTATCTCTATCTCTGGTGGACAAATGTCCGCTCGATATGGTGGACATTTGTCCGCCCCTGTCTGCGGCAGGGCTTTTTGTTCCTGCAAAGCCAGCCGCGCCCTGCGCTTGCGCTCCCCCTCGGTAGAGGACTGGCCGATTAAAAGCTCAATGTTGCTCATGTAGAGTGCGCCGCTTGGCAAAGGCTCCACAAGCCCCAGCTTCATAAAGATTTTCAAAGCTCTCTCTACGGTACCTACCTGCTGGCGGGTAATGGTCGCAATCATCTGGGCGGTGTAGGGGATATTCTCGTCAAGCTGCAATTTCCCGCCGTTTTTCAGCGATTTCAAGTACAGCTTCAAGAGAATGTTGGAATAGATAACGCCGTCCTGCATACTTTCCAGCAGAACGATTGCATCATCGTCAAAATAGCTCTCTTTCAGCTTGAGGTAGTAATATTTGCGGTTATCTGCCATAGGCTGCGTCCTCCTTTTTCCAGCGTTTGGAATAATAGCGAGGGCATAGTATGATAACCGCCCGGAAGCTCTGTTTGCAGTCACGGGTGCAGCCCCGGCATAGGTCGTTGTAAGTGATACGGTTGCGGTGGTTGAGGAAGAAAGACCATTCCAGCCGCCGCTTCTTGCTCATTCTCGGCAATGGTAAGCTCCTTTCTGCCGTTCCTATCGGTGTAGCGGGATAGGGGGCATTTTCTGTATGTTCTCGGTATCATTTTCGGGCTTTTTCTGCCCTGTAAGCCCCGTTTGGAAGTCGGGGAGTATTGCGGTAAGGGTTCATATCATACCTGTATTTTTGTAGGGTTTCGGTATCATTTCGGGGCGGTCTTTAACGCTCCTGTTCACGCTTTTTCTGCTGGCTCGGTGCGCCCCTTAAAATCTGGTCGATATTGCGTCTGACTGTCTGAAGCTCCTGCGCCCGCTGGCGTTTCTCCCGGTAGTCGTTATATCCGGCGTTCTTCTGGACGGTAAGCTGCTCAATCTCCCTTTGCAGGGCTTTGCTGGCTGGCAGCTTGGTTATTCCATGCTCCCGGAAATAACGGGCGGCTGTGTCCGCTATGATAAAATCGCTTTCGTGCTGTTCCCGGTAGGCTCTCCGGGCTTTCTCCGATTTCTGCGCTTTCAGACCGTCACGGGCGGGCTTCGTGCCGATATAGCCCAAAAGGTTGCGCTGCAATTCCTTTTTCTCCCGGATAGCGGCTTCCAGCCCTTTCAGTCCGGCAAGGCTCTCCTGCGTGGCGGTGTTGGCTGCGGAAATGGCAGCGTCCAGCTCGTCCGGGGAAGAAAAGCCATACTGCTGGTAGAGCATGAGGGTAGCCGACATCTGTTTGAGGTTGTGCATGGTCGCCCACTTCTCATAGCCCCGTCCTTTCCCCTCGGCTCGCTTGGCGGCTATGTCTACCATGCGCTGTACAGCGTCATTGTTCGGGGCGTTTTTCGCTTCTTTTTTCGTCCGTAAGCGGTCTTTGATACTGCCGGGGTATTCCGCTATGGCTGCGGGTTTTTCGGCGGCTCTGGCGGCGTTCTGCTCCAAAACGGAGAGGACAGCAGCCCGGTCAAAATCGTCCCCCAGCTTCCGGGCGGTAATTGGCTTCGTCCTGTCCGGCGTGAGGTAACTTAGCCGCCCCCGGCTCTCCTTGACGGTCACACCATGCCGGAGAAGCAGGGCGGCAAACTCATCAAAGCCGGAAGCAGCGGCAAGGGCTTCCCGGATAGTCCGGCGCAGCTTCGCCTTATCCGTTTCAAACTTGGTCTGCCGGGGCGCGATACCGTCCGCAGCAATAGGGGCGTTGGCTCTGTCAAGGGCAGCCTGTCCTTTCTTCTGCGCCCAATACTCACGCTCGGTAATGCGTTCTTTGCTGCCGTTCAAAAGGTCTATCTGGTAAAGCCCCTCGCTGTGGCACATCTCCATGACTTCGGCTTTCAGATAGTTCATAGCTGCGTCCGTACAGCGGTGCTTGCAGCCTGCTTTCCTGTCCGCTGGCCTGTCCATGTGGGGCAGCATGGGAACCTCCGCAATCCGCAGACTGTTAATGACGATATGCACATGGATATTTTCGGTGTGGCTGTGTCCGTCCGGGTGGGTGCAGACAAGGGCCTGGTGTCCGGGGAAATGCTCGGCGCAGAACTTCTCGCCCAGCTCCTGCGCCCGATCAACGGTCAAGCCGTTGTCCGGGCCGTCCCGTGGGTCAAAGCTGATGATGTAGTGGTGGCTCTTTACGTCCTCCCGTTTCTGGTTCTTGCCGTAGCGGAGATTGGAGCGCATACAGGCAACGGCAAAATCCTCCCCGCCACAATTCAGAGAGGATATGCGGTAGTCTACCCTCGGTATGAGCCGCCCGTCTGCGTCAAGGGTGGGCTTCATGGTAAACTCGTCATGCTCGAATGTGAGGTATTTTTCAGCGTCCCCGTAGTTGGCATTTTTAGAGCTGATATGTTTGAGTATCGCCAACGGCTTCACCTACTTTCTGCAAGACTTCAAACTTCAAGGCGGCAAGGTCGGCGGCGGCTCCCCGCACTTCCTTTTCCAGCCCCCGGTAGGGGCTTCCGTATTCGTTCAGGCTCCGGGCAATCTGGTTTAAGTTGCCGCCGATTTTCCCGTACTCTGCCGTGAGCTTGGAGAGGGCGGCAAGCAGCCCGTCATTGACCGGGGAAACGGTGACAATGGGGCGTATGGTCGCTTTCCGTATGGCTTGCCGGATAAACTCGGACTGGCTGATTTCATAAGCCGCCAGCCGCCCGGTGAAGTCGGCGTATTCTTCATCGGTCATGCGGGTCTTTACCACATGACGGCGGTGGGGCGTATTGTATTTCTTTCGCATGGTCTGTGACCTCCTTTCTCGCCCGACAGGGCGCATAGCAGGGTTTGGGGAAGGCACTCCCCAACAAGATTCCCGCAGGGGCAAAAATAAGCGGAGAGCGAATTTTGGCACCTCGGTAGAATCTTGCTCTAAGACTGCCGCAGACTGCCCCTGTCGGGTTTTTCCGTACATAGAACGGACAGAACAGGGCTTGCGGCCCGCTGTGGGCGGCCTTTTTTCCTTTCGCCAATATGACGCCGGAACGGGGCTTTGCTGCCCGCTGGCTGCGGCTTTTTCCCTTTCCGCTAAAGATACATTTCAAAGACCGCCAGCTACCCGCTGGACGGGGATTTTTCAAAATTTCTTTTGCCTTAGTAATCCGGGCAACAGGATTTTGGCAACCGGCGAGGCAGAGAATTTTTCCTTTCACCCCCCACACCACCGCGCTTTGAAATTTGCCAAACGAAACGGGAAATTTTCTCTTTGCTTCTTACTACGGACAAAAATCAGAAATGCCAAACGCCGGGGCAAAAAAATATCCCTTTCACTTACTACTACAATCCGAACAGGGCAAAATGGCCGGGAACGGAGCCGGACAACAAAAAAAACAGCAAATCTTTTTCAGACTTACTGCTTTCACTGGCCGCGCCGGTGGCGGCTGGTATTCAGTTTTGAAAACTCATTTCATATTGGTATGATAAACGGAGAGTTATTGCGTTATGTTTTCAAAAGGAAACGATTTCTCCTTGAATATATCCCACAAAATATGCAATCGCTATACTTATCGCAATGCAGCATATACATAGTATTTCAGCAATAACCTTTTTCCCGGTTATTTTGTTTACAGACTTGCCGTAGTCAATAGTAGCCCATACCATTGAAAGTAAAAATAGAATTGCAATCCAATGAGCATGAAACGACAGTCCCATGCTAACAAATACATAGTTTGCGATGATGTAAAAGATGCTTCTAACTACAACTTCCGTCACTGTTGAAAGCTGATTTTTCATAAAACCTCTTGCCTCCTTAATTTCCTGTTTACTATCGGTCAAAGCGAAACTTGAACAGTGCGGAAATTAACTTCTGCTTCACATATTCCTCAACCTCGGCGTTGACTTTCCCGTGTACTTTGGAACAGTAGCGGATATATCCGGTGTAGTGGGAAAGAACGGTGTCGATTGCGTCCGGGTCTCCCTCATGCGCTTTGACGATTGTTTCATAGGGGAGAAGTTTATTCATACCGGCTCACCTCCATTTCCTTCCGAAGCCGTTGCAAGGCAAGCTGGATATGCCGCCCCGCTGTGCTGCGTGTCCGGCCGATATGTACGCCGATCACTCTCTGCGGCTGGCGCAGGAAGTAATAGCGGAAAATTTCTTCCTGTGCCTGCTCCGGCAAAAGGGCAAGGGCAGCGGCAAGTTCCGCATGGTACAGAACGGCGGTCTGGCCGCAGGCGGTAAAAAGGTATTCTTCAAGCTGCTCCGGCTCGGCAAGCTGGACAAACTTCTCATTCATCAGATAGTCAAGGGAAACTTCCCGTTCCCACCTCCGGCGCAGCTTCAAAATTATATCTATGGCTGCGTGACGAATGACAATCTTGCAAAAGGCATTGAATGTGTACTGGATATGCACTTTGTAGGCTTCATCTTCGGTCATGGAAATTCCCCCTCTCTGAATAATAGTGCGGGGCGGCAGCACTCCTTGCTGTCGCCCCTTGATTGCCTACCAGCAAAGACGGGCGGGACTGTCAACGGCGGCGCGTATGCGCCGTTCATCTTGACCGTTGACTGGCTCGGCTGGCTTTGCTATTTCATTATCTCTTTCAATTATTGTCAAAGGAAATATAGATAGTTAAACTATCTGGTATGTAACTGATACTCAACCACTTATCTTCGTTTGATAAAAGTGTCCCAATCGAAACATAGTTTCCCTCTTCGATTTCCTCCGATACATTCTCAATTACGGAAAAACCTTCTTGGTTCAAAACCTCCATGTACTCGCTATAGTCGTCGTCGCTAATGCCGGTAAGGTTGACACTGCAATTTTCATGTTCTGTATCAAGTGTTGCCCATGCAACTGTACCGGGCGGAATAGGAAGCCCCTCTGTGTATTCATTAACAGGCCAGATACCCTTGTCAAGAGTGGTAATACTGTTAGATTGTATATTGCTCTCATTACCTGTGGGTGTAGACGAAATAGTTTGATTAGAACACGCGGCCAAAGAAATTATGAATATGATTGCCAATACAGAAATATACTTCTTCATAAGTTATCTCCTATTTTTGTGTATAGTTCGGATAATCAATAAAACAGCAATTACCGCTGCGGCAAACCCAACTGCCAAAATGATTTGTAAAACATCAAAGCCCAATGCACTCTCAATCTGGATATTTGTTGTTGCGTCTGCCTGTCCGATTGCGCCCTCTGGTGCTTTTCCTAATCGTGTGACAGCATATATCGAAAAGGCAACAACCGCAACAATAAGCGCAACAAGCGCAGAAATGATACCTTTCCTTTTTTTGATGAGGCGTTATCAATACCAAACTGCTCTGCGGTGCTGTCTGCAAATTCTTTTGGTGTTCCTAAACGCTGGATAACCTGCTGTTCCGTTTCTCCATGCTCCAAAGCAGACGCGAAAACTTCATTCAAATCACGCACAACCTCTTTTTTCGCTTTATGTGGTAAGGATAGTTCCTTTTCAACTTGTTTAATATATTGTTCTTTCATTTCGATACCCTCGCTTGTTGATAACTTTCTATGAAGCCGTTTACGCAGTTCTCATAGCTTGACCAAAATAAGATTAGTTCATCAAGTATATTCCTGCCTTTATCAGTCAAAGAATAATACTTTTTTGAGCCGCCATTTGCCGCAGCCGGAGCCAATCGGCATT
>OLXZ01000423.1_pt1 | contig 24620 bp, 19 predicted proteins | sample 1673901 | NCBI WGS metagenome assembly OLXZ01 (sample SAMEA103958131, study PRJEB25191) | human gut metagenome | reverse complement strand
GATGTTGCGTAGGAACTTCATTCTACCATGCTGGAAAATCACTATGGATTTTTTTTGTTAGGTGTCCAACTTCATTATGCAATCAACCATTATTATTCGTCTTAGCGAATTTACAATAACCGATTTGCACAAAGACTACTTCCTTTTTCTTCCGCCTGCCAAAATATATTATAGCCTTACATTTTTTGTGAAAGATATGAAAAAAGTTGTTGCAATACTATGATTATTGGAGTATAATTGCAATAAATAAAATTATATTTTTGTTTAAGAAATATAATTTTAAATAGTGAATATGTGGAGGTAAAAAATGAAACGTTTGTTGGCTGCTGTTTTATCACTTATGCTTGTTTTACTGGCCGTTTGGTTGCACAAATAGTAGTGCACCCAGTGTGGAGGCGATTCAAGAAGAGACTTCTTCAATTGCTGAAAAGACAGAAGCTGCCATCCCAGAGGGTCCTTATGTTATTAGTGGTGGCCCATCTGGCGGAAACGCTTATACAGTAAGTGCTTGTTTTGCTGACGTTTGGTCCAGGAGTGGTTGCCTTGTGGATATTATCCCCGGTGGAGGTACTGCAAATGCGGTGGGTGTATCTGAGGGTACTTATCCTATGGGATGGTGCATGGAATCAAATCTGATGGAGGCAATCGCTGGAACCGAAGCGTTTGATAAAGAGTATACTAATATTTCTCAGATTGTTCGCATGGAGGCAATCCCTTGTATAATTATTGTTCCCGCCGATTCAGATATATATAATCTTGAGGACCTTAAGGGAAAAACAATCGCAACCCCTGCGGCGGGTACAAGCTCGCAAGTTTTTGTTAAGCACATCCTTACTGCCGCAGGCTTAGATCTTAAAAATGATTTTAATCTTCGAGAAGGTGGGATATCAGATGGTGGCGATTTGTATCGTGATAGGCTAGTTGATGCGATTATTACCACTACAGGTTACCCTAACGCAACCCTTACTGATCTTACTATGACAATTAACTCTCGCTTTATTCCACTCGATGAACAAACTATCGCAAATCTTGAAGAAATGAATGCCGGTTATAGCAAATACACATACGTGGATGACGCTTATAAAAATATGGGCACTGGTTATACGACTATTGCTTCTGCAGGTGTAATCATTGTTAATAATGATATGTCTGAGGATGAAGTTTATTGGTTAACCAAGACTATTAATGAAAAATGGGATTCTGATGTTGCAGCGAGCTGTAGTTGGCTTACCAACATCACTGAAGAAATGCGCGCGAGCTCTAGAACTCCTATGCACCCTGGCGCCGAACGTTATTATAAAGAAATTGGTGTTCGCTAGACGTGACTTGTTTTAGTAAGTGGCTGGGGTACCATATTTGTTATCCCAGCCAATATAAAACTTTAAAGGTATTTAGCAATAGGAGAGGATATTGTGAAAACAAATAATAATTTAACGAACATTGCTAACAAAATATGCTGGTGTGCAGGGTTGCTTTTAACGCTATATGAATTGATTGTCGGCTGGATTGGTACGCCTCTTTCATTACAGCATAGGCCGTTATGTGCCGGAGTGATTCTCTTTATTTTGTTTTTAAAAAGAGATATTCACGGTAAGAAGGGAAATGCTCCTAAGGCGTATGACTACGTTCTGGCCATTATAGCATTGATTGGCTGTATGTTTGTATTTTTCAATGCGCAATGGTATACGGAAAGGTTTATGTTAAATACACCCATGTCTTTTGGGGAAATATTTTGGGGTATATGTTTGATATTGCTTATTCTGGAAGCAGGAAGAAGAGTTCTAGGCTTGGCGATGCCTTTGATTTGTATAGTATTTATACTATATGCTCTATTCGGGAATTATCTCCCGCATCCTTTCAGACATAGGGGGTACACGGTTGCCCAACTTATGGACGTGCTGACCTGCTCAATGGAAGGTATATGGGGATCGCCAACACATTCTGCCGTCACTTTTGTTTTCATGTTTGTCACATTTGGCGCTCTTTCTGCTGTGACAGGGATGGGTAAGTTTTTTATGGATTTTGCATTATCCATAACTGGCAAATATGCAGGAGGACCTGCGAAGACAGCTGTTATTAGTAGCGGCTTGATGGGTACTATACAGGGGAGTTCGATTTCTAATGTAGTTACTACTGGAGTGTTTACAATTCCTGCTATGAAAAAATCTGGTTTCTCGGATAACTATGCGGGAGCAGTAGAAGCCGTTGCATCTACCGGTGGGCAAATAATGCCGCCTATAATGGGAGCATCCGCGTTTATTATGGCAGATATGATAGGCGTCCCATATATGGCTATTGCAAAATATGCAATTATTCCTGCCTTGCTCTATTATACATCAGTTTTTGCACAAATTCATTTTAAGGCCAAATCTATGCGACTTAATGGGTTCGCCAAAGAAGAATTGCCGAAATTCTTTAAGGACGTAATTTTAAAGCAAGGGCTTTATATTATGCCTATTTTAATTATTATATTTATGACCTTGAATGGTTATAGTTTAATGCGTGCAGGTCTTATGGCAGTGTTGTTGGTTATGGCTCTTGGATTGATTTTTTCAAATGATAGAAAACAAACAGCAAAAGCTATGGTAAACGCTTTAGCGAAAGCACCGGAAAATATGGGAACTGTCATAGCTGCAGTTATGTGTGCAGGCATAATTATAGGTATTGTGTTTATATCCAGCTTGGGCCTTCGTTTAAGTGCAATAATTATTTCCGCTTCCGGTGGCAAACTTATATTTGCACTTTTACTTACGTTTGTTTTAGCTGTTATTTTAGGAATGGGAATGCCAACATCAGGTTCGTATATTCTTATGGGAACCTTACTTGCGCCTGCACTTGTTAATATGGGATTATCGACCGTCCAAGCACATATGTTTGTGTTCTATTTTGCGTGCATGTCCAGTATTACTCCCCCCGTGGCTGTCGCAGCCTATGCGGCAGCGGGAATTTCGGGCGGAAACCCAGCAAAAACAGGCTATATTGCATGCAGGATGGCGATTGTTGCATTTATAATCCCATTCATGTTCGCTTATCAGCCGGATTTGTTAATGCTAAATGGTTTTGTCAGTTCTATCCCGGTAATTGTTACTGCTGTAATAGGCTGCGTATGTCTTGCAGGAAGTCTGGAAGGCTTTCTGATTAAGGATGTAAGAAGTATATGGCGAGTAGCATTAGGAGTAGGTGGGCTTATGCTTATGTACCCTACTGCAAACACAGATTTGATAGGTGTAGTATTGGTGGCTTTAGTGGGCATTTACCAGTATTTAACCTCAAAAAAGCAAAATATAATGCCTAATTAAATGGCAGAAAGGAAATAACATGAGTGAACAGGTAAAAAACATCTTTAAACAGAACATAATTGTAGACGGATTATTCCACGCTATTCTTAAAGATCCTCCTCCCGAGTGTGGTATTGGTAAGGATATCGTTGATATGATTCTTGAAGGCGGGGTAAATTGTATCTCTAATTCGGTCTTAGATGACGTATATCCGTTCAAGTTTATCGATTTGTGCCACGAAATTTATGACCACTTTCTCTTACAGGATGTAATACCTGAGAAATTGCTCGTGGTAGATCATTTTGATGATATACTTAAAGCAAAAAAAGAAGGTAAGTTAGCTTTGATTCTTAGCACACAAGGGACCGATAGCTTACAGGGTGATGTAAGGCTGGTAAGTTTGGCATATAAACTAGGGATACGCATAATGCAGATTACCTATAACTATGAGTGTGCACTTGGAAGCGGTGCATATGCTACAGTGGACAACGGACTCACCCACTATGGTAGACAGGTAATTACCGAAATGAACCGTGTAGGTATGGTAATTGATGTGTCTCATGTTGGACAAAAAACAGCAATGCAGGCAATTGAACGTTCTGAAAAGCCTGTTATTTATTCTCATTCTGGAGTAAAGGCGATAGCCAATCATGTGAGGAATGTTTCTGATGACCATATTCGCGCTATTAAGCGCAATGGTGGTGTGGTTGGCCTGTGCCCGCATTGTGTATTTACAACGGACGCCCATGATAAGCGCCCTACCGTAGAAGATTTTATTAATGCCATGTTGCATGTTGCGAATATTACTGGTAGTATGGATAATATTGGGATAGGTACGGATCGATGGAGTCGTGATACAATGGGTAATTCTTTTAAAAAGGTCGGATTCGAACGTACCACCAGAGGATTCTTCGGGGGCTTTGATAGTAATTCGAAACATGTAGAAGGATTCAATTACTATGATGAATGGGAGAATCTTGCGTCACGGATGCTGGCTAGAGGGATATCTGAAGAAGATATCGCAAAGGTGCTCGGCGGTAATCTCTTGAGGGTATATAAAGCAAACTGGCGATAAGTGACTAAATGTTGCGTGCGGGCCTGTTGTAAATTACAGTGGGCCCGCAATAAAATCACTTTTAGTAAACAATGTACACACTGTGCGTATAATAATTGATGTGAGGTAAAGGAATGCCGGAAACTCTCGATAATGGTACTATGTTTAATCAGTCTGCAGTTAAAACTATGAAAATCATCGAGTTACTTGCGAAAAATGGAAATGATGCCATGCGCCTAAATGATATAGCCAAGGCATTAAATATGAACACAAGCACGGTATTGCGGTTTCTGGCATCACTACGTAGTTTAGGGTATATTGGACAGAATTTAGATACGTCTAAATACTATCTTACTTTGAAGTTGAATGCTATGATAGCCAGAATAGATATTATTTCTTTTTTACGAGAGATAGCGCATCCATATCTGCACAGTCTTTCTATATGCTTTAATGAAACAGTATGCCTTGGGATTGAGCGTGACATGAAGGTGGTTTATATTGATATCGTAACTGGACCAGAAAAAATGGTACGCAGCGAGGCACGTATCGGTAATTCTACTTCGATGCATTGTACCGGAATTGGCAAGCTCTTGATGCTGAACTATTCTGATGAAAAAATAGTAAAATGGGAAGAACACATGGGATTTAAAATATATACTGAGCATACTATTAAAACACATGATGCTCTCGTTTCCTGTCTAAAGGAAGTGCGGACAAAAGGGTATGCATTTGATAACGAAGAGTGTGAATTGAATGCACGATGTGTAGCGGTACCTATTAGAGATTATACAGGTAAAGTTATTGCGGGTATAAGCATATCAGGTACAATATCTCATTTATCTGAGACAACAATTAACAAAAACATGGCAATTTTAATTGATGCTGCAGATAAAATATCATGGCAAATGGGCTACCAAAATGATATATAGCCATAGGATATGCTAAGCAAGAGATGGTGCCATACAGCATATAGCGCTGTGATTAATACACTATTAAATGTTAATTGCCGCTTTAATATTCATTAAGTATATAAGACCATGTGAATCAGAGATTACTATAGTTTACTTTAGTAGAAGATGCTGCACTGGATTGCGGCTCGAAAAAGCATTCTAGAGTGGCAGTTTCGTGAACAAATTAAGCAACATTTTCCGACGAGACGGATATTATAGCGACTCCTTGAATTAGTCCCCAATAGCCCCCCACTCTGCATTCATCTCGCAGTTTTAGCTTCAGTGTCTATGAGCAGATGGTGGAACTTGACGCGTTAGTATTCAATAAGTCAATGATGGATTAACTTAGGAGTAGTAGATTTTGCTGAATCTGTTATAACCTGTAGCCAGATAAACATAAGGCTGATTTCTATTATCGTTAATAAAGGAATTAATAGATTAATTCCCTCACAACTATTATTTGCACACTCATTTCATAGGTTATTCTGGGGTCGATATAATACTTTATTATAGATTTTTATTATAGCGGAAATCACAAGCTCGGAGCCACTTCCTCCAAGCAGCCAAGTAGGCTTTCTCGGTGGCTGGTACAGATTAAGCCGATGTTGGTCAATATTCCATATTTCGACGGTGTAAGGCTGCTCATGGTGCTGTCAATTGCACGGCATGCGCCTACGCAACCTTTCACGAAAGCTTAATAAAGGGGTATACCACCCTTGTGCCATAATCTAAGTTGTACGGCGCGGACTATTCCGTAAAACTGACGGAGATGATCCGCTGCAACGACATAACGTAGGTGGTCCCGTCAAGATATATGCGCAAAATTATTTGCAGGCTCGGCTGAGTGAAGTCAGCCGGCAATAGAGGCGTCGTCCAGAGCCGCCTCCAAGTGCTTCATGTTCATGTATTTCTTGTTGCCCCACTGGGTGCCCGCCACGTGGCGCAGCCGTGCGCAGACCAACATCAGGGCGGAGTTGCCATCGGGGAATGTCCCCACCATACGGGTGCGCCGGCGGATCTCACGGTTCAGCCGCCCAATCACGTTGTTGGTACGGATGAGGGTCCAGTGCTGGCTAATCCAATGCAGAAGCATTGTTCTATTCCACCATCCGAGAAATGAATCACCGCGCACCACGTTCCCGCTCTGGTATAACAGCCTTGAAATCGACGCCCTTGAAGCACTCGGCATCGAGAATAAAGTCGCCCTTGTTCCATTTGTCATGCACGAGCCGCTCCGCTTCCATGCGGTTTTCCGCTTCGACCTCGACGGTCATTTGCAGCTTTTCGGTAATAATCACCTTGTAGGGTTTCATGCTTCGTCACCTCCGCTTGCCGTATGCAGCGAGATTTTCTTGATGCCCGTAAGCGTAGTAGCGACCATGCCGAGGCGCTTGGCAAGCAGGATTTCCGCGTCCATTTCCTCTGTCAGTTCATCGGAGCAAACGACGAGGACACGGCAGCGGCGCAAAAGCTCCAGCGACATTGAACGCCTTGCTTCGCGCTGCTCCGGCACGGATTCCGAAAGGAAACGGGAAAACATCATGCAGGGGCATATAGGCACATACCCGAGTTCAAAGAGGGTCTTGCTGTATTCCTTTAGCTTGCCCGAGGCAAAGCCCGTGGCATGGTTGGTGGGCGCGCAAACATACGCAAAGGTCTTGTTCATCATCTTGCTTTTTCCTCCATAGTGTGATGGCGAGCGCTCTGCGCGCCCCTTGTTTTGACTGGCGTTTTGATATGCTTACGCATCATAAGCTGCTCGTTGTAGTCCTTGCCGACCTCCGGCGGCAGCAGCTCCGTTGTATATCCTTCCGGCATAGCGGCGCATATCGCCATTGCCGCCTTTACACCTGCTTCATCGTTGTCCAGACACAAAGCTATGTGGCGGATGCCGTCGTTGGCAGAAAGATATTCCTGCAAAGCCGCCGGCAATTCGGTGCGCCTGCCTTCGCCGGGCCGGTATACGCCCGATAGGGACAGGTAATTGTCCGGCTTCCGTAGCGGATTTTCCATGCGCTGCAATTCGATAAAGGAAAGGCAGTCAATGGCACTTTCAAACACAAACAGCGTTTCGCTGCCGCTATGCGGCGCGGAAAAGGAATACCGCTTATCGCTGCCCTCAACCTCCCGCAAAAACGTGGAGGAAGGGTCGCTGCTTCGGAGCATTGCGTAGCGGGGAACGGTGTCCTTATCAAAGCCCACGAATACGCAGTTATGCCGTCTGTCCTCATATACCAAGCCCATGTCGAAATACATATTGAGCAAGTCTTTCGATAACCCCCGCCCCGTAAGATAAGCGGCAACACGGTCATTGTTCTCATGCGGCGCGGGCAATACAAAATCCGTTGGCTTTGCCCGCTTTGGAGTATAGGTCTTTGTCGGCGTGGCATATCGCGTACACTCCAATACCCGCAAGATGGCGCTGACGAAGTCCATACCCTGCACCTTTACAAGATAGTCCAATGCGGAGACGCCGCCGACGCCCGTTGACCATTGAAACCATTTGCCGTTACTGATTTTCAAGCTGTCGTGGCTACGGGTAGAATACACAGCGGATGAAATACGCACCAGTTCGTGCGGCTCATAGGTCTGCAAATATGTGAGCAGGTCAAGCTTCCGCGCCCGCTCTATTTCTGCTTTTGATACCTGTCGTCTATGTTCCATAGTTACCTCTCATACTCCGGCTCTGAACGCCGTTTCGTTCTTTCTTCCTCCTGCTCCGGCGCTGCATCCAGCGTGTCGTTCTCGCGCTTATCCATGTTGAGCATCGCGTCAAGCTCAGCAAGCCGCGCCGATTTTGTCCGTAGCTCGTCCTCCTGTGCAAAGGGCTTTTCGACCTCCGCTTTAGCGTTCTCGATCTGTGTTTGAAGGTTGGTAAGCGCCTGTTCGCAGGCGTTGAGCCGCGTCGGGAACATATCAAAGGCGTTTTCCATACGCTGAATGTTGCCGTGAATGTCGCTGCCGAGGTCTATCGTGTGGGATAGCGCGCCTTTAAGCGTCAGCTTAAAGGTCTTGCCAAAGGTGTCGTAGGACAGCATGAGCGTAAAGCCTCGGAAGCTGCCGACCTCCTTTAACTCGGGCGAGGTCTGCGCCCTGCACGTTTCGATGAGCGCCGCGCCCGCGTCCTTTTTCTCGGCGTAGTTCACGCCAAGAAGCACCATGCCCGGGAAGTCCTCGGTCTTGTGCCGCTCGTAGAGCGATATATCCGCTTTGAAGCCCGCGATGCGTTCCTCCGTGAGCTTGACCTCGCGGGGGAAGTATTTGAGAAGCCTGTCCTCCATCGCGTATTTTTGGCTTTGATAGTTTGCCTTTACGAGCTTCAGCCTTGACACGTCGATCTCCAGGTCCATCTTTTCCTTGATGTACGGGTTGCCCGTTGCAAGAGCCTTTACCTCCGCATACGAAAGTGCGGTTTCGTCAATGTCCTCGCAGGAGCGGACAGGCGATTTTGAAGTCATGATCTGTGATATGAACTTCTGCTTACTCTCAATCGCCTGCCACATATAGGCGTCGAAAGTGTTTTCCGTCACATAGCGGAACACGTCCACGCTTTCGTTGGTATTGCCCTGCCGTATCATTCTGCCCTCGCGCTGTTCGATGTCGCTGGGCCGCCATGGTATATCAAGGTGATGCTCCGCGGCGAGCTTTCTTTGCACATTTGTACCCGCGCCCATCTTTGCCGTTGAGCCGATCAGCACCCGCACAAGCCCGCGCCGGACGCTCGTAAACAGCGCCGCATTTTGCACCTCGGTCTTTGCGTCATGGATAAAGGCGATTTCCTCTGCGGGAATGCCGCGCTCCATGAGCTTTGCCTTGAGGTCGTCGTACACGTTGAATGTGCCGTCATTGTGCGGCGTAGAGAGGTCGCAGAACACAAGCTGCGTCAACTTCTTTTCTTCGCCCTCTTCCCATACGCGATAGATGTTGTCCATGCAGGCGTTGACCTTGCTTTCCTCGTTATCAGGCAGCATACCGTTCACAAGCCGCTGGTCGAGCGCGAGTTTTCTGCCGTCGTTGGTGATTTTCAGCATATTATCCACGGTTGGTTCTACCATGCCGTTTCGCACCCGTTCAGCGCGCTCCGCAAGGGAGGCGACCATATCCTTCTGATGCTCGGATGGCTTCATGGCTACGTTATGGTAGTTGACCGTCGGCACGGGAAGATTCAGCATATCGGCGGTCTGAATGTCCGCCACCTGTTTGAACATGGCGATAAGCTCGGGGAGGTTGTAAAAGCGGGCAAATCTTGTTTTGGCGCGATAGCCCGTGCCTTCCGGCGCTAATTCGATGGAGGTGATGGTTTCGCCAAAGGTGGAAGCCCATGCGTCGAAGTGTGTCAGCCCTTGCCTTCGCAGCGTTTCATATTGCAGATACCGCTGCATGGTGTACATCTCGGTCATGGAGTTTGAAATGGGCGTCCCCGTGGCAAATACTATGCCGCGCCCGCCCGTAAGTTCATCGAGATAGCGGCACTTCATAAAGAGGTCGGCCGATTTCTGTGCCTCGGTCTGCGCCAGTCCCGCTACGTTTCGCATCTTCGTGTACAAGAACAGGTTCTTAAAGCTGTGCGCCTCATCTACGAACAGTCGATCCACACCCAATTCTTCAAAGGTGACAACATCATCCTTTCGGGTCTGGTCATTGAGCTTGTCGAGCTTCAGCTTAATGGAGCGTTTGCTCTTTTCCATCTGCTTTATGGTGAAGCGTTCTGCATTGGCGCGTTTTGCTTCGGAGATACCCTCAATGATCTCGTCGAGCTGTGCCTGCAGAATAGCTCTTTGCCGTTCCACACTCATGGGGATCTTCTCAAACTGCGAGTGTCCGATAATGACTGCATCGTAATCGCCCGTGGCAATACGGGAGCAGAACTTTTTGCGGTTTCGTGTTTCAAAGTCTTTCTTCGTTGCCACAAGGATATTGGCGGAGGGATATAGCTGCAAAAACTCTGCTGCCCACTGTTCGGTCAGGTGATTTGGAACCACGAACAGGCTTTTTTGACAGAGCCCAAGCCGTTTACTCTCCATAGCGGCAGCAACCATCTCGAAGGTCTTGCCGCCACCTACTACGTGCGCAAGCAGCGTGTTACCGCCGTACAGGATGCGGGCAATGGCATTTACCTGATGTTCCCGCAAGGTAATCTCGGGGTTCATGCCAACGAACTTGATGTGGCTTCCGTCATACTCACGGGGACGAACGGAATTGAACTTTTCGTTGTACAGCGCAGTCAAGCGTTCTCGTCGCGCGGGGTCTTTCCATATCCAGTCACGAAAAGCATCCTTGATGAGCTGCTGCTTTTGCTGAGCGAGTACGGTCTCTTTTTTATTCAGCACTCGCTTATCATTGCCGTATTCATCCTGCACGGTATCGAAGATACGAACATCTTTCAGGTTCAGCGTTTCCTCAATGATCTTGTAACCATTGATTCTCTTGGTACCGTAGGTCACGTTTGCGGTGACATTGCCATAGTCGCTGTTCTTATTTGAGATATTCCACTCTGCGGTCAGCGGTGAGTAATGCACCTTGATCTTGCTGCTTGCATAGTAGGCAGGCTTTAGCAGCTCTACCATGAATCGCTGAATATCCTCCTGCGGCAGCCATGTCGCACCAAGCCGAACATCGATTTCGGATGCGGTGAGGTCTGTGGGCTGCACCTTTTTCCAAGGCTTCCACATTCACAAGGTAGTCGTCAGGATTCTGCTCTGCGCTTTTCCTTGCCCAAGCGAGCTTTTCACGGACATTGCCCGAAAGATACTCGTCTGCGGTCAGATACTTGCGTTCCGTATTATTGCCGTACCCATACAACGGGTTCAGGAAGATAACGCCTTTGAGTTCGGAAAACAGGGTTTCTTCGTTCTTTCCCGTCAGTTCTGCCATGTAGTCCATATCGATCATGGCTTTTTCGGACAGGGAGAGAACAAGCGCGTCTGTTGCCGTATCACAGGAAGTAATCGCTTCCTGCTGACGGATGGTGCGCTTTGAAAACATATCCGCTTTGCGTTCCAAAGCTCCGTTTTCGTCCAGCACCTCCAAGGAACAAAGCAGGCAATAGGAACTGTCATCCGAGAATGCCATATTGTTGCCGCGGCTGTTCAGCAGTCCGTACTTTGCGGTGAACTCGTCGTAGAGATGATTTAAGGTTCGCTGCTCCTGTTCGATCAAATGGTCGGGATAGCCTTCCAGCTGATACTTGATGAGCCTTCGGGTACAGTCGCGGATTTTGACCATGCCCTTGATGCGGTTTGCCGCCGTGACGGAGACCTCCATCTTGTTCATGCGGCTGTTCTCGCGGTAATATATCTGCCCGTCCACGACGGTAAAGGAGAAGCTCCGCACATCGGGGTCGGCGGGGATACTCTCGTTGGTGCTTTCGGAAAGCTCATCGTCCTCGCGCTCATACTCGGTAATTGAACCGTGGATGTTCGCCATGGCGTCCCGAAGCTGCTCGGAAAGATCAGCGCCCGCTATGGGCGCACAGGTACATTCCTGCCTGCCGTATTGTGTGCTTTCTCCCGTAAGCTGCCCCAACACCATATCGGGGTTATCCACGAAATACTGGTTGATGGTGAAGCCCTCGGCGCTCTTGCCGAGATGCACCCATTCCGGTTCGGTTTCGATGGCTCTGTCGCGCTTTTGCAGAAACAGAATGTCCGCGACCACCTGTGTTCCCGCGTTTTGCAGGAAGGCGTTGTTCGGCAAACGCACCGCGCCAAGCAATTCAGCCCGCTGTGCGATGTACTTCCGAACAGCGGAGTTCTTCTTGTCCATCGTGCCGCTTGAAGTGACAAAGGCGATGATACCGCCCGGGCGCACCTTGTCGAGCGTCTTGGCGAAGAAATAGTCATGCACCATGAAATGGTTTTTGTCGTATCGCTTATCCGACACGCCGTAGTTGCCGAAAGGCACGTTGCCCACGGCGAGGTCAAAGAAGCTGTCGGGCAAGGAGGAATCCTCATACCCTTGCACGGCGATGTTGGCGTTCTGATAAAGCTGCTTCGCTATCCTGCCCGTGATGGAGTCAAGCTCAATGCCATAGAGCTTGCTTTTGCTCATGCTCTCCGGCACAAGCCCGAAGAAGTTACCGATACCGCACGACGGCTCCAACACATTGCCCGTGGTAAAGCCCATGTTTGCCACGCACTCATATATCGCCTTGATGACCGTGGGGCTTGTGTAATGGGCGTTCAGCGTGGATTCGCGGGCAGAACTGTATTCGCTCTCGGTCAGTAGGCCTTTTAGCTCGGCATATTCGGCGCGCCAGTTGTCCTTTGTTTCGTCAAAGGCGTCCGCGACGCCGCCCCAACCGACATACTTTGAAAGTATCTCCTGTTCCTCGGGCGTAGCAAGGCGGCGTTCCGCTTCGATTGTCTGCAAAGTGCGGATTGCCGAAACGTTCATCTGATACTTCGCCTTTGCGCCGCCGTAGCCCAGCTCGTCATTGGTGATGCGGTAGTTATGCTTTTCGATGCGGGGCTGCGTAAGGTCGAGGACGATGCTTTTCAGCTTGACCTCTTTCGGCTGCTCCCAAGCGGGGGCAAGGGGCTGTTCGGTTGGCTGCTCGGCTTCCTGTGTGGGCTGCTCTTTCAGCCATTCCCGGACGGTATGCAGCTTTTCGACACGATTGATGGGAAAGCCGACCTCGCTGTGGAATGTGACGTCTCGCATGGATACGTCGCCGGAGATCTCGCCAATGCTCTCGACCTCGTATTTACGCCCGTTCCAGTCGATGACTGTGCCAATGGCTACATCGGGCGCTTCTTCTGCCTGTACTTCTTCCTCAACGGAATAGCTTATAACGGCTTCCTGTTCATCGAGGTAGGTCAGGTCGTTAAAGTCAAGAGCTTGCAGCTCGTTTGATATGAGTTCCTCAATGCTGTCATAGCTCCGGCTCTCAAATAGCTGTCCGTCAACATATCGGTTTATGCTGAAATGCACAAGGTCTGCCTGCGCTTCAACCGTATGCCCGCCGTCCTCAGTGGTAGTAAAGGCAAGCGGGATGTGTTTTAAGTCGGCGTAATCCGCGACGCTCTCAAACTCGCCAAGGCAGTATTCATCAATAAGGCGCTTTGCCTCGGTAAGATCGACCTCATTCTGTACCATAAGGTGATCGTTCGCTCCACTCTCCCGCAGACGGCGCTCGAACACATCGCGGGGCATATCCTCGGATAAAAGCGGGTACTTCGGATTGGACAGCATGACGTTTTCATCGTCAAAGCCAAGGACGGTATATGTCTGCACGCCAAGCTGTACCTCGTCGCCAAGCGAGAAGCGATACTCTGCGTTCTTGCGCATTTCCTCCATAGCGGCTGCGGCTGCCCTTGACGCTTCCCGCGCCGCCGCTTCCTCGGCAATACGCTCCTGCCGTTCAGCAAGCTCCTGTTCGTATGTTGGCAAATGCGCCTTTTCTTTTTCGGTCAGGTATCTGTCAATGGCAATCAGCTCACGGAGCCTTTGCGCTACAGCTTTCCAAGTTACGGTGTACTTTTTTTCGTAGTTATGGTTGGAGAAGTGAAGGCCCTTGCCGTCGTGGTCAACGAAGCCGCCTTCTCCGTTCAAATATGTGTGCGAATGTCCGCCTATACCATATTCCTTTTTCAGAAAGGCAAGCGCGTCCTGCTGCGTGTGAAGGGTCTGATAAAACTGATATACGCGGTACTTTCCATTTTTGAAGCCCGTGCCGCGCACAAGTTCGTTGTCCAAGTCGGCCTGCGAAACGGAAAAGGCGGAGGACTTTTCAGCCTCCGCCTGCTCGATTTGTTCTATTTGCTCGTCTGCCGAGGGGAAAAGACTTAGCTGTGGACTATCTCCGCTATCACCGTTTCCTCGGCTCTCTGTCGGATGTTGTTCATACGCTGCGCCCATAGCATCTGGTCGCGGGCTTTCAAGCTCTCCGTCACGCCCTCGGCTTTCGCCATCTGCGCCATCGTCTGTTCGACCTGTTCCCGCGCCGTCCTGTCGATCTCCAGCAGATGCTCGGTCAGCCTGTTCTGAAGCAAGAGTGCGTTGTACGTTCCACTCCGACGGGCTTTGAGAAACGCCTTCCTCATCATCCCGTATTTGCCGATTGCCTCCGTCGGCTGCGCGTCCATCTCTATATCGGGAATCAGATAATCCCCGTTCTGCCTGTAACTGAGTTCCATGTTCAACGCTCCTTTCGTTTTTTCTATCTTCATTCTGCAAGACCTGTTGGGATTTTGCAAGTGTGTCGCGCTCCTGCCGCTCCATGCTCCTTACGCTGCGCTCTATCTGCCGCAAGACCATTTCGGAAATATCGCTCGTCGCCGCGCCAAGCTGGGCTATGGTATCCGGCGAATTGAACAGCGTAACGCTGTCGTATTCATCGCCGTGGAATATGGCGGCGGGGTCTATGCCAAGGCGCACAAAAACCGTGTGGGCAACGCTCGTCATGAGCAGCACCATGAATGTGGAGCTAATCTCATCATCGCTCATATCGGCAAGGGCGCTGTTATCCGCTACCTTTAAGAGTTCCTCATAGTAATCGCGGTAGTTATCCGATACGGCGTTGATTGCTATGCCCAGCACGGCAGATGAAAAGTCTGCGTCCTCAACGCCTATGTCGCCGAAGTGGTTTTGCAGCTCCTCCACGATCTGCGCCTCATATTCGGGCCTTGTCTGCCAGAGGCTAAAGGGAACATTGTAGCGGGTATTGGTGTCGGATACGTCGAATACATACCTAAGCGTGGGCTTTTGCCCGCTGTCGTCGATGATTGCTATGCCCTTTGAGCCCTTGTTTACCCAGCGCCTGAACGTACCGTTCCATAGCTCGATGGGTGCGCATGCCGTAGCATCCGGGCGCTGTGCATGGATAAGCACCTGTTCATGGAACGGGTATTTGTAGAGCCACGCGGCGGAATCGAGGAAGCTCGTCCAGTTATCAATGGACTGCGTAAGCCGCTCCGTCGTTTGCGCCGCAAGCTCGGACATCATTTGTAGTTTTGTTGCCACTCGAACACCTAACTTTCCGGCTCATGCCTTTTCTTCTCGCGCCCCCGCATACGCGCCGCCTTTTCCATAGCCCAGTGCGGGAGGTGTTCGGGCTTTATCTCGCCAAGCACATCGCGGCGTTCATACCGGCTCTCTTTGCCGCTGTATAGATTGGTCGCATACACCGCGCTGCCACGGGCGTTTGCCGCTGCGCCGAAACCGCCGTTGACCAACACAAGCTGATGGTCTGCGCTTCTGTACTCGCGCCTTAACGCATCGGCGCGTATGGCGACAATCTTGCCGACAATGCTTTTTGAGAAGTCGTTTTTGTGGCATTGGTCGGCGGATATGGTCATGTCTGGCAGTTGCCGTTCCGCGATTTCTGCTTTCACCGCTTCGATCTGCCCTGTAATGCGTTCGGTATACAGCTCCATAATTTCAAGGTAATCATCGCTTGCCATGCACTCGTTATATCCGCGCATGATGTCATTAGCGGTGCAGTAAGCGCACATATATCGCGCTTCGTTTGGCGCGGTCAGATTTTCACCGACCACGACCTCCTTATCCCCGATATGCAGCGCATGGAGTATCTCCCAACAGCCTGCCATACGCTTTTCATTGTTATTCTCCATATCGCCGCCTCCTTATCGCTCAAGCTCATCGCGTTTCTTCACGCGCTTTGGTTGACCGTTCTCGTCGTAGCTGCGGGGGTCAGCAGCCTTTGTATGCCATCCGAAAAGACTGCCTGCAAGCATGGCTTCCTCCTGCGCCCGCGTGACGCCCATTTCGCGGTTACGGCTGTCGGCAGTCTTGCGGTTTACAGCGGGGTCGCCCGTAGAGCGATAAGGAACTTGTTCATACCCTTTGCAGCCACGCTCTATCCGTATAAGCTCGCCGCTTGACGGCATGAGCGAATAGCAGAACAGCGGCAGCAGCGGGGGCTTGTGGGTACGCTCCGCTACATATTCGATTTCAGCGTTTATTCTGCCTCGATAATCATCATACGCCGCTTCTTTTGAGTTCAAATAATGCCCCCAAAAGAAATGGGCGAGGTCTGCGGTGCGGTATTGCCATGTGACGTAGGGCGCGGGCGCTGTTTCGCTATGCCCAATCGCAAAGCCCTGTTCGCCCACGGGGAAGCGTTCAATAATCTCATATCCCGCGTTGATTTCCCTCTCTTTCATAGTCAAACTCCTTTCTTCGTGATTATGTAAAAGAGGGCGTGAAGCCCTCTCGATATGCTATTTCCTCTTATTCTTGTTCCTTACATACAAAAATACTGCGCCGCCGACAATGACAAGGCACAGTACGATTGCCAAGATAGCTTTCAGTTCCATTGACTATTCCTCCGATCCTTTGAGTTTCTTTCGACGCTTGATTACAAGGAACGCTGCGCCGCCGAGCAGCAGCAAAGCGCCCGCGATCATGGCAGGAAGCTCCCACCGGTCGTTGTCCATACCGAGCGCCACGCTCCTGTTGTTCGGCACTTTAATCTCGATGGGCTTGACCGCCGAGGTTTCCTTTGTGATTTCAGCTTTTCGAGCGGTCACGGGGAAATAGCCTGTCGGCACAACGGATTCCTCGATCCATATCGCGCCCATAGGCAGACCGAGAATGACGACCTCGCCGTTCTTGTCCACCATCAAATCCATTTCCTTGCCGTTCTCGTCAAAGAAATACTTGCCGTCAGCCTGTTTTGTGAACGTCAGCGTTTCAAAACCAAGTCCGTCCTTGACCTTGATGCTGAAGCCCGCGCCCGTGAGGGGCTTTTCGGTCTTGGCGTCCAGCTTGATGATTTTCACTCCCGTCGGGCAGTTGTTGACCGTCACCTTGCAGGGCGCAGCCTCGCTGTGCTTATCGGTAAGCTCGATCTCCGTCGTGCCGTCCGCGATATAACCGACAGGCACGGCTTCAACGAGCTTGTACTTGCCCACTTTGAGATACTTGAATACCGCCTTGCCATTCGCGTCAGTGACAAAGGTTTCCGTCCCGTCCTCGGCGGGAATACGGTAGCCGTCATCCGTCTGCTTCGTCTTGACCACCTTGCCCTCGCTGTCCTGCAAGGTGAACGTAATGCCCGCCATCGGCGCGCCCGTATAGGTGTTCATCTTCAAAATTTCGAGCGTGATGGGGTCGTTGGCAAACTGGACGTCGCCCGCGACCTTGCCGTATGCGTCTATCGTAAAGGAGTATAGGGTGGGGTCGATGGAATAGGCTTCGGGGGCTACGACCTCCTGCCAAGTGTACTTGCCTGCGGGAAGCTCGAACATATTGATATAGCCATCCGTACCTGTCTTGCCCTCAAAGAACACATCGCCACTCGCGTCCGTTACCTTGATGTCAGCGTTTGCGAGGGGCTGCTTGGTGTGGCTGTCGAGCTTGCGTACCTTTGCCTCGTTTGCTTTGTTGGTAAGCTCAAAGACCGCTGTTTCCTTGTCCTCGGTGGTGAGCGTTACGGTCTTGACCTCATCGGAGAGGATGAAGCCAGCCGGAGGCTGTATCTCCTTGATTTTGTAGACGCCAACGGGAATCTCGATGGTTTCCGCATAGCCGTCCTTGTTTGTGGTAATGGTATCGAACAGCTTACCCGAAGCGTCTCGCATCTCGAATACCGCGCTCGCAAGAGTGCGCTCCTTGTCGGCTTCATCGAGCTTGTAAACGCCAATGCGAGTTTTGAACATGGTGTTGTAGATGGGGCTGTCATAGTGCTGCACGTTCAGTTCGCTGCTGATGGTGAGAGGGAGATTGCCTTTGAGCAAATGCACGGTTTCATCGGGGACGAAAAGCTCCTTCAAGTAGTAATTCCCATACGGAAGCTTTGTTTTGCTCTCCGCAACGCCCTGTGCATCGGTGGTCAACACCTCCACAAGCACGTCGGCGGGGACGTCGCCAATATCCTCGGCTGTATATAGCCCGAACACATAGCCGCTGCCTAATACTTTTTCAAAGCTGAGTTTATCGGCGTTGAACTTTTCCGTATACTTCATAAGCTTCACGCCGCCTGTGCGAAGCTCGTTGTCCGCTTTGACGGTCACGGTCACGACGGGAGTGTTCTGATCCTTGTAGGCAAGCGTTACCTCATGGACGGTATCATCCACGATGTAGGCAGCAGGCGCGTCCTTTTCCTGCACAGTGTATTTCCCGAACGGGAGGGCACCTGTTTCGGCAACGCCGGAATCGTTGGTGGTCAGCGTCGCCACGACCTTGCTCGCGCTGTCCTTGACCTCGTACACAACGCCTTTCAGCCCCTTTTCCGTATAGGCGGGTAGGGTGACGCTGCCGTATTCGGTTTCTTCGGTTTTGCCGCCCGATAGCGCCTTGCCAACCTTTTCAATGCGTATCTTTCCCTTTGCGGCGGAGTTGGTGAATGTCACCTTTGCGATGGCATTGGCGGTAATAGCCGCGTTCTTGACCTCGCTGGTGATGATATACGGGCTTACGGTAGATAGCTCTTTCAGATAAACCGTCCCAACAGGAATATCGCCGGAGGTCGCCGTGCCGTCCGTGCCCGTGGTAAGCTCGGTGAACTTGTTCTTGCAGGCGGAATCCGAATAAATGCCGAAGCTCACGCCCGCAAGCGCCGCGCTGTTCTCGCCAGTCTTGATGACCTGCACCTTGCCATAAGCGGGAACACCTACGTTGAACGAAGCCGTTGCCACGACCTGTGCGGTGGTGGCACAAAGGAATACCTTTTGCAGACTGTCGTTTGCGGGAACATACGCCGTGATGTTGTCTACGCTCCTCGTATCGCTGCCCTCGGCGGAGATGGAGAAGCTCTGTCCCGCCGCCGATGCAGGAACGGTAATGGTAAGTTTTTCGCTGCGCCTGCCCGTGTAGCCCGAAACGTTGGAGCCGGAAGGCAGGGCGGAGGTATCGAGGGTATAGCCGCTGTTGATGTTTGTTAGCTGCACCGTGGTTTGTCCGCTAAAGCCGCCGCCGCTTGCGGCAAGCTGCACGGTAGAGGGTGAGAAGCTGATGCCGTGCGGAAGCTCCTGCCGTGCGCGAGCTTTGGCTAAAAGCTCGTCTGCGTATTCTAAAACGTGTTCATATCCGCTTTTTGCCCTTATTGAGTTGGGATTGGAGCGGCGATTGGTGAAGTCGTATGAAAAGCCTTCGCCCTGCTCCGAAAGCCAGAAGCGGATGGCGTTTGCCGTTGCCTGCCGCGCTTCGTCATCCGTGAAGCCGGAGGGTTTATTGTTGGGATAGCCATACATGAGTATGGAGTTTATACCGGCAAGCGTACTTCCCGAAAAGACAGAAGATGGGGAAATTGCGGTATATGTCTGACCATGCGGGTTCCCCGCAGAATGCTCCACGCAGTAGACAACCTCGCCTGTCTGCTCGATCCAATGTTTCGGCGTGTTCAAGTCATGCCATCTGCCGTCCTTGTAATACTCTAAGTAGTCAAAGGCGCTGTTGGTCTGACTCTCGATGGTGACGGTGCTGCCCGCGGCAAATGCGCCGCCAAAGGGTATGACGCCGATAAGCGTCAGCAGGCACAGAAGCAGTGCCATAAGTCGTTTGGTTTTCATGGTGGTTCCTCCGTTTTGTTTTTGTCTATGTGAAAAAACGCCTCGCGGCGCTTTGAATGGGGGGAGCATTACTATCCGAGAAGTGAATGTTGATTCTTCTCGGACAGTAATTCTCGGGTAGTAAGCTACTCTCGGATAGTAAAGAGATGAGATTTAGAGATGTTCATGCTTAAAAGGGCAGATTGCTCCCTTGATGGAAATGGCTACTCATCAAATACGATGCACTTATCGAATTTACACCGCTTGCCTTGCCTGACGTAGTGCAAACAGTACGGACAGTCCTTGTTTTCGGCGGTCGCAAGCCGAATCGTTTTATCCTTTTGTATTTTGTGACCCGTATGCCGCTTGCCGTCAAACTCCGGCTTTTCCTGCATCAAACGCTCGTATTGCCTATGCTTTCTCGTGGTGAAAAGCAAATTGATCACCTCCTTGCGATTGCGGGCATATAAAAAACGCCTTGCCAATAAAGGCAGGCGTTACCTTTCATGCTCGCGTTCCTGCCGCTTTCTCTCCAGCACCTTGCAGTAGTAATCGAGCGCCTTGATTATCAGTTCTTCCTTTTCCCGGGGAGTGGCGTCTTTGCGGAAATACTTATTGAGCTTATCGCTTTTGATGGTAATGTTGTTCTGCTGCGGCTTTTCCTCCTGCATAACAAGCTCCATGCCATTGCGGTCCAGCTTGCCTTCCTGTGCCGCCTGCTTCATGCGCTGCGCCTGTGATAACGATGGCGTACACTCGTTAGCTTCGATAATGTCAAGCAACTCGGTTTGAAGCTCATGCGGAAGATATGAAAGCTCCACGGCGGGACGAAAGGCCATTTTCTTATCGTCTACCATTCCCAATAAAGGAGGAACAAGCTCCGTTAAGCGGATATATCGCTGTATTTGGTTTTTACTTTCACCAACTTGCTCGGCGAGAATATCCCTTGATTGCTTTCCACGAAAATCCAGCCCAACTTGGGCTGAATTATTCTTGGCAGGTCGTCCTGCCTGTCGTTTCATGGCTTCAAGCTGCATTTTATACGAAAAGGCGCGCTCACTCGGCAAGATGTTCTCACGCTGATGATTGGCTTCCACCATGCAGATAATGGCTTCATCATCGCTCATTTCGCGCACAACAGCGGGAATAGTCAGCTTGCCGATTGCCATACAAGCCGCTTTACGTCTATGTCCCGAAAGCATTTGATACCCGCCGTCCGGCATGGGACGCACGATTGCAGGCTGGCGTACACCGTTTTCACGAATACTCTCCGTCATATTCAACATTGCCTCGTCCTGCCGCACTTTGAAGGGATGGTCGGGGAAGTCGCTTATTTCGGAGATCGGTATTTCCTGCACATATTCCGCGCCGTCGGGAATGTTAATTCCGCTATTGTTTGGCTCGTTCTGCTCATCTTTCAAGGTCAGGAACATTGCGGCGGTGCTTTGCCGGAAGTCCGCTTTCTTCGTTGCCATACTCAATACCTCCCTTCATCAGTTCTTCACGCTTGATTTCCCTTGCAAACGCCCGATAGTCCTGCGCCGCAGTGCTGTTCGGCGCAAACAGAACAACACCCTGCTGTGCGCTGATGCTTTCGCTCACCAACACGGTCTGACGGATAACTGACTTATACACTTTCGTGCCAGCCATTTCCGCGTACTCCTGCGCGATTTCTTTGATTTCTCTGCTCACAATAGTGTTTGGCACATATCTTGTGACGAGAATGCCTCCGATTTTTAGCTGTGGGTTTGAATACTTCTTGATTAGCCGGATGTTCTCATTGAGCTGATAGAAGCCCTGCAAGGAATATCCATCAGGGCTTATCGGTACAACGACAGTATTCGCGCTTGTCAAAGCATTTACCGTCAGTACACCCAACGCGGGCGGCGTGTCCATGATAACTACATCGAATCCGCTCTTGTGTGCTTCAAGCCGTTCTTTGATGATAAACTCGCGTCCCTGTCTGTTGAACATCAAATCGGCAGCGGATAGTTGAATATTTCCGCGAATTGCTGTGATGTTCTTGCAGCCCTCTACGGATTGCAGGCAGGCATCAAACACACTCGTATCGCCATCAGGCGCGGTCATAAGGTCATAGAGATTTGGCACATCCTGTTTAAGCCTTAGTGTATTGGATGCGTTCTCCTGCGGGTCGAGGTCAAAGAACAACACCTTTTTCCCGTCAAGAGCAAGTGACTGTGCAAGTGCAATCGCTGTCGTAGTCTTTGCCACACCGCCCTTTTGATTGGCGAACACAATTACCTTGGTCATGGTTTTTTTCCTCCTTTCATATTTTTTTCATAGACTTATGGCCTTCACCAATTCTATGTAACAGAGCATCTTTAAAGGAGGGGCGAGATGCTCTTTTATATCGGCATACATGGCATTGCAGAACATGAAAAGAGAAGCACCAAGCATAGGTGCTTCTCTTACTCTCTGTGCGATTGGAGGGGACGAAATAGCCCTGTTTTGGTGGAAGTACACTCGCCTTTTCATATTACCTGTGCAAACATCTTGCAAATCGGGGCGAGTTTTAGAGGCTGCGTTGAGGTGTTTTTCGATTTGCGCCGTGGGACTAACTACCTCGAAAAGTCCCTAAAATAGCGGTTTCTGATGTGTGGCATGGGACGTATGCGCTAAACGGGGAACTACACGCTTAACTCCTAAGTGTGAGGTGACCTAACACCTAATGAGCTGCAATCCTTGAAAAATCCATATCTGTCTCCGTAGCTCAGCAGGATAGAGCGTTCGCCTCCTAAGCGAAAGGCCGCGCGTTCGAATCGCGCCGGGGACGCCAAAAAGCCCGATAAAGTCTAACTTTTTCGGGCTTTTACTTTCTACTGCGCATCGCGGCGCGGAGGTACAGGGAAAAACGGCGGCTTGCTATGCCTATAAACTTTGCGTTGCCCGGCTGAAACTGATAGCTGCGCCCCATAAGATCGCGCAGGAGCGCTGGATCTCTGTCGTACCATATTGCAGATATAACGGTGCGTATGCTCCGCTCTATGCTGTCGGGGTTGACGCCGTAGCGCCGCACTATATCGGGGCAAAGCTTGGTGGTGACGCCGTTCAAAAGGTAGCTGTCCTGCATCGATATGACTATTGCGCATACAAGATACTTGTAACCGAATAGGACGAAAATACGGATAAAGAAACGATCGAGTGTGTTCTTGCCGATCAGTTTTCGGTAGATCTTATTAAAAATAACTCCGTTGACGCTTGAATGAAATGAGAACGGGAAATGCTCTGCATAATGAATTTGAGAGATTTGTTCCATAGTACATAATGGAAACAAATCTCTCATTTTATACTATCAGCCGAAATTCACAATATTACTTTGCTTTTATGCCGCACTATTTTGCCATATCGATTTCGGCGGCATATTTGCGGGACATCTTGTGAGCCGCATAGAAGCATATTATGGATATTACAGATATTGCAATACATGCTGCCCAGCCAAGGGTATACGCACCTGTAATATCGAATACGCCTGCGACCATAAGGCCGCCCAATGACATACCTGCCTGCAGGGGGCTCTGAGTCAAGCCGCGCATCATATTAAAGCTTTTCGTACCGAATGTGGCGCTTATGATGAGGGGCGCGGAGACTGTGCCAACGCCGGCAGCAAAGGAATAAAGAATTATATACACATAAAATAGATTCTTTTCACCGTGGGCGCCGGCAATGGCGGCAATAAAGGCCAACGCAAAGGCTACAAAAGCGATGGAGGAGGACTTGATACTGCCGAATTTGTCGTGCAGGGCGCCGAGAAGTATTTTGCCAAATATGCCCATCAACGATGAAAGACCTATAACGCTTGCCGCAAATTCTGATCCGTATATGTCTGAAATATAGGGATTCATCTGACGCATGGGCGCAGAGCACACAAGGCCCATCCCGAAGAAGCCTATCATGAATATCCAGAAGAAAGCCTTGTTTTTGACATCGTTAGGAGATATTTCAACATTTCCCTCATTGGAGATGAGAGCTTTTTTCTTATCTTTCTCTTTTTCTTCCCAATCCGCTCCGAAAGGCTTCTTACCCATTTCTTCAGGAGTAGCCCGGAGAAGGAAAAATACTACCGGGCAAGCAATGGCTATGATTATTATACCAACGTAGCGGTAGGCTATCCTCCAACCGTAATTTGTTATGAAGCTGTTTATTATGGGGGCGAGGACTGATCCGCCAAAGCCTATGCCCGCCAGGGTGATGCTCATTGCCAACCCGCGCATTTTGTTGAACCAGGCAGTTATCATCATGGATACGGGCATGAAACAGGCGCCTGCCCAGAAGAACCCCAGTATTACGGCAGAAATATAGAACTGACCGATATTTTGTGCTAACGAATAGGACATATAGGCCAGGCCAAAGCCTAACGTTGTAATAGTCAACACGCCGCGCATACGCTTGCGGTCGGAGTAAATTTTACCCCACAGCGGGGAAATCACCATGCCTACCAGCGCAACTATGGTGGAGCTGAGGGTAAAAGCACTTCTGGATACTCCAAATTCCTCTGTTACAGAGATAAGATACTGTGTTGCCGTTGCGTTGATGATCGGAGAGGTGAGGGCACATATAAATGCACAGCCAAAGCATATCACCCACGCATAATGCAGATATTTTTTCATAAATCCTCCATTTCATGAGCAGTTTGTGTTTTCCCTGTCGACTGGTTAAAGAAATTCTATCAAGTTTGCCTATTTAAATAAGTGATTTGCATTACAGTTTTCGAAAAAATTTTTATGGATCGAATACACATGGATGATTGGATGACAGGCAGCATGAACAGCCATCTTTTATATACTCGCATATTATGCTATAATCTCTGTGCGTTAATAAACATAAGAAAGGAATGCGGGCAGCATGATACCAAACTATTATATGT
>OLXZ01000386.1_pt1 | contig 25881 bp, 18 predicted proteins | sample 1673901 | NCBI WGS metagenome assembly OLXZ01 (sample SAMEA103958131, study PRJEB25191) | human gut metagenome | reverse complement strand
ATATCATTTCTCTGCGCCTGTGTGTTTTGTGGGGCATTCTGTGGTGTTTCTTTTCTGTCTGCATCAAGCTGGGCATTTAAAAAAGACAGTCTTTTCAGTTTTTCTGAAAGAATGTCTTCTTTGTCAAATTTCTTTGTAACCTCTTTTTCTGCCGTTTCAAGTTCTATCCGTGTTTCATCAAGTGCATCCTGCACATCAGAAAGACGTTTTTCAAAGCCTGCCATGCAGTTGTTAAGCCTTGTAATCATTCCGGCAGGATCTGATGACATTTCAATAGTATGTTCACACCTGCCCTGCATATGTATATAATATAAATTGAAAAACGCGTCAAACCTTGAATACAGCTTAAACCCCTTATAATCCCCAATCATGGTCCTCTCAGGTGTCTTTGACTCCCTGGCAGCTGCTATAATGGCTGCACCGCCTTCCTTTTTGTCATCATATGTCACACCGTTAATCCTGATTTCAAAACCATCCGATAGGATTTCTTCGGAACCACGTGTAATTATATCCTGCCTCAGTCCCTCAATTTTTTCTTCAAGCTTTGCTATCCTGACCGGATACTCCTTATTAATTGCATCCTCAAGCCTGTATTTCTGGCTTTTGAAATTTGCTTTCAGAAGCTTCAGCTTTGCAACTTCTGTATCGAGTGTCATTTTTTCCTTAATGTATGGATTTCCAGTTGCAAGCGCCTTTACCTCTGCATATGACAGTGCAGCTTCATCCACATCGTCGCAGGAACGTACCGGAGACTTGCTTGTCATTATCTGCCCGATGAATTTCTGCTTATTCTCAATGAGCTGCCACGAATAAGAATCAAATGTATTTTCCGTTACATACCTGAATATTTTCACTCGCTCATTCCTGTTGCCCTGGCGGAGTATTCTTCCCTCCTGCTGTTCTATGTCAGATGGTCTCCACGGCACATCTATGTGGTGGAGTGCTATGAGCCTTGTCTGCACATTGGTGCCGGCTCCCATCTTTGCTGTTGAACCTAACAGAAAACGTACCTGGCCGCTTCTTACCTTTGAAAACAGCTCAGCTTTCTGTTTTTTTGTGTTGGCATCATGTATAAAGGCAATTTCCTTATCCGGCACCCCCTTGGCAATCAGCTTGTCCTTAATGGCATGGTACACATCAAAACCTCCGTCACTGCGCGGTGTTGAAGCATCACAGAAAATAAGCTGCGTTGATTTGTCTTCCGCTGTCTCCTTCCATATGTCATATGCCCTGGCAGCACATGCATTCACTTTCGAATTCTCATTGTCAGGCAGATCCGGATTTATGAGCCGCTGGTCAATGGCACATTTGCGTCCATCGCTCGTTACCTTGAGCATATTGTCGATGCTTGAATCAACCCCTCCTTTTCTTATGTTCTCTGCCCTGTCCCCAAGCGATTTGACTATATCCTGCTGAAACACACTCGGCTTTAAAACCACATTCTCGTAATCACATTCCGGTACCGGCAGCTTTAACATATCTGCAGTCTGTATGTCTGCACTCTCCTTGAAAAGTGAAATAAGCTCCGGCAGATTGAAGAACTTTGCAAATCTTGTCTTTGCACGGTATCCTGTGCCCTCCGGAGCAAGTTCTATTGCTGTCTGTGTCTCTCCAAATGTTGAAGCCCATGCGTCAAAATTTTCAAAGCCAAGCTCCTTTAACCGGCCTGCCTGCAGATAACGCATATTGGTGTAAAGCTCAGTCATGGAGTTTGATATAGGTGTTCCTGTAGCAAATGTTATGCCGCGGCCGCCTGTTATCTCATCAATATATCTGCATTTTCCGTACATGTCCGATGCCTTCTGTGAATCATTCTGTGAGATTCCCGCAACATTTCTCATTTTGGTAAACAGAAACAGGTTCTTAAATTCCTGGCTCTCATCAACAAACAGCCTGTCAACTCCAAGCTGTTCAAATGTAACTGCATTATCCTTTCTGCCTGCATCATTAAGCTTAGCAAGCCTTACCTCCAGATTTTTCTTTGTCTTTTCCATCTGCTTAATTGTGAAATGCTCGCCGTTTGATGCCTTAGCCTCTCTTATCGACTCAGTAATCTCATCTATCTGTTCCTGCATGAGTCTCTTCTGTCTTTCATCTGACAATGGTATTTTAGCAAACTGGGTGTGTCCTATGATAACTGCATCATAATCACCTGTTGCTATCCTCGCGCAGAAACGTTTTCTGCGTGCCGGCTCAAAATCCTTTTCAGTTGCAGCAAGAATATTTGCCCCCGGATACAGACGCAAAAAATCCCCTGCCCACTGTTCTGTCAGATGGTTTGGAACAACAAAAAGCGACTTGTGGCACAGTCCCAGCCTCTTCGATTCCATCGCAGAAGCAATCATCTCAAAGGTCTTTCCCGCGCCCACACAGTGTGCAAGCAGCGTATTGTCTCCATACAAGACATGTGCTACTGCATTCAGCTGGTGAGGCTTCAGCTCCACATCAGGTGTCATTCCCGGAAACTTGAGATGTGATCCATCATACGTTCTCGGTCTTGATGAGTTGAATAGCTCATTGTATTTTTTTACAAGCACCTCCCTTCTTTCCGGATCGCTGAATATCCAGTCCTTGAACGCCTCCTTTAGTGCATCCTGTTTCTGCGATGCAAGCATTGTCTGTTCCCTGTTTATTACACGCTTTTCGCTGCCGTCAGGCTGAAGTATCCTGTCATAGACTTTTACATCCTTAAGGTTCAGCGTATTTTCAAGTATCTGATAAGCATTAATTCTGCTGGTTCCATATGTGCCTGTGACAAGTGGATTGTATGAATCTGCATTCTTTCCTTTTATGTTCCATTCACAGTTTATCGGTGCAAACTTTACTGCCACCCACTCCCTTGAAAACAGTCTCTGTGGTGTATGCAGCACATCCTTCATGAACTGCTCTATATACTCTGCGTTAATCCATGTAGCCCCAAGCCTCACTTCTATCTCTGATGCTGTAAGAGGTTTTGGCATTGCCTTCTTAAGATATTCCACATTATCGGAATACGATGCATCCCCCTGTAATGCTTTTTCTGCAGAAATCAGTTTCTTTCTTATGTTTCCGGAAAGATATTCCTCTGAAGTCTGCCAGGTACCGGATTCCGGCACCTTAAAAATAATGCCCTTAAGGTCACTTATTATTTCCTCCCGGCTTTTCCCGGTAAGCCCTTCCATATATTCAAGGTCAACAGCTGCTTTTTCTCCCATCGAAACGGACAGTGCCTCAACAGATGTATCCACATGTGTAACAGGGACAGCCTTTCTGATGGTTCTTTTGGTAAACATGTCCGCTTTGCCCACAACCTTTCCGTCATCATCGGTTTCCTCAAGTGATGATATAAGGCTGTAGCCTGCGTCTTCCCTGAACGCGGTCTGGTTGGTCCTGGAATTTAAGTACCCGAACTTTTTAACGAAGCTGTCATAAACACTGTTGAGCCTTGCCTGTGATGCCCTGATTTCTTCATCGGACGCATCATCAAGCTGTAATTCAATAAGCTCTGACACGCTGTCCCGCACATCAATCAGGCCTTTCATGCGCTCAGCTGTTTTTTCCGGAATGTCCTGTGGACGCATTATTGAATTTTCCCTGTAATATATTTTTCCATTTACTGAACAGTAGGAGAAATTTTTAACTCCTGCCTCTGCAGGTATGCTTTCATCCTCAAGTTCTTCATCAGATATTTCAGTATCATCAATGGAAATTTCACCATGTATCATCTGTACAGCCTGCCTGAGCCTGTCTGCCAGTGAAGTGCCGGATTCCGGTACGCAGGCACTCTCCATTCCATGCGGACCGCTTACCATTTCCATTTTGCCAAGCACCATGTGCGGATTGTTAATGAAATAGCTGTTCATCTCTATTCCATTTTCATCTGTGCCGAGATGTATCCAGTCTTCATCCGTATCTATGTACATATCCCTCTTCTTCAGGAAAATAATGTCTGATGTAACAGATGTTCCGGCATTTTTAAACGCATCGTTTGGAAGTCTTATTGCTCCTAGCAGCTGTGTTCTCTGGGCTATATACCTTCTGACTGAAGGATTAGCCTTGTCCAAGGTGCCCTTGCTTGTAATAAAAGCTATCACTCCGCCCGGACGCACCTTGTCGATTGTCTTTGCAAAGAAATAATCGTGGATATAGAAATTGTGTTTGTCGTATGCTTTATCTATAACCTTGTACTGACCGAACGGCACGTTTCCTATTGCCACATCAAAAAAATCATTCTGAAAATCTGTCTTTTCATAGCCCTTCACTTCAATGTGTGCATCAGGATATATAAGCTGCGCCATCCTTCCTGTAACAGGGTCAAGCTCAACTCCGTATAGTTTTGATGCACTCATATCTGCAGGCAGCCCTGAGAAGAAATTACCTATTCCCATGGCTGGTTCAAGTATATTTCCCTTTGTAAAGCCAAGGTTGTGGAGTACATCATACATTGCATTTATGACTGCTGTGTCAGTAAAATGTGCATTAAGTGTGCTCGCCCTTGCACTGTCATATTCAGTGGTTGTCAGCAGGCTTTTTAATATGCCGTATTCTTCTGACCATGAAGCATTTTCAGCATCAAATATTTCCGGTATTCCTCCCCATCCAAGATATGCGGACATGATTGTCCTCTCATCGGCTGTTGCAGGACGTTTTTCATTTTCTATCTGCTTGAGAATTTTGAGTGCTGAAATGTTACGCTGTGCTTTCTGCCTCTTGGTAAGTGTGGATGCATCAGCTTCTGCCAAAACTAAAAGAGCAGTGTAATCAGCTGCTCTTTCGGTAAAATCTTCATTATTCTGTTGTTCTGCATTATCCGGATGTTCAGCCTCTGTTTCATCTAATGCCTCCGGCTGAGTATCATTTTCCGTCTTATCCGGCTCTATATTTATAAAATCTGTAAAGCTGAGCTGCTCTGGTGCCTCGGATTTATGTTTATCCGTGGACTGCTCCTGCATTTCTGTTGTTTGAGAAATATTATCTGATTCCTCAGCTTCCGGAATAATATCATTATTTTGTCTGTCACGGCTTTTGTACTCACCGGTTAGTATAAGGGTTCCGATTTCCTGTTCAACGCTGCTCCATGACAGTGTGCCTTCTGCTTCGCCCTGCTCATCACGCCACTGGAAACGTATGCCTTGAGAACCATATGTGTCATATCCTTGAAGCCCCATGCCGTCAACCGGCCAGCTCGCCCCGCCAAGTCCGTATTCCTTTTTGATAAGTGCTGTTCTTTTACCCGCCTCCATCTCATTCTGGAAAATCTGTACGACTCTGTCAAAGCCTCCTTCAAAGCCGGTTCCACGGAGCATGACCTGTTTAATATAGTCATGAGGTATGTAATCAGCTTTCCGCGGATTCAGATAGCCGTATTTTTCTACCTTTATGCGCTGCTCATCCTCTGTCGGCAGCTCTGGCATGAAATATAGTCCGGTACCGGATTCCGGTACATACTCATCCTCACTGGTACCGGATTCCGGTACAATTTCATTTTCTATAAAGTGTAGATCACTGTATCCCTCACTATTTCCTCTGCCCTGTTCAGGATACTGTTCATCATTCGTATCCATTTCAGCTGGTCCTGCATCTTCAGCTGCTCTGTCACTCCTTCCTGTTTTTTCATCTGCGGCACGATTCTGTCCATCTCGTCCTGTGCTCTCTTCTGTACCTCCAGGCAGTGTTCCTGAAGTTCCCCGAACATTAGCATCGTATCGAACTTCGCCCTGTAATTCTTTTTGAGCCAGGTCCTGTGCATAAGTCCGAATTTCGTCAGTGGCTCCTGTGGTTCCTTGTTCGGTATAAGGTTCGGTATCTCGTAGTCCCCTGCTTTGATGTATTCGAGTTCCATATGTTTTATCCTCCCTCTCTGCACTTTTACGCTTTAAAGCATTATAGTCCACACTGGGGTCCCTGTCAATACCATGCACCCTGTCATAGGTTAAAACTGCAATTCCAACTTCACGCAGTGCCTGCTGTGCTGCATCCGTCATGCGTGAGGAAAGCTCACAGAAATCACTTTCAGGCATGTCTTTTATAAATGACATATCATAATCAGGAAAACCGCCTGTCGATAAGCCCATTCTTTCCTTTATCATCCGGTTAAGGCCGTATCTGAAAAAAAACCTGACGTTTCTGCGGTACTCATCCATCTTGTATTTTTCTTCATCAAGTTCACTTAAAGGACTGTTGTCAGACGAATACTTTTCTTGTGCAATATCAGCTGCATACTCATCAGCCAGATATTCCACAAGATAATCCATTGTATGTTCTATAGACGGCTCCTTTGTGTCATATTTATCAGTCTGCGGCTGTAGTCCATATACTTTTAACAGACGATTCTGTATCGTTTCCGTGTGATATGGTTTTCGTATCCACAGTCTCGGCAGATGTCCTCCCATTTTAGGTACAACACTGGTTACATCCCATACATACTTAAGTTTTCTGCTGTTGCTTTCATCAATAAGGGCAATGCCGCGGTTGCCTTTCTTAATCCAGCAGCCCATTTTAGAGTTCCATATGTTCATTGTAGCGCATGCAACAGCATCAGGCCGCTGTGCATATATGAGAATCTGATCCATGAAACGGTACCTGTACACACGTGATGCATGTTCAAGAAAATCGTTCCAGGCATTTAAGTCTTGTCTGATGCGCGACTGTGTTTCATGAGCCAGCGCCTTAACTTCATATAGCTTCATTGGCTGTCACCTCGGATAAATGCTAGATTTCAGGTTTTATATTTTTTTCATAAGAATTTTTTCTTGATTCCTGCGGAATAATATCAAGCTTATTCCGCGTTACCATTTCTATTGAGTTTTCTTTTCTGTCATACATATACACCTGATTCGAGAGTCTTTCAGACGGACTGACAGCATCCATGTTTGTCTGCTGTATAAAAGCCGAAAGGTCATCACAGTCAGGCACCAGCCTTGCATCCATTGCAAGCACTTCATGCGTGCTTGACGGAATAATAATCAGATTTCCTTCCACCCGGTCGGACAGTTCTTTAAATACCTCTGTGTCGAGCAGTACTGTTGCACCATTGTTTGAGGTGTTCTGGACTATCCACGGATATCCGTCAGACAAGCTGCTTACATTCCCTCCTAAAAGGTCTGAAATCTGCTCATCACTCATTCCTCTGGTTTTAAGCTGACCATACACATAATCAAACAGGTTGGTTATATTCACCTCAAAAAGTCTGGACATATTTTTTTCTGCCGTATCAAAAAGTTCCTGCTCTGACATTCCAAGCGCAGCTGCAATTTCATTATTTACCATAATCGTTTTTGACAGACCGTCATGATCCGACAGACATATGTTATATGAAACAGTCAGGTCGTTCAGCTGTCTTGTCGGGCACCCTGCCAGTCTTTGTGCATTAGCTTTCGCATTTGAAATTTCATAAATGATATTTTGCCTGAATCCCTCATCCAGTACATCCTGATATTCATTCACCGGTGCTACATCATATGCCATCAGTACAATATCTGCAGCATTTTTTATAACAAGTTCAATGTCCTCTGACAGTTTGTAGTCCTCATACAGCTGTGTCAAATTAATGACGGGACACACATTTGTATCCTCTTTTCTTACTACAAGTCCGTCGTAATCAATGCCGTTTACTTTTTTCACACGCTTCAAATGAAGTTCTGAATTCTGAAACTCCGGTGGCAGATAGTCAAGTACCGCATTTTCCACAACATCCTTAAAAATTTCATATTTCATCATTATTTTTCATCCTCCTTTATCTCAGTCTCTGCAGTCTTTTTCAGATATGCAATCAGCCTGTCCGTCTCATGTTCATTAGTATTGTGTTGCATTTCCATCAGATAAATTTTTTCGTTCATGTTCCATTCTCCTTTAAATTTTTATATATTTTTGTTAAACGTTCCGGATTCCGGTACGTGGGTAACCTTTTTCGTTTTTCTGCCGGCAAACTCCTGTTCAGTCTTTTTAATTCTTCTTAACATGCGCAGTTCTTTTCTAAGTTCCTTTATCTCTTGTGAAAGTCTTTCCATATCTTTTTTTGAAATATCATCATCCGGCAAATATTCCTTGAGCTGTTCATATTCATCCTGAAGGGCTTCAAAAGCTTCATCACTGATATCAGGATTCTTCAATTCGTTTTCTATCTGCTCTTTTCTGTCAAGCTGTTTTTTTTGTCCACTGTCCAATGCCTCTGAAGCATCCTTTTTATTCCACTTTTCCCTTTTAAGTGAATTTATCATTTCTTCAAGCCTGCTTTCCCGGTCTTGTATGTTTTTCATGTTTTTTAAACTGTTCATTTTAATGTATGAGCACTCATCGAGAAGCCTGTCTATGGCCATAATGTCTCTTCTTACCCCTTTCGTTACTGCATACGGATTAGGCAGTCTGTAAAAGCTTACAGCCTGATAAAGCCTTCGGTATGTGCCTGTGTTTTTATATATTTCGTCAATCGATGCAAGCTTCTCTTTTTTCTCAAGGTTATCAGCAACTTCTTCATACATCCTGCTTCCGCTTTTCTGCTTTATGCGTTTTGCTATATCCTCCGGAGAATATCCGGATGGCATGTTATAGCTTCTTCTTCTGTGTTTTTTTCCGGCATCGTCCGTGTATGTGTATGTAAAATAAGTCGCGTTCTTCTTCTTCGACTTTCCGGCTCTTACTGAATATCCTGCAATCTTCATATGCTCCATGAACTCCGGCAGTGTATCAGAATGTTTTAATGCCAGGTCAATGTCTGCTCTTATCACATGTGTCCAGTTCATTCTGCCGTTTTTCTTTTCATTCCATTCTGCATATGAGAGCCCTTTCTTTTTATTCTCTTCAAATTTCAGCGGCTTAAGGCCATGCTCCATGCATATTTCATCCGTAACCGGCTGTATATATCTTTCCCAGTCACCATTTTCATATCTGTATTTGTAGCCGTCAGTTCTGCTTACAGAATTAAATATAAGGTGCGAATGGATATGCTTTTTGTCAGTGTGTATTGCAAAAACATAATCATAGTTTTCGCCAAGATACTTTTTTGCAAACTCTTTTGTAATTTTATAAGCTTCATCCGCATCTGTTTCCCCTGGCTCGAATGAAATTACAAAATGATATCCCTGCCTGCCATGCAGCTTTCCATACAGTTCTTTTGTGTCAAGGAATGTCTTTATGATATCTTCACTGTCATATCCCGCATTGCCGCCGACATATAAACCATCGCACGTTTTTGCTTCGTTATTTTTTTCATCAAGAATATATTTCACAGCATTGGCCAGATGTCTGTGTGGCACCGCCGGTGCCTCCTTCATATGCATAAGTTTTGTTATTGCCATATTTTGCCTTTCAAAAAGAGCGTACCGGAATCCGGTACGCTCCAAACAATATATTAAAATATTTTACAATTTGATTGGCTTGGATTTGTTCATTCCTCTATTTTTTCCGTGAGCTTTTCCAGCCTGGCGTTTAATTCTTTCATGAGCTCAACAACATATTCTGCATCACGCATGTCACCGATATTACTGTTAAGCCTGTGTGCTATCTGATTGATGTTCACTCCGATTTTTCTGACCTGATAGTTAAGGTCTTTTAATTCCATGTCTACACGAACGTCTTTTTTTCCTGTCTGTGACAGCACAAGGTTCCTTATATAGGCAGACAGGTCCCATCTGCCTCCATATGTGAACCGTGTTTCAGTTTTTTTCATTTTATCAATAAGAGTGTACTCCTCCTGTGTCACCCTGAAGGTTATCTTTCGGTCTTTCATTTTCACTATCCTCTAATCCTGTCAGAAGCTGTATCTTCTCCCTGAAGCTTTCAATATTATCTGCATCAACTTCACCAAGCAGGTCTCTCACTATGTCTCCGATCAGTGAATCATTTTCGCGCTTCAGACGTTCCTCTTCTTTTTTCAGTTCGTCTCTTAATCCCTTGATTTTTTCTTTGTATTTCTGTTCTGATTTCTTTTGTGCCTCTGTCGTTTTTGCAAGCTCAAGCTGAAGCTTTTTTATTTTTTCGTTAGTCATTTTTCCTCCAATAAAAATGAACAGGCGGTGTTGAATCTGCCTGTCCGTTTCTTTTACAATTATATTCTACAACATGCAACTATTAATATCTACCACCACTTACTACCACCATTTTAAGTTGGCAGGTCAGGCAGGTCATCATTCATGTACTCTGCCTGTTTCTGGTATTCCCTGTGACGCCTGTACAGAGTGGCTTTTGAAACACCAAGTGACTCGGCAGCCTGTGTTACGGTCATGCCTGAGTCTATCATCCTGTAGACCTTTTCCATATCTATCCAGGTGCGGCTTTTCTTTTTTCCAAGATTCTTTCTTACTGTCATGTTATCCATCTGCACTTTCCTTCTTTCTCCTTAAGTGCTTTCGTTCCTCCTCCATCCTCCTGTATAGGGTGCGCGGTGATACCTTCAGTCTTGACGCTATCTGCCTGTTGGGCAGTCCCTGTCTATACAGTATAAGATACTGATCCATGTCAATTTCTTTTCTTGGTCTGTGCGGATATTCTTTTTGTTTTTTTTCGCTCACAAAAACCACCTCCGGCTCACGATTTTTTTTCCAGTCTGTTCATATTTTTTACTTGATTTGCCCCTTGATTTTTTCTAGTCAGGCTGTTGGGGTAAGCCTCTGTTTCTGTTATGTGTCAGAATTGTCTCACTATGTTTCAGCATCATTTCACTGACATATCACAGGTGTCTCTTTTATGTTTCAAATGCGTTGAAAATGTATTCCAAATGCGTATAATTACGTTTCTTTTTTATCTCACATGTTGCATATATGTCTCTCATTTGTTTCAAAACACGTCGTTTATATGCATTTTAAGTCATTTTTCGAGCAAAAACACGCTTTATTACATTCTCAACGTAGACTAATTATTTGCAAGATACGCATTCTGTCCGACAGAATACATTTCTTGTCAAGGGCGCCGCCCCTGATACCCCGGTAAAATATTTTTTTATATCATGACATCACGCTTTTCATCCAGCCATTTAAAAAATCCTGACATGAAATATCATCATCAGCTGAATAAAAATCGCTCCTGTACCTGTAGACAGATTCAATCAGGCTGCTCTGCACTGAAAGTATTTCTTTTTGCTCTTCATTCAGTGTGCCAATGAATTCATAGAGTTCATTTTTTATCTGCTTTCTTACTTCAATTTCATCAGAGTGTGCAAAAATATTTTCCTTGCTTGTTGCCATCATTGAAAGAAAATATCTCTGAAATTCGTTTGCAATTTTTTCTTCTAACATCATATCTTTTCTCCTGTACTTTACTGTCCGGCTGTTGCATCCTGCGTCTGCCCGGCCTGTGGCTGCGATGTGTCCTGTGTCTGTTCCGCCGACTGTCCGGCCGCTGCATCAGTTGTTTCCGGAAAGACCGCATTGGGATCATCTTCCGGTGAAACATCACGTACATCAGGTGCATTGTCCTGTTCATTCTCCGTGTTACTGCCTGAGCCGTCAGCTTTGATTTTTTTCACTTTAAGATATCCGTCTTCATCAAAATAATATTCTGTATCCGCCTCAGTTTCTTTTATTTTTTCTGTTGCATTTTCTGTCCCTGCCGTGGTTTCCCTGACTTTATTTTTTTCTGCATTATGAGTATGTTTTATAAGCATGACACCCATTACGCATGCAGCTGACACGAGCAGGATAAAAAGCAGGATAAAAAGTGTCCTGCGGATTTTTTCATATGGATTTTTTCTCATTATCATCACTTCTTTCTTAGTGTAACCGGTGTGATGTATTCTTCAAGCTCGTCTGCATCAAATGCAAGCTCCTTGGTTTTTTTCTCATAGCCAAGTTCACTTATGAACCTTGTAATTGACATTCCATACCATTCCTTGAAGCCTAAAAATATAACCGGGAATGCAAGCGGTATTCCGAAATAACATCCGACATTCAGTGCTATGTTGAACTTGAAATATACAAGTGCTGTTACACCTGCAATGATTAAAAGTGCAGCCGCAACACACAGCACTTCTTTTAATGTATAACCGAACATGAATTCATTTTTATATTCAGTGTCGGGGTCCTTGTTGATTGGTATTGTCATAAAATTATTCCTCCCTAAAAAATCCAGCGTGCCGGATTCCGGTACGCTGTCAGTTATTTTCCTGTCCTGCCGCATCAGCCGCTGTATCATCCTGCGGATACTGCGGAGTTCCATAGCCAGCTATCTTTGAATATGTGATTGAATATGTATGCTCTTTTACATGGCTTCCTTTATGGTAAGGTGTGGTGCTGCTTCTTCCGCTGTTGCCTTCTATTGTTGTAAGCTTTTTTGTTTCAGGATTATATCCTGTCACAATTCCTGTATGGCTCATTCCGTTTCCGAAAATAATAATATCCCCTGCTTTTGGCACGTATCCGCTTGCTGCATCATGATACAGGTTATTGTTAATATACCACTGCTTTGAAGCTGCGACACTTGCAGTCTTTGGCATGATACCCTTTTCAATAAAGCCACACTTGTCTGCACAGTATGACACGAACATGGCACACCAGTTCGCATCCATCCCATACCAGTTTTTGTACCTGTATCCTCCGACTGTCTTGTCAGCATCATTAAGTTCATTCTGTGCTGCCTCTACTATCTGTGTGCAGACAGTTCCATTGTTATCACCCTGTCCTCCTGATGCATCGACAGCTGCCTGCATTATTACCGTCAGGCTTGTAAGCATAACTGTAATACAGATTACGGCTGCCATGAGAAGCATAATTAAATTGTTATTTTCTCCGGTCTGTGAAACACTGTAATCACTGACAGCCGCTGCAGTCTCATGTTTTGCCTGCTGTGTCTGTTCAGCCTGTATCTGTGCCGTCTGCTGTTGCATTTTCTGTGAAACCTTTACCGCAGCCTGTGCGGCATTTTTTGCCGTGTCAACAGCAGCTGTCACCGCAGCCGTCACACCAAATGTTGCTGTCCCGCTCAACGCTCCTGCCGTTGTTCTTACAGAAGTACCGGCAGATTTTACTGCAGTACCGGCAGCTGTCTGCACATTCTTATTTACCATGGTCTTTGCAGTGGCAGATGCAGATTTTGAAGCTGTTTCCGTTGAGTTAACAGTCAATATATTTTCTTTTTCTGTTTTATGTCCACGGAGATTCCTGTTTCTTTTAATGATATTAGATGTCCACTGTTTCTTAGACAGTTCCTTCTGGTACATTCTGTTATATCTTTTCTTCTGACGTCTGCTCAGGGTGCCATATAATGCTCTGCTCTCTTCTGCCAAAACGTTCTGAAGCTCAGGCATTTTTTCTTCTGAAGCATTATTATTTCTGTCTTCTTCATCATACCTGCCGTTAAACTGTACATCAAAATTTTTTACAGCATTCCCTGTTTTTTTCGCGGCCGATGCAGTAAATCCGCTCACATGTCTTATGACTGTTCCACCTGTTTTTATTGTACGCTCCGTGGTTCTTATTTTTGATTCCTGTGCCGTTATTACACGCATGTCATTTCCCCCGGTTTAAATCACAGATAAAAAGTTTCCTTTGAAATGTCAGTCTCTTCCTGTTTCTTTTTCTTTTCTGCCTGCTTATGGAAATTTGTATCAAATGATGCAAACAGCGGATTGCTCTCACTCATTCTCGCATCCATCAGATATACATTTCCACGCCATACAAGTACCCCGCAGCCTTCAGTATTTTCTTCAAGTGCCTTAAACTCTGTTGGTGAAAATTCCTGAATCTTGGCAAGATTTGCTGCATCAAGCCCACCCTGGTCAAAGAACACCTTGAAGGGACAGTTTGAGAACATGTCTCTCAGTGAAGGATTTTCAAGCACGTGTGTAATATTCTGGGCGGCAAGCGTAACTATGGCTCCAACCTTACGGTATGTCTCAATTGCATACAGAAGCTGTGCTGCCGTAGTTTCTTTCTCACACAGCACCTGTGCCTCATCCACAATCAGGTGGAGTGCCTGCTTTGTTTCCTGGTTTGTATCAATTCTCATTGAGAGAAAATGCATTATTGTCAGCATGCACGGCTCCCATATCTCCTGGTCAATATTTTTAAGACCGAAGCCTATAAGCCTGCTGTTCATGTCAAGGTTTGTTTCATGTGCAAACATGTCGTATACACCTGTGGTGTAATCCTCAAGTGAGTCGACTATCTCCATAATTATTCTCTTGTCTTCAGTAAACTCAGCAGTATCAATCTGTGCTTTAATTTTTTCCCTGAGCAGCGGCAGAGTCGGGTATTTTTTCTTCTTTGCATGTTTTGAGGTCTCGTTAAAATATTCCTCATACATAGTCCTTACTGCACGTCCGACATAGTTCATGTGAATTCTGGTTACAACAATATTTGTCATGATTGAGGCACAGAATGAATTAGAAAAGTTTGTCATCCTTGCAATAAATTTATTCCGGACATTGCTGTCTCCATTCTCCACATAGTCAGGAATCTCATACGGATTCATATAAATTTTGCTCTGAGGTGTAAAATCAAAATACATTCCGCCTCTCAATGAGCGTATGAATTCCATCTGTTCATTATTCGGGTCAAGTATAATCACATCATCATCTGTAAACAGCAGAGGCTGTGCTATCTCTGTTTCCTTAATGAAAAATGATTTGCCGCTTCCTGTATGTCCTACCATAAAGCCATGAGGTGCAGGAAGAAGTTTTCTGTTACCGTATATGAGATGCTTTGTCGTTTTATTGAGTCCGTATACGATTCCGTTGCTGTCATGCACATCTCCTGCATAGAACGGCTGGAAAGCTATAGCTGACGAGGTATATAAAAACCTCATATGATTTACCTGACGTCCACCTATCGGAAGGACAGTGTTTAATGCCTTAAGCTGCCTGTGGTAATATGGTTCAAGCTCATAAGAGCTTCCCTTTGCCTTCTGTTTTAAAATATCCACCCTCTGTGTCAGCTCCTCAAGTGAATCTGCATACACCAGCACCAGAAGCCCGAGAAAAACTCCCTCCTCATCATTCTCATCAAGCTGATCCATGTCATCTTCCAGGCTCGTCTTCTTTTTGGTCAGGCTGTAGCTTGTAGTTGCTCCAAACTGCTTATTATTGTAATTTCTTGTACGCTCCTGGGCTATTACCCTTTCGTTATTTGCATGCGCGTTTTCAAGTCTGTCATGAATTACATTCTTTGGAACACGCTGCATGTCTATCGTAATGTATGTTGGAAAAAGTACATCACTTAAGCTGTGTATTACCTTGTCCTCTGAAAGAGACTGCCCAAACGCGGTTCCCACAAGCACTGATATGTATTGTTTATTGTTTATAACCATGTAGTCGGTATCTGACTGTATTGATGCCGGAAGTATCTGGTTTTTCCATCCGCTGTCATGTGGTGATATTCTTGCAGGAGGCAGGCACTCTTCCCCTGCCCGTAACATTCTCGACAGCAGTACCATTCTCTCTTCTGCAGACATTTTGTATATCCTGCTCCTTAAGTTACGGAAAATATTTGACAGTGTAGTGTCAATCGTTGCAAAGTATGCCTCAGCTTCTTCCAGAGAGTGCGCACGGCATGTCACAGTAAGAATCATTGTCTTTCTGATGTCCCTTGTTCCTTCATCTATCTTCTGGTTAATCCACTTTCCTATTCCTTTTTCTATCACAGGGTATTCCTGTCCGTTAATTGGATTGAATATCTCATTCACAAATGAATCCAGGTCTCTCTGTTCGTTTGCAAGTGTTATCTTAAAAGGTCCATCCAGAGATTTAAGCAGTGTCATTATCTCCAGCAGTGTACTGTCCTTTTTAGCGGTATCCTTATTTACATAATTGATATCCTCGAACATATAGCTCTGATCATACATTGCTTCACCTGTCATTGGCTCAATCTTAAAGTTGCCGTTTTCATATGCCCTGTCAATGCAAAGCCATTCCTTGACGCTCCGAGGCACCTTTACTACCGGCACGCTTAAAGCTCTTCCCTTTTCAAATTCACTATTTGCATCTAATTTTGCCATTATGTTTCCTTTCCTTTAAATCCCAAAAGTCTGTTTCAGGAATGAGTCTGCACCTTTTACTCCTGCAGCTGTCAGCATCATCATGAACATATTCTGTATGCATCTGGTAGGCAGCACTATATCCGTAAGAAAATTCTCTGCAAAGAAATCAGTCAGATTAAACTTAGACACCAGTATGATAAACATTGCTATTATAATAATTGATAATGACTTTGTTAACAGTGTCTTAATCCATGCTCCAGCTGCATTCTGTATTCCCGGACCTCCGGGAATACAGGAAATTGCAAGCGGGCCTACGGCTGCAAGCATGTATAACTGTATACTTCTCGAAAATATTGTTATAAATACCGTAGCTGAGCATACAATAGCCACCACCAGAAAAATAATTCCTACTATCATGTGCACCATTGCCTGAACAGAGTCAAGTACTCCCTGCTCAATCCCATTAAATTCTCCTGTCGATAGCATTACGGAGCCTGTCGTACCGGTAATTCCAAATACCCATTTGCTGAACCACATAACAGAATTAATTCCAAGATTTCCAAGGAGAACCTTAATAAGTATATTGACTCCGGTTTCAAGTGTCATGCTCTCCCGCAGGTTTCCAACCTGCCTGCATATTCCTATGTAAAAGAAAAGATTCAGCATTGTGGCTGCTATTGCCTGAAAGAAGGGATATAGAATGTTGCTTACATATGCCCATGCCGAAGGCGAAAAACTCTCAGGTGTACTCAGACCTTTCCCCAGACAGAAACTTAATATAAGATTCCATATATTAACTCCAAGAGTATATAAAGGTGAAAGGCCGCTTGTAATCCAGTCCATTAAACCACTCCCTTACATTATTGCTGCCAGTATCTGCGGTGCCATTGCCATTACAAAACCGCCTCCAATACGTTTGAATGCGTTTGCCTGCATTGTACCCTCAGATCCCTGAAAGGCGATGCCCCACTCTGAAATTCCCCAGAGTGTAATTATTGAACCGATGGATGAAACAATTCCACTTACAAGATTCTGCAGCGATGTAAATTTTGCTGTCACAACATTTGCTGCCTCCGCTGCGTATACCGGTGACACTTCACCTGCCATGATTACTGTAGTAATAAGCAGTGCAAGCATAACCTGGAAGAAACGTACCGCATCCACGTTCTGTATTCTGTACTTTATCATTTTTATATGCCTCCCTATTTTTTCTTTTTTGCAAGTGCCACAATGCCCACTCCGATAAAGCTCAGCAGGAGCCATGAACCGAAGAATATCATTCCCATAAACTGTGCCATATCCGGCTTAAATTTAATAAGCAGCGCTGTCAGCGATAATGCAAGCATAAATGCTGCTACAAATGTAACAATGAACCCAACTGGTATTTTTTTCTTTCTGTGCATAATAATTTCTCCTTTTAAAAAACGCAGAGCCTCACAGCCCTGCGTTAATCATTGTTTGTAGGTAATTGGGTAACCCCCTAGTGTTTCTTCTTTGATACTGCTTTCTTCCTGAAGAATGAACAGATAACTGCCATTACTCCTGCTATTCCTGCAAGTACATACATAACCACTGACATGTAATCACCGGTTTTTGGCTTTGGCGGAGCAATCATTGTAATGGTCTGGGCTGCATCGTTGATGTCATTGTGTGATGCAATGGCATAAGCGCCATCTGCAGTCACAACATCAAGCTGCTCAAATACTACAAGCTGCTTTCCTGTCATGCCTTTTCCGTTGAATCTGAATGTCACGTCAACTACGCCCTCGGTACCTGCCGCTGTAAACTCAGTTACTGCAGTAACTTCCTTTCCGTCAATCACAAGTGCTTTTCCTGTAGCCTTGTCCATGAGCTTTCCTGTCACTCTGTAGGTCTGTCCCTGTACCAGATTCCGGTACGCTACTGAATCTACAATAGTAACGCTGCTGTCAGCTGTTGAGCTGTGATCCTTTCGCTCACCATCGATGGCTGTTGTTCCAATCTTCGGAACATAAAGTGTCTGTGCCTCATCTGTAATATCGGCATGTGTCGCTATGAGATTATTCTCATAGTAGACATCCTCAAACATAACAATTGTTCTTCCTGCAAGAAGGCTCGCATCAAATGTAAATACCACATCCACTTTGCCTGTTGCTTCCTTCGCAACAAACTCTGCCTCTGCCGTAACATTGTTTCCGTTTGCAATAACCGGTGCTCCGTTTGACTTGTCTACTGCAGTTCCGACTACCTTATACTTCTTTCCTGGTACCAGATTCCGGTACGCTACAGTATCGACTATCTTTGCACTCTTCTCAGCATAAAACATGCTGGTGCCTGACTTTGCATCCTTTGCTGTGGTCTTAATTTGTGGCACGCAGATGGTCTGGTTCTCATCACTGTAATCTTCATGTACCGCAATGAGCACCTCTTTAACTTCACTGTTGTCGGCTGGATTGTTATTTTCATTATCTACCTCGACCTTGTTTGATGTGTTATCTGTTTTATTCTGTGTGTTTTCTGACTCAGATGCCTTCTGTGTATCATCAGGTGTCTTGTCCTTGCTTGATGTATCATCAGGGTTTGCATCAGCATTATCCGCATTTTTCACGAGATAAAGCTTCTCAAACAGCACCATTGTCTTTCCGGCAAATTCCTTTGCACTGAATGTAAACTCAACATCCACAGTGCCGTCTGCTGTTTCAGGTGTGAATTCAGCCTCGGCTGTGATATCCCTGCCGTCATTCTGCAGTGGTTTTTTGCTGTCCTTATCCATTACTGTTCCTGCTACCCTGTATGTAAGGCCCGGGATAAGGTTTTTGTATGTTACTGTATCTTTTACTTTTACATCATCCCCTGCATTTGACAGATGAATGCCTGTCACCTCATCAAGAGCCTCTGTTGCAATGGCTGGCACGTAAATGGTCTGTGCCTCGTCATTTATGTCAGCATGTACTCCTACAAGCCTGTTCTCATAACGGATTTCCTCAAACATTACAATGGTCTTTCCGGCTAAATTACTTCCGTCAAAAATGAAATCAACATCCACTTTTCCGTCTGCTGTCTCAGGTGTTATCTCAGCTTCTGAAGTTACTGCTTTTCCGTCTGCATCCTTAATCACCTTTCCGGTTTTCTTATCCATCGCTGTTCCTGTTACCTTATATGTCTTTCCAGGAATGAGATTTGTGTACTCGACAGTATCCGTGATTTTGATATCCTTCTCAGCATATGTGAGCTTTGTCTCTGTCTTTGTGTCTGTTGCTGCTGTCTTTACTGATGGAACATAGATAATCTGTGCTTCATCGGAAATATCAGCATGCACGCCAACGAGCTTATTGTTGTAGTAGATGTTTTCATACATTACAACTGTCTTTCCGGCAAGTGAGCTTCCGTCAAATACAAACTCAACATCGACTGTACCATTTGCTTTTTCTGCCTTAAACGATGCCTTTGCGGTTACATCTTTTCCTGCATCGTCCTTTAATGTCTCGCCTGTTGTCTTGTCTATTGCAGTTCCTGTGACTGTGTATTTCTCACCCGGTACCAGATTCCGGTACGCTACTGTATCAGTGATGTGTATGTCCTTCTCTGCAAGTGTGAGCTTTGTTGCTGTCTTATCATCAATGGCTGTTGTCTTTACAGATGGGATATAAATTGTCTGTCCCTTGTCATTGATATCCTCATGGGCTGCAATCTCTGCTTTTCCATAGAACATCTTTTCAAACACAACCACAGTTGTATCATCAAGACCATTTGTATTGAAATGGAAATCTACTGTTGTTTCTCCGTCAGCTGTATCCGGTGTGAAATCGGCTGATGATGTAACGGCCTTGCCGTTTACTGTCACAGCCTTGCCGGTACGCTGATCCATGAGTGTTCCGGAAATGGTGTATGTCTTTCCCGGTACCAGATTCCGGTACGCTACTGTATCAGTAAGAGTCACATCACTGCCTGCCAGTGACATGTGCGAGTCAGTGTCCTTATCCTTAACACTTGTAAAAATGAGTGGAATGTGGACTGTCTGTGCCTCATCATCAATGTCTGCATGTACTGCAATAAGCTTGTCCGTATAGTAGACATTCTCGAAGAATACCACTGAACGTCCGGCCATGGCTGTTCCATCAAATGTAAACTTCACATCCACACTGCCGTCTGCTGATGCTGCAGTAAACTTAGCTGTCGATACAAGCTCGTTTCCGTCTGCGTCTGTAAGAGGCTCTCCTGTTTCCTTGTCTACGGCTGTTCCCATGACTGTGTACTCCTTGCCCGGTACCAGATTCCGGTACGCTACTGTATCTGTGACAGAGACTTCCTTCTTTGCCTCGCTCACGTTAATCTTTGAGCTGTCATCTGTTGCAGTAGTCTGTGCTGCTGGAATGTGGATTGTCTGGCCCTCATCATTAATGTCCTTATGCTCTGCAACCTCCACATCCTCAAGTGTAAGTGTCTCATAAACTACAAAGCTCTTTCCTGCAAGTCCTGTTGTGTCAAACTCAAACTTGAGCTTCTTTGTGCCCGATGCACGTCCTGCCGTGAAAGCCATCTCCTGTGTGACAGGCTCTCCGTCAACAAGCAGCTCTTTTCCTGTTTCTTTGTCCATAAGCACACCGCTTAACGTGTATGTCTCACCCTTTAAGAGGTTAGTGTATGTGACTGTATCGGTGATAACAGCTCTGCTGTCTGCAAGTGTAAGGTGATCAGCTGTCTCACTGTCTGTGGCTGTAGTGTGGATTTCAGGGAAATATATAGTCTGGTCTTTATTCTCCATATCCTCCTCTGTGGCTGCCACGTAATCGCCATATGTGAGCTTCTCGCATACAACTACTGTCTTTCCGCCAAGTGCAGATGAATCAAAGTTAAAGTGCATGTCGAGCACCTTCTTTGTTCCATCAGATGTAAATGTCTGTGAAGCTGTCACCGGATTACCGTTTACCATGACTGCTTCGCCTGTGTCCTTGTCCATGAGTGTGCCGGTAATTGTGTAATCCCTGCCTGCCATGGTGTCCGTGATGGTTACTTTGTCAATGATGTCTGTATCTGCCGATGGCTTGATAATCTGGTACTGCGTCTTTGCATCAGATGCCTGTGTTGTGATAACAGGTGTTGGCTCTGAATGGTTCTCGATTGTACCTATATCAACTGTAACCGTGTCTCTTCTGATAGAGAACTCGCCCTTATAGAGGATTTTGCCCCTGTTGTTGTCACAGGAAAGCTCCTCAAGTGTGTAATCACCATAAGGCATAGCTCCAACCGAGTCATCGACCTTTGCACTGCCATCTGCTGAAGAAAACCACAGTCCGTCATACGCACCGCCGCCGTTTGTGTTCTTTGAGTGTGCGTTCCAGCTGCTCTCTGAGCTGAAATAACCGTTCTCATCAGTTTTGATGATGTGGCTCTCTCCGGTTCCCTTGCAGGTAACCCTGAAAGGAATGTCGCTCATTCTGTTCTGATTGTCTGTATCAATCTTAGTAAGCTTGAAGTCACCACGCTTGATTTTATCGCTTACCTTAAAGGTGTTGCCGCCTTTTAACTGGGCAAGATTGCCGCTCTGTGTAATCTGGGCTACATATTTGCCTGTAATTTTTGTTCCGGTTCCGCCAACCTGAAGATATGCACCTTCAAGGCTGTAGCCTTCAGGAGCTTTTGTCTCTTCGATTGAGATTGTGCCGAGTGGTAATACAGCTACTCCATTTGATACTTTATATAATTCATCACCAGATATTTTGTATGAATCATCTAATGCAGCTATATATTTTCCAGATGCTGTTTTCTTTGTCTTTATAACCCAAGTACGTGTGGCATTTGTTGGAAGATTGCCTGCATTGTAATAGCCTGCATAGTATTTAACAGTAAACTCTGCATTTTCAAGACTCGCTCCGCCCTGTACCTTGTCACCGGTCTCACTGTCTACCTTGTTGATGCTTATTCTTACAGGATCGTTTGTAGGTGTATCTGATACACTGAGCGCTGTATTCTGTCCGTCTGTTACAGTAAATGACTGTACCGAACTATCAAGTGCATATCCTGCCGGAGCTGTAAGCTCCTTGTAGTAGTATGTTCCGGCATTCAGTGATACAGCAGCTGCATTGCCGCCTGCATCCGTTGTCAATGTAGTAACCTGAGCTGAACAGCCTGCATCAGAATAAATTCCGTATACAGCTCCTGCAAGTGAATAACATGAGTTTCCTGATGTGATTCCTGTGTTAGCTGACGTCTTGCTTAATGAAACTGTACCTGTCGGTGTGTACTCATAACCGAGAATGTTCTGTGTCGCACTTCCTGTGGAAAGTATATATACCTTAAATGATGCAGGTGCTGCCGACCAGCAGAGGATTGGTAATGTAGCCTGCCCATTTACCAGATCACCATTGGCATTATATCCAAGTACGTTCTGGTATACCCAGTTCTTAAATGAACTGTTACATCCATGCATAGAACCTACTTCATCGTATGACACCAAAAAAGACAACATTATGTGACTTAATGCAATGTACTTGTCGTCATCCATTGCGCTGCCGTCATACCATGTGGATGGGAAATAGCTTGCATTAAAGCCCGGTGCTCCCCAGCAGTAATACGCAAGATTGCGACTCTGTACTGCCTGCGTTTCGTCTCCGGCATTGCTTACATAATTCTCTACATCATAGTGCTTTTCATATGTTCCGGACTGCGGAGTCTTTTTAGACGGCTGTACACAATAAGCATAATTGCCACCTGCATACATCTTGCGTGTTTCGTATCCGGCATACTTGGCAGATTCACTTGATACCGTCAGTTCGACCGAATCACCGGCCGCCTTGACCGGCACTGTTCCCATACCGGTTGTGATGATTGTTGGCACAGATAAGATAACTGCCATGGCCAGTGCCAACACTCTTTTAAATTTTTTCATGCGATTTGTCTCCTTAATTTATTTGCACTAAAAAAGGACTGACCGCTATGGTCAATCCTTGCTGTTATGGAGGTCCCCTCTGCATGATGTCTGTTCGTGATATAAGTTTTTTCATCATGTTCTCCTGTTATGTTATTCTTTTGGCTTACAATTTGTAACAAAAAAGGAACTGTACGAGACCTCTGTACAATTCCTTTATCATCAATTATATATTACACTACCCTGAAAAAGATATCTACTACCACTTACTACCACCCTATTTTGTGGCACCGCATACGCTGCACTTCTCGCCATACACATACTCTGTATATGCCGGCTTGTCCACTACCCATACTTGGGTTGTTTCTGCATCGTGATGAATTGTTCCTACCTGCACTTGTATACAGCTGTAACTTCCATCACAAATATCTCCATGATTTATTACATTCCAATCATCAGTTCCCAAATCTTTTCCGCATTTATTGCAAACATTATGCCAGTCATACTGCGGCTCATCATATGCAGCCTTTACCACCTTGGTCTCATAATGTCCCTCTTCCTTGTGCTGAATTGTATTGGCCACATACTTTACCCATTTATGGGCACACTCCGATTTGCCCTGTGATGTGGTATTTGATGCTGCAGTACTGCTGTCAGCTGCCTTATTTGTTTTGGTGCCTGCATTTGATGCACCTGTACTCTGTGTGCTGTTGTGCTTTACGGCTGTTGAGGTACTATTCTTTGCACTGCTCTTACTGTCTGAACTGTTCTTCTTTACTGTACTGTCAGCAGACGAAGATGCAGTAGTATCTGATGTATCTGATTTTGATGTACCGGAACCAGATACCTTTTCATCGTCATTTACTGTTGCAGCCGTTTCTTCAGACTGTGTATCCCCTGCAGTTTCAGATGTTCTTTCCGTGCTGTTTTGCGTATCGGATACTGCTTCCTGTGTATTTGATTGTATATTGCTGCTCTTACTTCCGGCTGTTCCGCACGAAGCTGCCGAAAATACAACCGTTATCGCAAGTATTGCTGTTATGATTTTTCTCTTCATGCTGTTACCTTCCTTTCTATAAACGTGGAGCTTTTACTGCCTTCTGCGGCTTTTTTACAAGTGTTGTGCCCTGTAAGCAGTTATCCGCTATCCATTCCTTAAGTTTTACGTTATCGTTGCTCTCATAATAATCAACAAGCATCTGCTTAAATGCACCATCATATTTGACCGGGACATTGAATATGCCTCTGCCGTTTTCTATAAGTATCTTATTGGCTGCAAACGAACCGACTCTCTTATTTCCGTCCTTGAACATCTGTGTACGCATAATGTAAAGACCGATAGACAAAGCTCTGTCCGTAATGCACTCTATCCTGTTTAGTTCCTGCAGATCCCGGTATATTGTTTCTACATCCGGTATCTCTGGTCTCCAGTCTGTGCCTGATATCATGACATCATCAACACGGAGCTTTCCAAGATACTGGTAAGGCACGTCAAATCTGGCTGTCAGTTCATGTATTGATTCAAGAAACACCAAATCTACAGGTTCATCCAGATGATCAAACAGATAATGCCATCCGTCCCTGAGGCAGCATACCTTGCTCATGTCGGTCGGTGTTACTTTATCTACATTTACATTATTAAGAATATCCTGTGTCTCTGCAAAGGTCACTCCTATTCCCTCAAGATTTGCCTGCTTATAGATTGAGTCTACGAGCACTCTCTTTGCACAGAATATATTTTCTTCTTTTGTCATGTTGTATATGTCTTTAATTTCTTTCATCATTTTACCTCTTTTACTGGTTATTAGTGCTTTTATCAGTGAAGTCGAAATACAGTTCATCATCTTCACTTTCAGTATTACCTCCCCAGTGATAACCTCTGTCAAAGGCTTCTTTAAAGATTTTCTGCTGGTCCTCCTGTATTATCTTTGCAGCCTCCTGTCTCATGTGCCATTTAACAACCGGTATAACTATCACAAGTGCTAATCCGATAACTAATGCTGTTGCCTTGATAATCTTATAAAATCTGCCATTATTCCCCATCTTCATCCCTTTTTGCCTCCAGTCTTTTTAATTCTACCATATATGCAAGCATTCTTTTAGTGTATACAGGACACTCACGGTCACCGGATATCCAGTGCCTTAAGGTTCCCATTGGAATACCAAATGTCTCCGAAAATTCTTTCTGTGTCATTCCCAGGGATTTTATCAGTTCCTTGAAGGATACTTTTTCTTCCTGTGCAGACATAACACTCATTTCCCGGTCTGAATATATCATCCAGTCAGTCTTTTCATTTCCCATATATATCCTCCCTTCACTTATAAAGTAATCCAATGGGGTGTTTTTGTCAAGTAAAAACGTCCCATTGGATTGTTTTTGTGAGAGTTGCACAACAAAATGCTGCTCTTTAATCGTGATCACAAAGTTGTATTTGTGCAATATTTATCTTTTTTCACAATTATATAATACCACTTAACAGATATGCTATCTACCTCCATTTACCTCCACTTACTACCGGTCTTTTGTCGGCCGGAATATCTCTGAACTCCCATAAATGAGACATTTTATGATGATTTTGTAACTTTTAATGCACATCTGCCAAGCAACTAACTCTTAAAATTTTATTTAATGTGATTTTGCAAAATCCATATTTCTATATGAAATTCACAAAATATTTCACTTAAAAAGAGAAATAAAAATCATACTCTCTTTGAACAAAAAAGAAGGAGGATATTCCCAATGATTAAAACAATGCTAAAACTTCTGTTCAAATTAACAGCAAACTTTTTAATTCGCTGTCTGGTCAAAAAATACATGTCTCGTATTGTCTGGCCGCATATGAACATTCTGTTAACATACCAGAATAAACATGTACATATCATCATTTACATTTTTTCATAGCACCAGGCTTAGATATTGAAAAACTGTAATGCAGTTATTGGCTGCCTTGTCTAATAAGGCTTGTCTTTTCCCTTTTAATTTTTATTTTTCATTAATGGGACTTGTAAGAGTTTCAGATGGTTATACGATAACATGCATCATTTAATCCGGAGCGCAGCTCCCGTAAGTCCCATATATGGGAAAAGATAAGAATTAATTCCAGTAAAAGAAAAGGTAAGATATAAGAATGTATATAAAAGCGTTTAAA
>OLXZ01000377.1_pt1 | contig 26252 bp, 26 predicted proteins | sample 1673901 | NCBI WGS metagenome assembly OLXZ01 (sample SAMEA103958131, study PRJEB25191) | human gut metagenome | reverse complement strand
GCCGCCGAAGCGGTGCTTAAGCCGCTAGGCGGGAATTGTGCGGTGTTGCCTTAGGGGCAATCTTTGCTGTTTATAGTATCGCACAAATACCAGAAACAAGCAAATAAATTCATGTCCCGGAACGGTCGCTACGCCCGCGGGCACGTTTCGGAGGCCCGCAGGGCAGCACCCCGGCTCTTAGGCTGGAGATAGACCGTTCTCTATTCGCGAGGAACCACCCCTCAGGCCGCTTCGCGTCCAGCTCCCCTCCAGGGGAGCCAATATCCTGCCTTAGGTCGTGCTTGGCTCCCCTTTGAGGGGAGCTGTCTGCAACGCAGACTGAGGGGTGGTTCCCCGCGCAGAGCCTGAAACCAGCAATAGATTCATGTTTCGGAACGGTCAAGACCGTTCCCTGCAAATCGGGCTTATGGTATGCAGCTGCCCCCGTAGGGGGCGCACATCGTGCGCCCGCGGCCTTAACATGACAGTCACACCAAACAAACACAAGGCGGCCATGCCCCGGAACATCCGGTTTCCCGGCTGCCAGAGGGCTGGCCGCCCCATGTTTATGCCCGCAGATGCAGGCCAAATATTACGTCAGATGTCCGGAATTCGATTACTTCTTCATCCAGCTCATCATGCCGCGCAGTTCCTTGCCGACCTTTTCGATCAGGTGCTCGGACTGCATACGGCGCTGTGCCAGGAAGTGGACCTTGCGGCCGCCCTTGGGGCTCATCTCGGTCAGGAACTCGGAAGCGAAGGTGCCGTCCTGGATCTCGGTCAGGACCTTCTTCATCTCCTTGCGGGTCTCCTCGGTGATCAGGCGCTTGCCGGTGCGGTAGTCGCCGTACTCAGCAGTGTTGGAGATGGAGTAGCGCATCTTGGAGAAGCCGCCCTCGTTGATCAGGTCAACGATCAGCTTCATCTCGTGGCAGGTCTCAAAGTAGGCCATCTCGGGCTCGTAGCCGGCCTCCACCAGCGTATCGAAACCGGCGTGGATCAGCTCGGAAACGCCGCCGCACAGCACGGCCTGCTCGCCGAACAGATCGGTCTCGGTCTCCTCCTTGAAGGTGGTCTGCAGGATGCCTGCACGGCCTGCGCCGATGCCGGAAGCATAAGCCAGTGCGATATCCTTGGCCTTACCGGTGTAGTCCTGCTCCACGCAGATCAGAGAGGGGCAGCCCTCGCCCTCGGTGTACAGGCGGCGCACGATGTGGCCGGGGCCCTTGGGAGCGATCATGATGACGTCCACGTTCTTGGGAGCGGTGATGGTCTTGAAGTGGATGTTGAAGCCGTGTGCAAAGGCCAGTGCCTTGCCCTCGGTCATGTAGGGAGCCACCTGCGTGTTGTAGATATCGGCGCACAGCTCGTCGGGCACCAGCATCATGACAACATCGCCGGCCTTGGCAGCCTCTTCCACTTCCATCACCTTGAAGTTTTCGTGGGTGGCTGCGAACTCAGAAGCCTTTGCCCAGTGAGCAGAACCCTTGCGCAGGCCGACCACAACGTTGACGCCGCTCTCGGCCAGATTCTCAGAGTGTGCATGACCCTGGCTGCCGAAGCCGATGACAGCGACGGTCTTGCCGTCCAGCACGCCGAGGTTGCAGTCGGAATCGTAGTATTTCTTGATAGCCATAATCGTTAGTCTCCTTTTACATTAACTGGTTGGTTTATCTTCCGGTCTTGTATGCTCTGTTCTATCTTTCGCTCACCCTGAGCGGAAAAGCAATGTGATTTATGCCCGTCTTTCGCCCGGCGGGGGCAGCTGGACGGAGCGCACCTCCTGCGGCGGCTTCTGCATATGCTGGTGCATCCCGCCGCGCTCCAGTGCAGTAACGCCGGTGCGGCACTGTTCAAGGATGTTGTAACCCTCGAACATTTTCAAAAATGCGTCCAGCTTGTCCGGCCGGCCGATCAACTCAAACACCATGCTGTCCGGGGAAAGATCGATGATCTTTGCCTTGTAGATGCAGGCGATCTCCCGCAGCTCTGTGCGGTTGTGCACGTCCGATTCCACCTTGAGCAGCAGCAGCTCCCGCTCCAGCGATTTTTCGCTGTCCAGCACGAACACCTGCCGGGTGACTTCCAGCCGCTCGGTCTGCAATACCAGCTGCTGCAAAGCCTTTTCGTCGCTGGTAATGGTCACCGTGATGCGGCTGACTGCCGGGTCGTTGGTGGCGGACACCGTAAGGCTGTCGATGTTGAAGCCGCGGCGGCAGAACAGGCTGGACACCCGGGCCAAAACGCCGCTCTGGTTGTCCACCAGCAGGCTGATGACCCTGCGCTGATCAGATTCCATGATGCTGTGTCCTCCTTATTCCATGATGATGTCGTTGATATCGCCGCCGCCGGGGATCATGGGCAGCACCTTTTCGTCCTTGTCAATGATGCACTCGATCCAGGTGGGGCCCTTCTGCTGCAGGGCATCTGCAAAGGCTTCCTGAAACTCCGGCAGATTGGTGCAGCGGTAGCCCTTCAGGCCAAAGCCGTCTGCCAGCTTGACAAAATCAGTCTTGCGGTGGGGATCGGTCTGGCTGTAACGCTTGCCGTAAAAGTTGGTCTGCCACTGGCGTACCATGCCCAGCACCGAGTTGTTGAAGATGACCGTGATGATGGGCAGCTCGTAGCTGACGGCGGTGCAGGCTTCGTTCAGGTTCATGTGGAAGGAGGCGTCACCGGTAAACATCACCACACGCTGCTGGCGTCCCAGTGCCATCTGGGCACCAATGGCAGCGCCGTAGCCAAAGCCCATGGTGCCAAGGCCGCCGCTGGTGATAAAGCCGCGGCTCTTGGTGTGGCGCAGGTACTGCGCCGCCCACATCTGGTGCTGCCCCACGTCGGTAACATACACGGCGTCGGGGCCGCACTGGTTGCACACCTCGCCGATGACCTGATGGGGCATCAGCCGGGTGGGGTCAGACACAGGATGGTAATCCTGTGCCTGCCAGCTCTGGATCATCGTCATCCAGTCCGGGTGCTTGGCGGGCTTGATCTGGGGCAGCATGGCGTTCAGCACATAGGCTGCATCGCCCACGATGGAAAGATCCACGTCCACGTTCTTGCCCAGCTCGCTGGCGTCAATGTCGATCTGGATGATGGTGGCGTTTTTGGCAAAGGTCTTGGGGTTCAGCGCCACACGGTCGGAAAAGCGGGTACCCACCGCGATGAGCACATCGCACTCTGCCACCGCCCGGTTGGAGGTGTAGCAGCCGTGCATTCCCAGCATGCCCAGATTCATCGGGTCGCCGTAGGGCACAACGCCTGCCGCCATCAGGGTGTAGGTGGCGGGGATCTCCGCCTTGTGCAGCAGATCCCGCAAGGGCTGGCAGCTGGCTGCGCTGCGCACGCCGCCGCCAAAGTACACCAGCGGACGCTGGGCGGCGTTGATGAGGTCTGCCGCCCAGTGCACCTGCTCCTCATTATAGGTAGTCACGGTGCGGATAGGCTCCGGCTGCTTGGGGGTGAACTCGCACACTGCTGCGGTCACGTCCTTGGGAATATCCACCAGCACCGGGCCCTTGCGGCCGCTCTGTGCAATGCGGAAAGCTGCCCGCATGGTGTCAGCCAAGTCCTCTACCCGGCGCACCGTGAAGTTATGCTTTGTGATGGGCACCGTAATGCCCTCGATGTACGCTTCCTGAAAGCCGTCCTTGCCAATGCTGCTGGTGGGCACGTTGCCGGTAAAGGCCACCATGGGCACCGAGTCCATATAAGCGGTGGCAATGCCGGTGACCAGATTGGTAGCGCCCGGGCCGCTGGTGGCCAGCACCACGCCGGTGCGGCCGGTGGCGCGGGCGTAGCCGTCCGCTGCATGGGCTGCGCCCTGCTCGTGGGCGGTAAGCACATGGGTGATGCGGTCGGCATTCTTATACAGTTCGTCGTAAAGGTTCAGCACAGCGCCGCCGGGGTAGCCAAAAAGAGTGTCCACTCCCTGCTCGCACAGGACCTCTACAAAGATCTGAGAACCATTCAACTGCATGGTGTTGCTCCTATTCCTGTTCCACTTCTTATCCATTCCCTCAGGGAGAGCTTTTGAAAAAGAAAAAGCCCTTGTCCCCTGCTTTCTTCAAGAGACAAAGACCTTGTAACATCAAGCTCTCTGCGGTACCACTCTCGTTGGCGTGCTGTGCACACCCTCTCACGGGCTTCCAACAAAGCCCTGCACGGTAACGGCTGCAACCGGCGCTGCTTACAGGGGTTTGCACCCGTTGGGCAGGCTGCTCCGGGATGATTTTCCGCACGAAACGCTGACTGCCTTGCACCAGACGGCAGCTCTCTGAACAGTGGGGATCGTGTGGTACTTTTTCCCATCTGCGCATTTGTTGATGTAAATTATACTATAAACCGGGCTTTTGTCAATCGACAATTTGTAACCTGAATCAGCCCAAAGATGAAGCATTTTTAACACCCCCTTGCATCCACACCCGAACCGCTGTATACTTTTGATATCCGCGTACCTGCGTTTTGTAGGGTATGTGCCAATGGAGAGGAAAAGGGATCGACCTATGAAATTAAGAGAATGGAATGCCCATCTGCATGGGCTTGTTGTGTTCCGCACCCTGCTGAACGACCCTGTTGTGGCAAAGCTTTTAGACCTGACCGACCGCATGGAGGCGGGCAGCACCTCCTACGGCCCGGTGTGCGATGCCGTAGCCGCCTTTGAGGCTGCTTTGTTTGAATCCACCACCAACTGGAGCAGCTACCTGAGCAATGCTGTGCTGGAGGCCGAGACCATCTGCGTGCGGCAGGCCGCTGCCGGGCAGCTGGACGCGCTGCTGCAAAGCGCCCTGGACAGCGAGCTGCAGTTTTTGCAGCAGCTGTGCGGGCTGACGCTGGACGAGCTGTTCCAGACCGCCTACTCGGAGCAGGCGCAGCGGCCGGAACTGGCTTTCCTGCCCCGGTGGCAGACCTGTGAGCTCGACCTTGCCGCCGCCTACGCCCAGCGCATGAGCGAGGTTGGCAAAAAGGGCTACGGTATGTTTGCAAAGCACCATGTATTCACGGTGGAGAACGGCCAGCTTGTGCCGGTAAAATACCCCGACCCGCAGCGCCTTGCCGAACTGCCCGGCTACGAGAAGGAACGGGAAAAGGTGATCGCCAACACAAAGGCACTGCTGGCCGGGATGCCCGCCAACAATGTGCTGCTGTATGGTGACGCCGGTACCGGCAAATCCAGCGCGGTAAAGGCCATTGCCAACGAGTTTGCGCCCGAGGGACTGCGGCTGGTAGAGGTAAAAAAGAACCAGCTGTACCAGATCCCCGACCTGATGGACAAGCTGGCGGCAAACCCGCTCAAGTTCATCCTGTTCATCGACGACCTGAGCTTTACCGCCAACGACGACAACTTTGCCGCCTTGAAGGCTATTCTGGAAGGCAGCGTAGGCGGCCGCGCCCAGAACATTGCGGTGTACGCCACCTCCAACCGCCGCCACCTCATCAAGGAGACCCTCTCGGACCGCACTGGCGACGACATCCATGAAGCCGACACCCGGCAGGAGCTGATGAGCCTTTCCGCCCGGTTCGGCCTTACGGTCACCTTCCAGCGGCCGGAAAAGGCCCGGTTCGAGACCATTCTGGAAGAGCTGGCAAAGCAGCACAACATCCAGATGCCCACCGAGCAGCTGCTGCTCAAGGCCGAGGCCTTTGCCCTGCGTGCCGGTGGCCGCAGCCCCCGGGTGGCCAAGCAATTCATCGAGCAATGCGAGGCCGGTGTGCAGAAGTAAAAACCGGTTTTCCGAACCTGATATCAAAAACGGGACACCAAAGCATCCGCAGATGCTCCGGTGTCCCGTTTTTCTTGTCTTATTTTTCGCTCAGTCCCGCACGGCGATGCACTCGATCTCCAGCTTTGCCCCCTTGGGGATGGCTGCCACCTGCACGCAGCTGCGGGCGGGGAACGGCTCGGCAAAGGCTTTGGCATACTCTGCGTTCACTGCGGCAAAATCGTTGATATCAGCCAGAAAGATCACCGTCTTGACCACGTTGTTCATGGAAAGCCCCGCCTCGGCCAGAATCGCCTTCAGGTTGGCAAGGCTCTGTGCGGCCTGCTGCTCCACGGTATCGGCCATAGTGCCGGTGGCGGGGTCTACCGGGATCTGCCCGGAAACAAACACCATATTGCCCAGATCCAGTGCCTGACTGTAAGGGCCGATGGCGGCAGGTGCATTGGTAGTAGATACGACTTTCATAGTATATTTTTTCCTCCATATTACTTTAAGTTTAATACAAGTTCTCTTTTCGCTCTGGCAAACGATAAAGTTTACACCCGCTCGGTGACCAGCTGGAAGCCGGCCTTGGTCAACTCGGTGCGGATCTGCTCGATCTGAGCGGCATCGCGGGTCTCCAACGTCAGCTTGAGGAAGCAGCTGGAGATGGGCATATTGGGGTCGGAGCCATCGTGCTGCACCGACACCACATTGCTGCCGCAGCGGGATACCACCTCGGCCACCTTTTTCAGCTGGCCGGGCTTGTCCTCCAGTGCAATGGTCAGGTTTGCCTTGCGGCCGCTCATGACAAGACCGCGGGTGATGACGCGGTTCAGGATGTTTACATCAATGTTGCCGCCGGAGATGACGCAGGCCACCTTTTTGCCCTCTACCGGCAGCTTGTGGAACAGTACTGCTGCCACCGGCACAGCGCCTGCACCCTCGGCCACCAGCTTCTGGTTCTCCATCAGGGAGAGGATGGCCGCTGCGGTCTCGTCCTCGGTCACGGTGACGATATCGTCCACATACTGCTCGCACAGCTGGTAGGTCAACTCGCCCGGGGTCTTGACCTGAATACCGTCCGCAAAGGTGGAAGCCGCTTTCAGGGTCTGGTACTTGTGCTCGTGCAGGCTGCGGTACATACTGGGGGCACCCTCGGCCTGTACGCCGTACACCTTGACCTCCGGCCGCAGGGTCTTGATGGCAAAGGCAATGCCGGAGATCAGTCCGCCGCCGCCCACCGGCACCACCACAGCGTCCACATCCGGCAGCTGGTCAAGGATCTCCAGACCGATGGTACCCTGCCCGGCGATGACCTGCTCGTCATCGTAGGGGTGGATAAAGGTCATGTCGTACTCCTTTTGCAGCTGCACGGCCTTGTCGTGGGCTTCGTCGTAGGTGCCGGGCACAAGGCAGACCTCCGCGCCCAGATTTTTGGTGTTCTCCACCTTCATCAGGGGCGCGCCGTCCGGCATACAGACGATGCTGCGGATGCCGCGCCGGGTAGCCGCCAGCGCCACGCCCTGCGCATGGTTGCCCGCAGAGCAGGCAATGACGCCCTTGGCGCTCTCTTCCTCGGAAAGCTGGCTGATTTTATAGTAAGCGCCCCGCACCTTAAAGCTGCCGGTAGCCTGCAGGTTCTCGGTCTTGAGGTACAGCTGGCAGTCCTTGGACAGCTTGGGGGCTTCAATGAGGTCGGTCTTGCGGGCAACGTCCTTCAGCACAAAGGCGGCGTGGTAGATCTTATCCAGAGTCAGCATGACAGATACTTCCTTTATTTTTTCGTGATGTCATTCAGTATAAGTTACGAAAATTGTTTTGTCAAATGAATTTCATTCACGATAAAAGGCATAAAAAAGAGAAAGGCAGTGGTAAAGCGCCACTGCCTTTCTCTTTTTATTTTCATTACCGCCCACGGCCACCGCCGCCGCCGTGGCTGGAACCGCCGCCCATGCCGCCGAAGCCGCCGCCAAAGCTGCCGCCGCCGAAACCGCCGCGCCCGGCACCGCCCCCGAAGGAGCCGCCGCCCATGCCGCCAAAGCCGCCGCCGCGCGGAGGCCGGGGGCCACGGGAGCCACCGTAGTAGCCGCCCGGCGGGGGCGGCGGCGGGCCGCGGCGGCCACGTCGTCTGTAAGGAGGACGGGGTCCGCCGAAGCACCACAGCCAGCCGCAGGGGCTGGCAAAAACATAGGCCATTGACCGGATGATGACGATAAGCAGAACAGCGCCGACCACAAGGGTCAGGATGTCGGTCAGGGTGCTGCCGCCGCTGCTCTGGCTGCCCTGATACCCGGGCTGCACGGTACTGCCGTTCTCATAGCTTCCATTGTCCAGATTTACGCCATAAATGCTCGCAATGGTGTCGGCCACATTATTTGCACAGGTGATTACTGCATCGCTATAATCACGGTTTGCAAAATCACTTTCCATGGTCTGGGCGATGGCACTGGCCTGCTTTGCCAGCGTGGTGTTGCGGAAGCCATCGCCGTAGGTCAGGTAGTAGTCGCCGTCCGCGTACTGCGCCGACTCCATCACCAGCAGGATCAGAACACCATTATTGTTCGTGGCATTGCCGATTCCCCAAGCGTTAAATGCTTCTGTGGCATAATCTTCCGTAGAAAGATTACCTGTGTACTGCACAGTCAAAACACCAATTTGTGCGCCTTTACAGTTCGTCTCCAATTTTGCATTCAATTCTTCAATCGTCTGCGTTACTTGGCTATTCAGCGCATTGGCATCGTCCACCACACACTCGTCCTTGGGGAGGCTGGGCAGTTGGGCGGCAAAGGCCGCCGGGCACAGCACCGCCGCGCTGACCACCACGGCCAGCACCAGTGCGCTGATGCGTTTTGCAAGGTTTTTCATGCGAATGGCTCAACCTCCTTTACGCCGGACAAAGTGCCCAGCACACTGGCCGGGAAGCCGCCGACATCCTTCTGATATTCATACACCGCCGTATTATACTGCAAGGTGCCGATGATGGTGGCTGCACTGTTGAACTGGCCGTACTGCCCCTGCACCGCGCCCATCTTCATGGGGTCGGCGGCCTGCTCCTGTAATTTTGCATACAGCTGGTCGATGGCAGTGCCCAGTGCCTGATCGGCCTGATACAGCGCGTGCATCGTGCTGCCCTGATAATAGGGCAGCGAGGTCATCGTCTGGCTTTTGCCGCCGTTCTGCACCGCTTGCAGACAAGCGGAAAAATCGTTCAGCGCCGTCTGTGCGGCCAGCACCTCGGCGCTGTCTGCGCCAAGGGTATTGGATGCGGTGGTGAGGATATTTGCGGCCGTGTTCCCCCGGGTGGTCAGTTCCTCGCTCAGGTTATAGCCGTTGTCGGCGGCGACCCCTGCGGTGAACCACTGGCGGGCGGTGTTGTACTTGCCGCGCAGCTTGGCGCTGCCAAAGCCAAAGAAAGCCGCCAGCATCACCACTACGCTCAGTGCCAGCGCCGCCGCCCGGGTGGAAAGCGCAGCGGGCAGCTTTGCTTCCAGTGAGGTCAGCTTCTGCTGGCGGGGGGTCAGCTTTACGGTCTGCTCCGGTTTTGCCTTTTCGCGGTAGCTGCCTGCGTCAAAGCCGCCGGGAGCGGTTTGTTTGTTGTTCTGAGAAAAATCAGCGTTTGCCATTTCAGCTCCGGATCTCCATCATTTTGGTTTTCAGCTCGTCCTCGATGCGGGTCAGCTCCTGCTCGGCGGCGGCACGCTTTGCGCGTCCCTCGCTCTGGATCTTGTTCAACTCGTCCAGCGTCTCGATCAGGCTCTTGTTGGTCTGCTGCAGGGTCTCGATATCCACGATGCCGCGCTGGCTCTCCTTGGCGGTCTCGATGGTGCCCATCTTCAGCGCCTCGGCGTTCTTCTTCAGCAGGTCGTTGGTCATGTTGGTCACAGCACGCTCTGCCTGCATGGCCTGCTGGCTGTGTGCCAGACCCAGTGCCAGCACCATCTGGTTCTTCCACAGCGGGATGGTGTTCACGATGGTGGACTGGATCTTTTCTGCCATCATGGTGTTGTTGTTTTGCAGCAGACGGATCTGGGGGCCCATCTGCAGGCTGATATTGCGGGTCAGTTCCAGATCATACAGCTTTTTCTCAAAACGCTCGCACTGGTCGGCAAGGTCGCGGGCAGCCTGTGCGTCCTCCGGCAGGCCGGATGCTTTGGCCTTGTCCATGGCCTGCTGCAATTCGTTGGCACGCACATCTGCCAGCTTTTTCTTGCCGGCAAGGATATACATACTCAGCTCCTTGAAGTAGGCCATGTTCAACTCGTACATCTTGTCCAGCATGGCGATATCCTTGAGCAGCTGCACCTGATGGGCTTCCAGCATGGACTGGATCTTTTCCACGTTGGTCTCGGTCTTGTCGTACTTGGTCTTGAGGGCCTCCAGCTGGCTGGTTTTCTTCTTGAAGAAGCCCATGATGCCCTTCTGCTGTTCCTCGTTGGCATCAAAACTCTTCAGCTCGCCGATGAGGTCGGTGATCATATCGCCCACTTCGCCCAGATCCTTGGTGGACACCTTGGAGAGGGCTGCTTCGGAGAAATCGCCGATCTTCTTCTGGCAGGCAGAGCCGTACTGCAGCACCTGCTGGCTGTTAGTGATATCGATCTTCTGGGCAAACTGATCCACCATGGCCTGCTCCTCGGGGGTCAGGCTCACCTGTGCTTCCGGGGCAGGAGCAGCGGCGGGCTTTTCCTCCTGCGGCACAGCGGCGGGGGTGGGGTCCAGCGTCAGGGTGGGCACTGCGGGGGCATCCAGATCAAAGTTCAGGGTATTGTCAGCCATAAGTGATTCCTTCCTTTCAAAATCCCGAGGGGATATTCCAGTTTTACTTGCTCAGACCCTGCCCTTTCAGCATATTCTGCAAAACGGTCAGGTCTGCGGACAGGTCCATGCTCTCTGCCGCGTACAGGGCATCCAGCTGGTTTTCAAAGGCGGTGGCAATGGAGGCGGCGTTGTGCTCCACCTCGGCGCGGATGGCGGCGGCGTTCTCGCCCCGCACACCCTGCTTTGCAAGCTTTGCGTACTGCTGCAAAACGTTTACGGCGTCCGGCAGATAGTAGTTGGCAAACCGGCGCACCTGCTTTGCCTTGGCGGGGTTTGCTTCCACGGTTTCCACGATGGAGCGTCCCGCCTTTTCCATGCGGGTCATGGCGGCAGACAGCTGCGGGTCGGGCAAAGCCTCGTTCAGCGCGTGCAGGGTGTCCAGCTTCTGCTGGATATCGGTCAGCATCTGGTCCACATCCTCCACACCGGTGTGGAAAGGCACCTCGTGCTCCACCACCCGGGGCGGGCAAGTCTTTTGTGCCACGCCAAAAGCCACGGCGGCACCGCCCAGCGCCACCAGCAGCGCCCATAATTTATACACCGGCAGCACCGCGCACAGTACCACGAACACCAGCGCCATGGCGTAAAAAGGCAGCACGCTGGGCTTTTGGGTGCGGATGATCTTGCTCATGGTCATTTCTCCTTGTCCGGGGCAGTGCGCCCCTTATGATATCCATAATACAACGTCCGCAAAAAAACGCAAGTATCCCGCAAAAGAATTTACAGCCTTGTCATCATTTTACGATCCAGTCTGCCAGCGCAGCGCCCCAAAGCTCTTCCAGCCGGGCGGGGCTGCAGGCGGCGTTGGCGGGGCTTGTGCTCGGCAGACGGACAGCCGGGATGCCGGTAAGCGGCTGCTGATATTTTGTGTAGATACGGTAGGCTGTGGCACCGTTGCAGAACACCGCCCGGATGGGCGCCTTGCGCAGCAGCCCAGCGATATCGTTGGGCACCACATCCCGGATGGAGGCATCCGATGCCCCGGTGATGGTGCAGCTTTCCAGCGTATCCCACAGCGCCAGCCCGTGGCGCAAAAGCAGCTGCTTTTTGGCGGCGATATTCTCCCGCGCGGGCAGCGGCTCCCCGGTCAGCGCCGCCAGCAGCGGCCAGAACCGGTTTTGCGGATGACCGTAGTAAAAGGCCATCTCCCGGCTTTTGGGGCTGGGCCATGTGCCCAAGATCAGCGCCCGGCTGCGGTCATCGTATACCGGCGCAAAGCTCATAAGCTGCCGCCTGCGCTTTCAATATTGCCCCATGCAGAGCCAAAGTCTTTGCCGGAGGGCTCCGCACGGGGGCCGTCGAACCACAACTCCTCGATCAGCGCCGCCACGCCGTCCTCCCGCACGTCCCCGATGATCCGGTCGGCAGCGGCCTTGGCGTCCGGGGTGCCGTTTGCCATGCAGGCACTCAGGCCCGCAGCTTTCAGCATCCCCACATCGTTGGCAGAATCACCCACAGCCACGGCATCTGCCAGCGTAAGCCCCATCTGTGCACACAGGTCGGCAAGCCCTACGCCCTTATCCATGCCGCCGCGCACGATATCGTAGTAGCAGTAGCCGTCCGCGTTCTGCGCGCCCGTCTGCATCCAGTGCAGGCCAAGGTAGCCGTATTTTTCGTGGAAGCGCTCCACCTCCTGCGGCGGCATGGCGGCAAAGGCGGCGTGGGGCATATCCACCAGATGTCTGTCCTGATCCTCGCCGTCCACGCAGTCCAGCCCGGGACTGTTCATCATCTGATAGCCGGTGTGCAGATACTCGTACTCGCAGTAGGCGTAATAGGCATCCCGGAAGTTGAATTGCAGCGGGTAGTTATAATCCTCACAAAAATCCACCAGCACATACATCTCCTCGCTGGTAAGCGGATGCTCGGCTATTACATTGCCCTGCCTGTCCACCACGCAGGCACCGTTGCAGGTAATGGCGTAGTCGTACCGGATGCCGCCCAACTGGTTTTTGTCCCGGATGCCGGGGTAGGAGCGGCCGGTGCTGAGCACGAATTTGCCCCCGGCGGCTTGCAGCTTTTTCACCGCCTTTACCACCGCCGGGCGGGGCTTTGCTTCTCCAAAGGGCATCAACGTGTTGTCGTAATCGCTTGCCAGAATCTTATATTGCATGGTCATCTCTCCTGTGTGCATCGTTTTCTCCCAGTATAACACATTTCAAAGTCCAGCGGGAGAGGGGGAATATCAAAAATGCCCTCCGCTTGCGCTCTGGGCAAATATAGCGGAAACTTCTTTTGATATAGAGCGTTTGTCGCGGAAAGGGGCCGTAACCGAAAACGGCAGCTGCCACTGCTGGTTTCCTACGGAAACATTCGCGTGGCATGGAACGTCCTTGCCCTCTCCGTCACGGCTTACGCCGTGCCACCTCTCCCAAAGTGAGAGGCCTTGGCATAGCGGGGAAGTTACTGGGCAAACTGCAAAAGTTTACGGTTTCGCCAGTGGCTCCCCCTTTGGGGGAGCTGGCGCGTTAGCGCCTGAGAGGGCGAGGACGCTTTCCCGCAGCGCCGCGCTTTCGCAGAAAGCGGCGCTGCAAATGCCGTTTTCCTCCACGACCCCACCTGTGAAAAAGGGGTTCAGAAACGCCCGCAGACGTTTCTGAACCCCAAAATTCAAAATAATATTTCCTTAGCTTATGCGCAAAGCAACGCGGAGCGCATTAAAAATCGTTTTCTTCACGGGAAATCAGGCAAACACCGCCACGACCACCTGCATCGCCACGCCCACAAAGGCACCGGCGGCCCATGTCAGGCCAGTGATGAAGAGGTTCTGCTTCCACGAAGGGTTGGCGCGCCACAGCACTGCCAGACCCACACCCGCACCGGTGCACAGCCCCGCCACAAGGCTGGAAAAGCGCAGCGCACCTTCCACATACAGCTGGGTCAGCAGCACGCTGGCAGCGCAGTTGGGGATCAAGCCCACCAGAGCCGCCACCACCGGCTGGAAGAAGCCCATGCCGCCCAGCATCTCGGCGAACACGTCCTCGCCCACGCCTTCCACGATCATGCCGAACACCAGACTGAAAGCGAAGATGAACACAAAGATCTCCAGCGTGTGGCGCAGCGCCGCCTGCCAGATGGGCTTTTCGTTGCCCTCGGCATCGCTGTGTTCCTCGTGGCAGTCCACCTCGTCCGCATGGCCGGTGTAGCCGCCCCGCAGACCCTTGGGCAGCACGCCCCGCAACACAAAATCCAGCACAAAGCCCACCACGATGGCGTACAACACCTTGATGACCATCAGGACGGCCAGCTTATCCCAGTAGGCGGGCATGGATACCAGCAGCGGGATTGCTTCATCGCTGGTGGCAAGGTACACTGCCATCAGCGTGCCCAGCGTGATGACCCGGGAGGCGTAGAAGTTGGACGCAATGGCGGAGAAGCCGCACTGCGGCACACAGCCCAGTACCGCGCCCGGCACAGCGCCCCAGCGCCCGCTGCCCGCCAGCAGCGCCTCGATGCGCTCACCGTGGCGGTGCTCGATATACTCGATCAGCAGGTAGGCCAGAAACAGAAAGGGCAGCATCTTGGCGGTATCCACCAAGGTTTCGCCCAGAACACCCAAAAACAATTCCATAAATAATCGCTCCAAAGACCCGCAGGGGGTCGTCTCTCAACAATTTGCAATCAGTTTGCATTTTCGTGCAGGGAAGATTATACACGATATCCTTTCCAATTGCAATACCAAATTGCAAATTGGTTGCAATTTTATGTTATGGAACATTGCAGCGCGTAAAAAGCGTGAAAAAGAGGTTCTGAAAAGCCCGCGGGCTTTTCAGAACCTCAAAATTTCAAATCATTCTTCCGCTGATGATGCGCAGAGCAACGCGGAGCGCATTCCAAATCGTCCCACGCGGCAAGGAAGCTGCGGTCTGTTTTACCCCTTCAGCGGTACAAAGCCCACAAGGTCCTTGACCACCTCGCCGCCGATGATCAGACCGGCCACTGAGGGCACAAAGGCGTTGGAGCCCGGCACGGTGCGCCGTGCAGTGCACTTGCGCTGAGTGCCCGGGGGACAGATGCAGTGGTCCTTGCAGCTGATGGAGTCATCCTCGATGGGAGTCATGACAGGCTCCTTGGAGTAGACCACCTTCAGGTGCTTGATCTTGCGCTTGCGGCACTCGATACGCATCACCTTGGCAAGCGGGCAGACCGAGGTCTTATAGATGTCAGTCACCTCAAAGCGGGTGGGGTCCATCTTGTTACCTGCGCCCATGGAGCAGATGATGGGGGTGCCCGCCTCCTTGCATTTCATCACCAGCGCCAGCTTGCCGGTAACGGTGTCGATGGCGTCCACCACATAGTCGTACTGGGTAAAGTCGAAGTCGTCCTGCGTCTCCGGGCCAAAGAAGCACCGGTGGGTGGTCACCTTGATGTTGGGGTCGATATCGTGGATGCGCTGTTCTGCCACATCCACCTTATACTGCCCTACCGTGCTGCGGGTGGCGATGATCTGACGGTTGAGATTGGTCAGGCAGACCTTATCGTCATCGATCAGATCCAGTGCGCCCACGCCGCTGCGTGCCAGTGCCTCCACCGTATAGCCGCCCACACCGCCAATGCCAAACACTGCCACCCGGGCGTGGTGCAGCTTTTCCATAGCCTCTGCACCCAGCAGCAGCTGGGTACGGGAATATTGATCCTGCATTTTGTTCTCCTTACTTTTCTACGCGGGTGATGGTGCCGCCGCCCAGCACCACATCACCCTGATACAGCACGGCAGCCTGTCCCGGGGTGGGGGCACGCTGGGGCTGGTCGAATTCCAGCCGGAAGCCGTTTTCTGCGGGGTAAACGGTGGCCTGCTGCTCGGCCTGATGATACCGGGTGCGGGCGGTGACCCGCAGCGGCCCGGTCAGCGCCGGAATGGCGATCCAGTTCACATCCTCTGCGTAAACGATGCTGTCAAACAGTTCGCTTTCCGGCCCGACGGTGACGGTATTGGCCTGCATATCCTTGCCGCAGACGTACACCGGCGCACCCAGTGCGAGGCCAAGCCCCTTGCGCTGCCCCAGCGTGTAGCGCACTGCGCCGCTGTGGGTGCCCACCACCTTGCCGCTCCGATCCAGAAAATCCCCGGCAGGGTAGTGCTTGCCGGTAAACTGCTCCATAAAGCGGGCATAGTCGCCGTCCGGCACAAAGCAGATATCCTGACTGTCGTGCTTTTGGGCGTTGATAAAGCTGTGCTCCTGCGCGATCTCTCGTACCTCAGTCTTGTGCAGCGCACCCAGCGGCAGGCGGATATGTGCCAGCTGCTCCTGCGTAAGGTTATACAGCACATAGCTCTGATCCTTGCCCTCGTCCAAGCCCTTTTTCAGCAGCCAGCGGCCGGTGGCTGCATCCTGCTCCACCCGGGCGTAGTGGCCGGTAACCACATACTCCATGCCGTGTTCTTCCGCCCAGTCCAGCAGGTGGCGGAACTTCATATATTTATTGCAGTCGATGCAGGGGTTGGGGGTACCGCCCGCCTCGTAGACGCGGATAAATTTTTCAATGATCTGCGCCCGGAAATCGGCGGTGAAATCCAGCACCTGATACGGCATATCCAGTGCAAAGGCCACCTCGGCGGCGTCCTCGATATCCTTTTCCGAGCAGCAGGTCTGGTAGCCGGACTGTCCCAGCGTTTCGTTGTGGGTGAGCCGCATGGTGATGCCGGTGCAGTCGTAGCCTGCCTGCTGCATCAGACAGGCCGCCACCGAGCTGTCCACGCCGCCGCTCATGGCAATGAGGGCGCGGGGACGGTTTGCAGGGTTCTGTGTGGTCATAGGTTCTCCTTTTATGGGTTCAACATACTAAAGCAGTAGTATAATACTACCGCAGCATAAACCGCTTGTCAAGACGCTATAATTTTCTGCGCCGCAGCCAGCAGTGCCGGTTTTTCGTTGGGGTACTCTGCGCGTATCACGCCGTCCAGCAGCGCTTCCAGCACCCGGCGCAGCGCAGGCCCTGCCGGGATGCCCGCCGCCATCAGGTCGCGTCCGTTCACCGCCAGCTGGCGCACCCGGCAGCATACGCCGTCAGCCTCCAGCTGCCGTGCCCGCTGCGCCGCAAGGGCGCAAGCCGGGGCAGCTTGCGGGCGCAACGCCGCGCACAGCGCACACAGCCGCTCCACGGTGCACAGCCCGTATCGGCCTAAAAGCCGCCGAAGGTGGATATCACTGGCGCGTTCCGGGGCGTGTGCGGGAGTTTCTCCGAGGACCGTCCGCTGGGGTGGGACCCTGCTGCCGCAGGCAGTAGGGCGGGCGATGGAATGGCCCGATTCGTGTCCGAGGAGAAAGCTCCCGCACACGCCCTCCCCTGCCGTTTCCCGCACCAGCACGGCGGTCTCCTCGATGCAGGCGTTGGAGCAGCGCAGCCGCTTGAGCACCCGGCGGGTGTCGGCCTCGCCCAGAGTGCCCAGCAGCGCAGCCCAGCGTACCGGCAGGTTCTCCTCCCCCGCCGGGCAGGCATCCACCACCGGCTTTGCGGCTTCAAGCGCCGCCGGGGTCAACTCCGGCAGCACCACCGCCAGCACGGCGGGTTCCAGATACGCCCCCGGCTGCGGGGCAACCAGCAGCTTTGCCAGTTCCTCCTGAATGCGCTCGGCAGAGATGCAGTCCAAATGCGGTGCCAGCTGCCGCGCCGCCCGGGCTGTGGCTGCGTCCAGCGTAAAGCCGAATCTTGCGGCAAAGCGGTACAGCCGCAGGATGCGCAGCGCGTCCTCGGTAAACCGCTGCTGCGGCTCGCCCACCGCACGCAGCAGACCGTTTTGCAGGTCTTTTTGCCCGCCAAAGGGGTCTACCAGCCCCTCGGCTGCATTATACGCCATGGCGTTGATGGTAAAATCCCGCCGGGCAAGATCCTCCCGCACGTCCGGTACGAACTGCACCGCGTCCGGGTGACGGCCATCGGTATAGCTGCCCTCGGTGCGGAAGGTGGTAGTTTCGTACAGCTGCCCGCCGTATTTGATGGTGACCGTGCCGTGCTGCAAACCGGTGGGGATGCACTGCTCTGTCCCGAACAGTTCCATCACCTGCTGCGGCAGGGCACTGGTGCACAGGTCCCAGTCGTGGGCGGTGCGCCCCAAAAGGCTGTCCCGCACGCAGCCGCCTACGGCATAGGCTGCGTAGCCCGCCGCGTGCAGGGCGTCCAGCAGGGCAGCTGCCCCGGGGTCAAGTGTCAGCTTCATTCCTCGTTCTCCTCGTAATGCAGGGTGATGCGTTTGCCGTCAAAGCCGCATTCTGCCGCCGGGAAGATGCTTTGCGCCTGTGCAAGATGCTCCTCCGGGTCGGTGACCATGGGGGAATAGTGCACCAGCCACAGCCGCTTTGCCCCGGCTTTTGCCGCCAGCGCTGCGCTTTGGCCAAAGGTGCTGTGCCCCCACTGCGCGGCCTGCTCCTGCTGCTCCGGCAGGGCATAGGTGGCATCGCAGAGCAGCAGGTCTGCCCCCTGCGCCGCCTGTTCCAGCGCCGGGCAGGGCGCACTGTCGCCGGAAAAGACGAACCGCAGCCCCTTGCGGGGCGCGCCCAGCACCTCGGCGGGCTGCACCATACGCTCTGCCAGCGGGACAGCCTGTCCCCGCTGCAAAAGCCGCCACTGGGTCACCGGTACGCCCAGTGCCCGCGCCTTTTCCGGGTCGAACCTGCCCGCCCGGGGCAAGTCCAGCCGATAGCCCAGACTGCGCACCCGGTGCTTTGTTGCCACCGGCAGCAGCGTTGCCCCGGCGGGCCATCCATCCGAAAGAGCATCCAGCGCCACAGGCTGCCCGGCGCGGCAGACCAGCGGTTTTACCGCGTAGGGCAGCGGCCCGGTCAGAGCATACACCGCCCGCCAGACCTCCAAAAGCCCCTCCGGCCCCAGCAGCACCAGCGAACGGGTGCGCCCCTGCGCCCCAAGGGTCTGCAAAAGCCCGGGCAGACCAAAAATATGATCCCCGTGGTAGTGGGTCAGACAGATGGCGTCCGCGCGCATCAGGTTCACCCCGGCGCGGCGGGCAGCGGTCTGGGTGCCCTCGCCGCAGTCCAGCAGCAGGCTGTGCCCGCCGCACTCCGCCACCGCGGCGGTCAGGGCGCGCTCCGGCAGCGGCATGGTGGCAGCCGTGCCCAGCAGTGTAATGGTCAGCATAAGCAGTTCCTCCGTGGTTCTTTCCTGTTATCTTACCACAAACCCCGCTTGTGCACAATTCTTTCTGCCGCAGCATAAGCTGGGCAAAGCCTTGAAAAAGGAGGGCGCAGCCTATGCAGCGTGACCGCAGAAAACGCTATTCCCCCGCCCGGCATCCGGTGCTTTTGCGCAGGGTGCTTTTGGTGCTGTGCATTCTGGCGGTGCTGTGGCTGGGGTACAGCTGCATGATGCCACAGCTGCTTTTTTCTGCCCGGGGCACCATGATTTTTGTGCCAGACCCGCCACTGCGGGGGTAGCGGGAAAAATTTTCATTTCATGAATCACCAGACGCAAAAACAGGGCTGCTGCACGTTACTTTGTGCAGCAGCCCTGTTTCCAATTTATAAACTTTCCAATACCTTTTTCCCGGTCAGCGGGTCGGGGATGCCCAGCAGCGCCAGTATAATGGCCATGCGGATATACACACCGTTATGCACCTGATCGAAATAAGCGGCGCGGGGGTCGTTGTCCACGTCCGGCTTGATCTCGTCGATGCGGGGGAGCGGATGCAGCACCGGCATGGTGGGCGGTGCCAGCTGCAGCAGCTTTTCGTCCAGCGCATAGCAGCCTTTCAACCGCAGATAGTCCTCTTCGTTGAAAAAGCGCTCCTGCTGGATGCGGGTCATGTACAGTACGTCCAGCCCGGGCAACTCGGCCTCAAGGTCGGCGGTCTCTTTATAGTTCTGGTGCAGCGGAGTCAGGGTCTCGTCCTTGACGTACTGCGGGATGCGCAGTTCCTCGGGCGAGATGAACACGAACCGGTTGCCCTCGAACTGGCTCAGCGCGGCGGTGAGGGAGTGCACCGTCCGGCCGAACTTGAGGTCGCCGCAGAAGCCGATGGTCAAATGATCCAGCCGCCCCTTGCGCTGGCGGATGGTCATCAGGTCAATCATGGTCTGGGAGGGGTGGGCGTGGCCGCCATCGCCTGCATTGATGACGGGCACCCGCGCATACATGGACGCCCGCAACGGTGCGCCCTCCTTGGGGTGGCGCATGGCAATGACGTCTGCATAGTTGCTCACCACACGGGCAGTATCGGCCACCGTTTCGCCCTTGCTGGCGCTGGAAAGCTGCGCCCCGGCAAAGCCCAGCGTCTTGCCGCCCAGCCGCAGCATGGCGGACTCGAAGGAAAGGCGGGTGCGGGTGCTGGGCTCGTAGAACAGGGTGGCCAGAATGCGGCCGTCACACAGGTGGGCGTAGGGCGCGGGGTCAGCCTCCATCCGGTCGGCAAGGTCGAGCAGTGCCAGCTGCTCGGCCAGAGAAAAGCTGCCGGGCTCAATAAAATGTCTCACAGCCATTCTCCCTTCAGCACAAACTTTTCGCGCTCGGCGCCGGTGGAAACAAACTGGATCTCGTGCCCCAGCTGCTTTTCAAGGAACTCCACATAGGCCTTGGCTTCCTTGGGCAGCTCCGTCCAGCTGCGGCAGCCGGAGATATCCTTGTTCCAGCCGGGCAGCAGCGTGACCACCGGCTGCACACGGTCAAGGTCGGACAGGGTGTCGAAGCGGGGGACTTCCACGCCGTCCAGCTTGTAACCGGTGATGACCGGGATCTGCTTCATGCTGCTCAGCACGTCCAGCTTGGTCAGTGCGATCTTATCCGCGCCCTGACATTGCAGGCCGTAGCGGCTGGCAACGCAGTCAAAGGGGCCTACCCGGCGGGGACGTCCGGTGGCCGCGCCGTACTCGCCGCCGGCCTTGCGCAGCTTTTCGTTCCACGCTTCGCCCATTGCATTCTCTGCTGCAAAGGGGCCTGCGCCCACGCAGGTGGAGTAGGCTTTCAGCACGCCCACCACATGGTCCAGCTTGCAGTTGGGGATGCCCGCACCCAGCGGCGCGTAGGCCGCCAGCGTGTTAGAGCTGGAAGTGAACGGGAAGATGCCGTAGTCGATATCCCGCATTGCGCCCAGCTGCGCTTCCAGCACGATGCGCTTGCCGCTATCGTGCGCCTGCTGCAAGAAAGCGCCTACATCACAGATGAAGGGCGCAAAGTACGCTGCCTGCTGCCTGCACCAGTTCAGCAGGGCATCGTAGCTCATGGGCTCCTGATGATAGCAGCCTGCCAGCTCCATGTTCTTGGCGTCCAGGATCATGTGCAGGCGGTTCTGGGTGCGCTCCTCGTCCAGATGCAAAAGGTCACCCAGCCGCAGGGTCTTTTTGCGGTACTTGTCGCTGTAAGCGTAGGCAATGCCGCGCCGGGTAGAGCCGAACGCGCCGCCCTTTTTGGCAAGGCGGTCCTCTTCCAGCCCATCCTGTACCTTGTGCCACGGCATGGAGATGGTAGCTTTATCGGAGAGCTTCAGGTTCTCCGGCTCCACCTTTACGCCGCGCGCTTCAATGGCCTCCATCTCTCCGGCCAGATGCTCGAGGTCGATCACCATACCGGTGCCCAGCACGCAGGTCACCTCCGGGTGCAGGATGCCGGAGGGCAGCAGGTTCAGGATGAACTTGCCCTTCTCGGTCACAACGGTATGACCGGCATTGTTGCCGCCCTGATAGCGCGCAACGATATCGGCATTTTCGGCCAGCAGGTCGATGACGCGGCCCTTGCCCTCATCGCCCCAGTTGATTCCAGTAACAGCGGTCAGCATAAACTTCATTTACCTTCTTTTCATTCTTGTTTCCTGTTCGCGGTGTCTATTATACGAGCGTGCAGAGAATATGTAAAAAGTATCCTGTGTATAGCAGCAATATGTTTTTTACATTGCAGAGGCTGCTGCCCGCATCCGGCACAGCCAAGCCGTAAAAAGCGCTTGCAATTCCGGCGCGCCGTGCTATGATACAAGAAGAGCATAAAGCCGCTTCTGCCGCTGGCCGCGCCGGAAGCCCGACAGGAAAGAGGGCCGCACCTATGTATGTGGACTGGGAATACTACAAAATCTTTTACTATGTGGCAAAGTATCAGAACTTTACCCGCGCGGCGCGGGTGCTGGGCAATAATCAGCCCAACATCACCCACGCCATGAACCGGCTGGAAAGCCAGCTGAACTGCGTGCTGTTCATCCGCTCCAACCGGGGCGTCACCTTAACGCCGGAGGGAGAGCTGCTGTATTCCCGCATTGCCTCAGCAGCGGTGCAGATACAGGATGCCGAGGAGGAACTGAGCGCCACCGCCACGCTGGAGCACGGTGCCATCAGCATCAGCACCACCGAGACCGCTTTGAACATCTACCTGTCCGAAAAGCTGCGCGCTTTCCATACAGAGTACCCGGGCATCCGGCTGCGCATCTCCAACCACTCCACTCCGCAGGCGGTGCAGGCGGTACGCAACGGCGAGGTAGATTTTGCCATCGTGACCACCCCCGCAGAGGTGGAAAACGGGCTGAAAATGGTAGAGCTGATGCCCTTTTATGAAGTCCTTGTGGGCGGAAAGACCTTTACGGCGCTGGCCAGCCAGACCCTGAGCCTGAAGGAACTGGCCGGTTATCCCCTGATCTGCCTGAACGAGGAGAGCATGACCCGCAGCTTTTACCGGCAATTCTTTCTGGAACATGACGCAGTGCTGAAACCTGACACCGAGGCCGCCACCACCGACCAGATGCTCACGCTGGTCAAAAGCGAGTTGGGACTGGCCTTTATGCCGGAGCCCATGGCAGCACCCCTGCTGGCCAGCGGAGAGCTGGTACAGCTGCACTTGCAGGAGATCATCCCCTCCCGCTCCATCTGCCTTGTCTACGACCATCACCGCCCGCTGAACACCGCCGCCCGGAAATTCCAGCAGCTGCTGACCAAGGCCGGGACACGGAGCGCAGAGCGTAAATAAAACCAATACTCCGGGCGTTATTACACGACTGCAATCCTAACGGTTTCTACAAAAGGCTTCCCCCGGTCGGGGGAAGCCTTTTGTTCCGACAGCTTTCAGCCAAAAAGGGCTGCTGCACCAATGATGTGCAACAGCCCCTTTTTTGTTATTTCCGGGCGCTCTGCGTCAGCTCCCGCTGCTCCTCCTGCAGTTCCTGCTTCAGGGTGCGGTCGATCTCCCGGGTCTCCTGCCGGATGGCGGTCAGGTCTTTTTCGATGACCGGGTTCTCTTCCAGTTCCTCCCGGATGAACATCAGCGTAAAGCTGACCAGCAAAAAGCAACAGGAGAGCCAGATGGCTCTGCCGCCCAGCTGCGCCGCGCTCTTGCTGCCCAGCCCTGCCCCCAACGCGAACAGGAATATGATGCCGAAGTAGCGCACCATCCTATCCTTTGCGTGGGGTTCATGGGACTTGCGCCAGATGCAAAAGGCCTCCACGCCGCTGCGCAGGTCGCCGATGCACATGGTACTGGCAAAGGCGTAGCCGTTCACCTTGCGGAAAGCCTGTACCTGCATGGCGCAGGAGAAGGAAACAATGGCGTTGGCCAGCAGGTTCTGCGATTGCGGCAGAAAGCCCACCGCGAACAACAGCAGCACCTCGCCCAGCACCACCAGCTGCCGCCAGTGCAGCCGCTGCATTACCTGAAAGTGCTCCCGCATTTTTTCCGCAGCCAGAACCCCCAGCGCAAAGGCGCACAATGGCACCAGATAGTGCAGCACCTTATCCCACCGGCCATCCATGATATTGGTGCTCAGCAGCACGATATTGCCGGTCTGGGCATTGGCAAACACCTTGCCCCGGAACAGATAGGTGTAGGCATCCTGCAAGCCGCCGGACAGCGAAAGGAACACCGCCGTAAGAAAGGACTCGGACATTTGCCCGTGATGCTTTGTTTTCATACTTGTACCCTCTTTTCGGGCTCTATTATAATACATTTTGCAGCAGTTTCTGATATCATTTTTACATACCGGCTATGTTTTCCGCTCCAAAAGGCACAAAAAGCGCGGGTGTCCTTCCCTATTTCACCGCAATCTGTTAGAATAGGGAAAGAGAATATTGCATACAGGAAGGAGCTCTTATTATGAAGATCGCAATTCCCTACGAAAACGGTCAGGTGTTCCAGCACTTCGGCCACTCTGCGCAGTTCAAGCTGTACACCGCCGAGGAGGGCCGCATCACCGGTGCCGAGGTGGTCTCCACCGACGGGCAGGGGCACGGTGCACTGGTGGGCTTTCTGGTGCGCAACGGCGTAAATGTGCTGCTGTGCGGCGGCATTGGCGGCGGGGCACAGATGGCGCTGGCACAGGCCGGCATCCGGCTGTGCGGCGGCATTACCGGCGACGCCGACAGCGCTGCGGCGGCTTATCTTGCCGGCACGCTGGTCTTTGACCCCAACGCCCGCTGCACCCACCACGACCACGAGGAGGGTCACAGCTGCGGCTCTCATGCCTGCCACGCCGACAAGGGCGGCTGCACCGGTAGCTGCCACTAAAGGCCGCTCCCCTTTCCGGGCGGGACGATTTTGAATGCCCTCCGCTTGCGCTCTGGGCATAAGCTAAGGAAAAAATATTTATAATTTCGGAATACCGGAGCGTCTGCGGACGCTCCGGTATTCCATTTTCACAGGTGGGTCGTGGCTGAAAACGGCATTCGCAGCGCCGCTTTCTGCGAAAGCGCGGCGCTGCGGGTCAGCGTGCTAAATTTTCTTTACTGAAATCAAAAGCTTTGCACCATCCTGAGAAGAGTGCTCCTTTCCCGTGAAAAAAGGGGTTCAGGAAAGTCCGCGTTTGCGCAGCAATAAAAGCCCCAGTGAGGCTTTTAAGCGGCAGAGCGGTCTGCGCAAGCAGATGGAGGGGCTTTGCCCCGACAAGCTCCGCAGACTTTCCTGAGCCCCAAATTAAGAATAATTTTTCCGCTGACTATGCGCAAAGCAGCGCGGCGCGCATTTCAAATGGTTTTTCAGGCCTTCTCGATGGTGATGCTCCACTCGCTGGTCATGGCCTCGTCCGGCTCCAGCACCTCGTGCTTGCCGTCCTCGTTCACGCTGTTTGCCCAGCCGTTCCAAGGCTCCATGCAGACAAAGCTCTCGGCATCCTGCTGCCACAGCACGCCGTTTTCAAAGGTCTCGTCCGCGTCCACGGTCACCTTGTGGCCGTTGCCCTTGTCGGTAAAGGTCATGGGGAACTGCACACCGGTCAGCAGACGGATGGTGTTGTCTGCACCCTCCTTGCGGGTGAGGGTGATCTTTTCCGGGGCGGCAGGCTGCTCGCCTTTGGCGTTCTCGGAGCAGGTAGCGCACTTGATGTCGAACTCCACGTTCTCCAGCTTGGAGGCGGTAAAGTAGGGGTGGTAGCCAAAGCTGAAGGGCATATCGGTGTTGCCCTCGTTGATGACGGTCAGGCTGACCAGAGCCTTGTTGCCCTCCAGATTATAGTTGAGCAGCAGGGTGAAATCGAACGGGTAGAGGAACTTGGTCAGCGGGGTGGACTCCAGTGCCAGCGTCACGCCGTCCGGGCCAACGCTTTCCACTTCCCATGCGCACAGGTCGGCAAAGCCGTGGGTCTCCATGGGGTAAGCCTTGCCGTCAAAGATGTGCACGCCGTTGTCCGGGTTGCCGCAGCTGGGGAACAGCACCGGCACGCCAAAGCGGGGACGGTTGCACTCCGAGAAATTGGGGCGGCGGGTCCAGACGAACTCCTCGCCGTCCAGCGTAAAGCTGGTGATCATACCGCCGCGCTCCGGGGTGATGGTGAGGGCGGTCTTTGCCTCGGGGTCGGTGATGACGTACTGCTCGTAGCAGGCGCCGTTCTCGGTGATGTACCGGGTGGTGATCTGATTCATAAGTAAAAGCCTCCTATTATTGCCGCCGGGTCGCCCCGGCGGGTCATTTTTCTTGCTCGGTCTGCCGTGCATCCAGCTTTTTGAAGTAGTAATCGATGCCGTAGCGGATAAAATATTTGATCAATCGTACTACACCATAAATGATAGCCGCATAAAGCAGCAGTGTCAACAGCAGCACTCCATTTGTGCCCAACATTTCATACACTTCCTTTCTTTTTATGCACAAAAAGGCCGCCGTACCGCTTTTTGCCGTACAGCAGCCCTTTTTTCAGTTACAGAACCACGCCGTCCTTGAAGATGGAGATCTCGCGGAAGCCGTGCTTTTCCGCCTTGGTCTGCTCGCCGCTGGCCACGCGGATGACCAGATCCAGCAGATCCTTTGCAGCCTCGTCAATGGTCTTTTCACCGTCTGCGATGACACCGGTGTTGAAATCGATCCAGCCGCCCTTCTTCTCTGCCAGCGGGGTGTTGGTGGAGATCTTCAGGGTGGGAGCCGGAGCGGAGAACGGGGTGCCGCGGCCGGTGGAGAACAGGATCAGGTGTGCGCCTGCTGCCGTCATGGCGGTGGCGGAAACCAGATCGTTGCCGGGGCCGTAGAGCATATTCAGACCCTTGGTCACCACGGGGTCGCCGTAGCCGATGACGTCCATAATGGGAGCAGTGCCGCCCTTCTGCACGCAGCCGCAGCTCTTATCCTCCAGCGTGGTGATGCCGCCGGCCTTGTTGCCCGGAGAGGGGTTATCGTACACCACCTCGTTGTGGCTGATGAAGTAATCCTTGAAGCCGTTGATCATGTGCTCGGCCTTGACGAATACCTCCTTGTTGATGCAGCGGTCCATCAGGAAGCCCTCTGCACCGAACATCTCGGGCACCTCGGTCAGCACGGTAGAGCCGCCACGCTGTCCCATCATGTCGGAGAATCGGCCGATGGTGGGGTTGGCGGTGATGCCGGACAGGCCGTCCGAGCCGCCGCACT
>OLXZ01000368.1_pt1 | contig 26550 bp, 18 predicted proteins | sample 1673901 | NCBI WGS metagenome assembly OLXZ01 (sample SAMEA103958131, study PRJEB25191) | human gut metagenome | reverse complement strand
TCGAACTCTCGACTAAGTTTTCACGTAACATTGAGTTGAAAATTCCGTTTGTAACTGCAGCTATGGATACAGTTACCGAAGCACAGATGGCCATTGCCATTGCTCGTGAAGGAGGTATCGGAGTAATTCACAAGAACATGTCTATCGAGGAGCAAGCTCGTCAGGTAGCAATTGTGAAGCGTGCAGAAAACGGAATGATTTATGATCCGGTGACCATTAAGAGAGGTTCTGTAGTGAAAGATGCACTCGATTTGATGGCTGAATACAAAATCGGAGGTATTCCTGTAGTAGATGATGAGAATTACTTGGTTGGTATTGTTACAAACCGTGACCTGCGCTTTGAAAAGGATTTGAATAAGCGTATTGATGAGGTGATGACAAAGGAAAACATTGTAACAACAGAGCCGGGTACAGACATGGAAACTGCTTCCAAGATTCTGCAGGAAAATAAAATTGAAAAACTTCCGGTTGTAGATAAGGATGGAAAGTTGATAGGTCTGATTACTTATAAAGATATCACAAAAGCAAAAGATAAACCAATGGCTTGCAAAGATTCTAAAGGTCGTTTGCGTGTAGCTGCCGGTGTGGGAGTAACTGCTGATACATTCGACCGTATGGAAGCTTTGGTGAACGCTGGTGCAGATGCCATTGTAATTGATACAGCTCACGGACATTCTATGTACGTGATTGAAAAGCTGAAAGAAGCTAAGAAACGTTTCCCTGGAATTGATATTGTTGTAGGAAATGTAGCTACAGGTGAAGCAGCTAAGATGTTGGCTGAAGCTGGTGCTGATGCAGTAAAAGTAGGTATCGGCCCGGGTTCTATCTGTACAACTCGTGTGGTTGCCGGTGTAGGTGTTCCTCAGTTGACAGCCGTATATGATGTAGCAAAAGCCTTGGAAGGAACTGGTATTCCTTTGATTGCAGATGGTGGTTTGCGTTATTCAGGTGATGTGGTGAAAGCATTGGCAGCTGGTGGTTACAGTGTAATGATCGGTTCATTGGTTGCAGGTACAGAGGAATCTCCGGGTGATACAATCATCTTTAACGGTCGTAAGTTTAAATCATATCGTGGAATGGGTTCATTGGAAGCTATGGAGAATGGTTCAAAAGACCGTTATTTCCAGAGTGGAACTACTGATGTGAAAAAGCTTGTTCCGGAAGGAATCGCTGCTCGTGTGCCTTATAAAGGTTCTTTGTATGAAGTGATTTATCAGCTGGTAGGTGGTTTGCGTGCCGGTATGGGTTATTGCGGAGCTCATAATATTGAAGAGTTGCATAATGCGAAGTTTACTCGTATCACTAATGCAGGAGTTCTGGAAAGTCACCCGCACGATGTATCTATTACAAGCGAGGCACCTAATTATAGTCGTCCTCAGTAAGATAATCTTTGACTTATATAATACGGATATAATCATTCTGACGTCAGGCAGACTTGCTTTTGGTGAGTCTGTTCTGGCGGACAGGATGATTTTTTGTTTAATGAAATGATGAATAGAATCTGTTATGTATAGAATTGCGTGGTTATTCCTATGTTTGTTGATGGAATTGGAATTCTCTGTTTCTTATGCAGAAGATCGCAGAGTACTTTTCCGGATTGATGGAGAGGAAACTTCAGTAGAGGAGTTTGAGCATTATTATACCCAGGTATATGCAGTTAGTCGTGTATCTGTAGAACAGTTCTTGCCTCATTTCTTGTATTATAAGTTGAAGGTGGCAGATGCTAAAAGACAAAGCTGGGATACTATCACTGATTTCCGGTTGCAATGCAGTGCCTTGCAAAATGAAATCCTGAAATCGGAAAAAAGGGGAGTGCCCCAAAAACAAGATACTCTTTTAAATTGGGTAAGATTTCGTCAGATTTCGTTTCTTTTGCCCCAACATGCTTCTTCCGAACAGGAACGTGTAGCCAGACAGCGTATAGATTCTGTTTATACAGCTTTAAAAAATGGTATACCTTTTGAAAAACTGGCACAGTCCTATATCAAGAATCTGTTGCCTTCTCCTTATTTGGATGGCGAGTGGATTCCGGAAAGATGTCTGATAAAAGAGTTTACCGAGCAATTGAGCACATTGAAGAAGGGGAATTATTCTGCTCCATTTTTTTCTCCTTTAGGTATTCACATCGTGTATTTATTGGATCGCAGGCAAGGGGTATATCCATCAGAAACGACTGGAAATGTGGCTGTGCAAAAGGTTGCTAATTCAGGTCCAACCGAGCGGAAAGATAGCCTGTTGAACAAGACTCGAATGGAGTTGTGTCAAGTTTCCGATGGTTTGCTAGCTGCGTATTGGGATAAGCGCCATGGAGGCACAAAATCAGGTAATATTTCTGATAAGGAATTGCAGAACTATTTTGAAAGTCATAAAAACGATTACGCATGGGATTTGCCTCATTTTAAGGGAGGAGTGATACATTGTTTGAACAAGAAAGTGGCTTCAAAGCTGAAAAAGAGATTGAAAAAATGTCCGTTAGATAAATGGAATGAAGAAATCTCGGCTTTTTCTCAAGAGAATCCCGAATGGGAGGTCGTTGTAGAAACAGGTTTGTTTCAGATTGGAACAAATCCTTATGTAGATAAATTAGCTTTTAAATGCGGACAGTTTACCCCTCGTACGGATTTACCTTATGCTTTTGTATTGGGAAAGCGCCTGAAGAAAGGGCCGGAAGACTTTCAGGATGTGCGCGATGAGGTGCAGCGTGACTATCGTTTGTGGACGGAGAGAGCACAAATGGAAGAGTTAAAGCGAGGCTTCAGGATTGAAATTAACCAAGACATTTTAAAAACCGTTAATTGTAGCGGAAAAAAGTAATTAATGCCGTATCTTCGTCCTTTGTAATGTAATGGACCAAAACAAATCAAATAGACAGAAAATGAATAAATTGATTATGACTGGTGTCTTGGCTATTTTGCTTGCCTTGACAGGAACAGTACCCGCCGTGGCACAAGATAATGTAATTGATGAAGTGGTGTGGGTTGTCGGCGATGAAGCCATTCTGAAATCAGACGTAGAGAATGAACGTTTGAATGCACAGTATGAAGGCCGCCGTTTTGATGGTGATCCCTATTGTGTGATACCAGAAGAATTAGCTGTGCAGAAACTTTTTCTTCACCAGGCAGAGATAGATAGTATTGAGGTGAGCGATCAGGAAGTTCTTCAGGAAGTAGAAACACGAATTGCATGGTTGACAGAACAGATTGGGTCAAAAGAAAAACTTGAAGAATATTATAATAAGACTTCTACCCAGATACGTGAAATGTTGCGTGAAAATATTCGTGACGGACTGAGGGTGCAGGGAATGCAAAAGAAGATTGTGGGAGACATTAAGCTGACTCCTGCAGAAGTACGTAATTATTTCAGTAAGCTTCCTCAGGACAGTATTCCTTTTGTACCTACTCAGGTAGAGGTGCAGATTATTACCAGAGAGCCTAAGATTAAGGAAGAAGAAATTGAACGTGTAAAGAAAGAATTGCGTGATTTTACTGACCGTATCAATAAGGGAGAAACTACTTTCTCTACGTTGGCACGTATGTATTCAGAAGACCCGGGCTCTGCTCGTCGTGGAGGAGAATATGGCTTTACAGGTCGTGGAACGTTGACTCCGGAGTTTGCCAATGTGGTATTTAACCTGACTGACCCGAAGAAGATCTCAAAAGTGTTTGAAACAGAGTATGGTTATCATATTGCTCAGCTGATTGAAAAACGTGGTGACCGTGTAAGTTATCGCCATATTTTGCTTAAGCCTCGTGTGGATGAAAAAGAAATTGAGGCCGAACTGAATAAACTGGATACACTGGCCAACGATATCCGAAAAGGAAAAGTGACTTTTGATGAAGCGGCTACATGGGTATCTCAGGATAAAGATACGCGTAACAATCACGGTTTGCTGGCTAACCCGCAGACTTCTACTTCTCGTTTTGAAATGCAGCAACTGGCTGGCTTGATTTCTCAGGAAGTAGCAAAGACCGTAGAGGGAATGCAGATTGGCGAAGTATCCAAACCTTTTACAATGATTAATGCAAAAGGAAAAGAAGTGTGTGCTATCGTAAAATTGAAAAATCGTATTGACGGACATAAAGCTACAATCTCAGAAGACTACCAGCGTCTGAAAGACATTGTTACAGCTAATCGCAGTGAAGAAAAACTGCAGAAATGGATTGTAGAAAAACAAAAAAATACTTACGTGCGTATCAACCCGTCTTGGCGTAAGTGCGATTTTAAATATCCGGGATGGATTAAACAGTGATGAGAAAGTCTGCAATTTTTTTGTTCTTTGTGACATTTTGCCTGACCATTCTTGGCCTTTCGGCACAAGGGGGAATAGCTGTGCCTCCACAGACTGCGCGTACGAAGGTGAAGACTGAGGAGAAACAAAAGACAGAGGATTCCAAACAGCGTCCGGTAGCTAAAAGTAAAGTCTATCTGTTACATTCCGATTTGTTGCGCAAGGATGCAAGTCATCCGGATGCACAGATTGTAACCGGTAACGTAAAGTTCCGTCATGATAGTGTGTACATGTATTGCGACAGCGCATGTTACTATGATAAAGTCAGCAGTTTTGAGGCTTTTGGTAATGTGAAAATGGTACAAGGGGATACGTTGTTTCTTTATGGCGACCGGTTGTACTATGATGGATTGACGCAGATTGCCGAGATGCGTTGCAATGTCCGTATGGAAAACCGTACCACTACATTGCTGACCGATAGCCTGAATTATGACCGTGTATACAATCTGGGATATTTCTTTGATGGAGGAACCCTGATGGATGAACAGAATGTGCTGACTTCTGAATGGGGAGAATATAGTCCTCAGACTAAGCAATCCGTATTTAATTACAATGTAAAGCTGGTGAACCCTCAGTTTACACTGACTTCGGATACCTTACGCTATAATACGGCTTCGAAGATAGCTGATATTGTCGGCCCTTCGGATATTTGGAGCGATGCCAATCACATTTATTCAGAAAAGGGTACTTATAATACCGTAACAGGTAAGGCCGATTTGTATGACCGTTCTGTGCTTACCAATCAGGGAAAGCAGCTGACCGGTGATACGCTTTTCTACGACCGTAATACAGGGGTGGGAGAAGCGTTCAGCCGGATGGTGATGACGGATACGATAAACCGGAACATGCTTACCGGAGAATATGGCTATTATAACGAGCAGACAGATTATGCCTTTGCTACGGATAGTGCCGTAGCTATAGACTATTCTCAGGGCGACAGTTTGTTTCTTCATGCAGATACTCTGCTGATGGAAACTTTCCATCAGAATACCGACTCTATGTTCCGTGAGATGAGAGCCTTTCACAAAGTACGTTTTTATCGTACCGATGTGCAGGGAACGGCCGATTCGCTAGTCTTCTCTACGGTAGACAGCTGTCTTACGATGTATCGTGACCCGATTATCTGGAACAAGAACCAGCAGCTTTTAGGCGAAGTGATAAAGGTCTATATGAACGACAGTACAATTGACTGGTCGCACATCATAGGGCAGGCACTTTCGGTAGAACGTGTGGACTCAACGATTTATAACCAGGTGACAGGAAAAGAGATGAAGTCCTATTTCACGAACGGAGAAATGCGAAAGACGGAAGTGATAGGTTCCGTACGAGTTGTTTATTATCCGATGGATTCAGACAGTACGCTGATAGGCATGAATGTATCTGAAACCAGTAAACTGGAAATCTATCTGCAAGACCGTAAGATAGAGCGCATGGTAATGAGTCCGAAATCCAATGGTGTGTTATATCCGATGTCGCAGATTCCTGCCGGAAAAGACCGTCTGGAGAATTTTGTGTGGTTTGATTACATTCGTCCGCTCAATAAGGCCGACATCTTTAATTGGAGAGGGAAACGAGTGGAAGACCAGCTGAAGAAAAATGTGCGTGGTCCGGTCGTTTTGCCGAATGCCCGATTGTTTGAAAATAAGAAGGAGGAATAATATATGGGAATGTTTACAATGAGAAAGCCTCGCGGATTCCGTCATGAATACATTTATGTGGATGAGCGCAAGGAAAAACTGCAGAAAATAGAAGAGACAGCCAAACGTGAACTGGGAATGCTTCCTCCTAAAGAGTTTAATCCGGAAGACATTCGTGGTAAGTTTGTAGAAGGTACTACCTATCTGAAGCGCCGCAAGGAAAGCGGACGTAAACCTCTGAGTTACGGAGCCATGTTTGTGGCTATTGTGGTATTGCTATATATTTTACATTATCTGATTACAGGAGAATTTACACTATGACATCGGGAGATGTAATCCGTTTGTTGCCGGATTCTGTAGCCAATCAGATTGCGGCAGGAGAAGTCATACAGCGTCCGGCCTCTGTGATAAAGGAGCTGGTAGAGAATGCTGTAGATGCCGGAGCAAAAAATATAGAAGTGCTGGTGACGGATGCCGGAAAAACATGTATACGTGTCATTGACGACGGACGAGGCATGTCGGAAACGGATGCCCGTATGGCTTTTGAACGTCATGCCACTTCCAAGATTCGGGAGGCGGCCGATTTGTTTGCCCTTCATACCATGGGCTTTCGTGGAGAGGCTTTGGCTTCCATCGCTGCCGTAGCACAGGTGGAACTGAAAACTTGTTCCAGTGACGACGGATTAGGTACTTTCATTCAGATTTCCGGCTCCCAGGTAGAAAAGCAGGAGGCAGTGGCCTGCCAGCGAGGCAGTGACTTCTCTGTGAAAAATCTGTTCTTCAATGTACCTGCCCGTCGGAAGTTCCTGAAATCCAATCAGACGGAGTTAAGTAACATTGTAGCTGAATTCGAACGCATTGCGCTGGTCAATCCAGATATATCTTTTGTGCTGAGTCATAATGGTACTGAGATGCTGAACCTGCCAGCCCTTCCTTTGCGGCAGCGTATTATGGGAGTGTTTGGCAAGAAACTGAACCAGGAGCTGCTTTCATTGGACATTGATACGACCATGGTGAAAATACATGGATATATCGGTCGTCCTGAATCGGCCCGTAAGAAAGGAGCGCGCCAGTTCTTCTTTGTGAATGGTCGTTATATGCGCCATCCCTATTTCCATAAGGCTGTGTCCAGTGCGTACGACAACCTGATTCCGGTGGGTGAACAAGTATCTTATTTCATTTATTTCGAAGTGGAACCTTCCGATATAGATGTCAATATACACCCTACAAAGACAGAAATTAAGTTTGAGAATGAACAAGCCGTATGGCAGATTCTTTCTGCGGCAGTAAAGGAAACATTAGGACGTTTCAACGCGGTACCTTCGATTGATTTTGATACAGAAGGTATGCCGGACATTCCTGCCTTTGAGAATTCTCCTTATACGGTGGCACCTCCTCAAACCAGCTTTGATCCTTCTTATAATCCCTTTAATACTACAGCTGTGCCTCCTTCTGCTTACTCTTCTGCATCGGCAACCAATAAAGAAACGGAGAGGGAGAGCTTCGGACAGGATGTAAGAGAATGGGGTGCGTCTACAGGCACCTCTGTACGTTCTTCCATGAATAAAGGTGGAATGCCGGATTTTGGCAGAAGCGGAAATTATACTCCTTCGTTTGGCAGTCACAAAAATCGGGTAGAATGGGAACCTTTGTTTGAAGGGCTGGAACGTACTTCGTCGGATTCGGATATTCAACCGGAAGAAGAAGTACGACCGTTTTTCCCAGAATCAACAGAATGGGGACAGGCTTCTCAAGAAGATGCTGTTACTCCATCTTTCTCTGGTGAAGAAGGTGAAAAGCAGTCTCAGGAAAATTCCATGCACCATTATCAGTATAAAGGCAGCTATATCTTGACTTCTGTAAAGTCTGGGTTGATGATTATTAATCAGCAGCGTGCCCACATCCGTATTCTCTTCGACCGCTATATGGCGCAGATAGAAAATAGAAAGAATGCTTCCCAGCGAATGCTGTTTCCGGATATGGTACATTTCTCTCCTTCTGAGATACCTGTGCTGGAGGAGTTTATGGACGATTTGAATGCCTTGGGATTTGATCTTAGTAGTTTGGGAGGAGGTACTTACTCTATTAACGGTATTCCAGCTGGAATTGAGGGATTGAATCCAGAGAAACTGGTTACCGAAATGATACAGACTGCAATCGAGAAAGGTTGCAAAGTGAAAGAAGAGGTACAAAGTATGCTTGCACTTTCATTGGCAAAAGCAGCTGCTATTGTACCGGGGCAAGTACTGACCGATGAGGAAATGAACCGTCTGGTCGATGACTTGTTTGCCGTATCTACTCCGAACTATACGCCAGATGGAAAGACTGTGCTGACAGTATTGAAGGAAGATGATTTGGAGAAGATGTTTAAATAAATATAGATGTTATTCAAAGAAAAGTCCGGAAAATGAAAGCCGGACTTTTTTGTGCTGTACATTTGCCAATGCTTGAAATAATATCAGAAAAACCATGAAAAAGAAATTAAATTTTTCATTAAGCTTATGCTTCGGTTAAGGAATGGATAAAAAAAGATAGAAAGTGTGACGGTGAACTATATCAGTCGGTACCCAGATCAGGATGTGTCATTGTTTCTGTTGTCAAGGGACTCTTTAAAGTTTGAAATGGTAGCTTTTTTGTTGGAGGTTATAACTGAAAATGTGTGCAACAGAGTGATGAAACCTTTGTATCAGCATCTTAAGATGCGATGAAAAGTAGCGGAAAAATACTTTTTACGTAGTTAAGGAAGGACTGCTTGATATGAAGTAAGCTTATAAAAAGTATAAAGGTAAAGTAGGGCTTGTGGGGGTAGCCTGTAGTCATACAGAGAAAAAGTGGCAAAAGTCAATGACTGAACATGGGATTCCTTGGATAAATGTAAGAAATGCAGGGCAGTCAGATGTGGCCTTTGCGTTTGGAAGAAAACTCTTTTATGTTTTACTTGAAATGTACTTGTGTTTGAGGTAAAACATAAGTACGTTTGAACCGGAGCGCAAGGGCGTTTTATGAGAAAAAAACGAGGCTTATCTTTGGGATATGTTGCTTGACTCCTTAAGATACAAAAAAATAGGGAGACGGGCAAGTCCTGACTGAGCGAAGTTAGGACTTGCCCGATTTTTTTTGCAGACACAAAAAAGGCCATCTCAAAGTTATTTGAGACAGCCTCCCTATAGTCAGTTTGATTATTTATAATAATGATGTGGCAATAGGTTTGTTCATCATTAGGTCAAGAGTTATAATATATTGTTCTATTGTTTCTCTTGTAACTTCTCCTATGATGATAGCTTTTACTGTTACTTGTGCTCCGTTTTGTGAGATTTGAGGAGCTTGTCCAAACATTTCAATATAGTCTTCTGATTGCTCATAAAATGATGCAGCCAATGCTTCGGCCCAGCTTGAGTTAGGCAAAGTCAGGGTTGTAACAAATTCTGTGAGTTTATTACCTTCATACAGCGTGTTGATTTCATATTTGCTGTTGGGAATTCCCATAATGTTGTCGTTAGTGTATTTACCAGTATTGCGGTCATATGTACCAAACAAAGGAGCTTCAGGAAGAGTATCGATGCCAACGTTCCATGCCTCGACAGCTGTTTTTATAGTTTCTCCATCTTTTCCAGTAAAGCATTTCAGTTTAAAAAAAACTACTTTTCCGCTTTGGGTACAGGTTATGCCAATCAGGTCGGCACGTGAGCTTTTGCTGCATTTTAATGCGACTTGTTTGATCGCTTTTATTTGGTGTAATGACTGAGTAAGAATTGATGTTTCTGCTGCTTGATAAGAATAATCATCGTCTTCTAAGTCATCAAATGTTCCATTATTTAGCATGTTGCTGATGTATCTAGCTTCTTCTTCTGAGTCGCATATTACGTTGAATACGGCATCATTGCAGCTTCCTTCATTGAAAGAGAATGCGTAATAAGAAGGATATTCTGTATAACCGCTAGGGGTATAGGTACAGATACCGTTTTCAAAAGATCCTGACCACCCTTTTTGGGTAGGAAGAGTTTCATTGACTAGGCCTTCTGTGACACCTTCTGTCGGATCGTCATCATTATTGCATGATGAGAAGTTTATTGTGGCACAGAGTGCCATTACCAATACGAGCAGACGTGAAAAAAATTTTTTTTTCATGATGTGATAATTTATGTTTGCCGATGGCTCCCCTGTTTCGACGGTTGTGAATATATTAAAAAGGACATGGAAGCCGACTTGGGGAAATCCATATTAATTATGGAAAGACTGTCCCGTTGCTATGTCTCTTTTAGAATGTTCCCTTTATGTTTTTATAACAAAATTAGTGTGAATTTTTTATTCCGACAAAGAACCAGGGCGTTTTATAGTCACGATTTTAGGCAGTATAGTGTAGAATTTTGATGCTTTATTGCCAATCTTGGATTTATAAAAAATGAGAAGAAAGTTAAGGTAAATTCTTTTTGGTAAACGTGGTGGTTTTTAGAATAAATCAGTATAAATTATCGGAATCTAAAAATGCATCCACTTGCTTTACTCAAATAATAAGTTATTATAAAAAATCCTCCTATCTTTAGCTTTATAAACAGAGGGAGCTAAGATAGGAGGATTTTTTTAAGTCCTAGATTATAAAATTTTCGGTTTTACCCTTTTGTTTAGGTGTTCTGTATAGTTGGAGATGATGTTACAGCTTAAAATTCCAGTCCAGCTACGTGGTTAAGCAGTTCATACACTCCACTGCAGATACCCAATACAATGACTCCGATAAGGCAGATAAACAGACCTGTACGGGCCAGAGCCGGTGTGCGGAAGGTGGCTACCGGTGCATCGTTTGGAGTGATGTACATGGCTTTCACAATCAGCAGGTAATAGTAGAGTGAAATAATCGTATTTACCAATGCCAGGAATACTACCAGCCAGTGACCGCTGTGGAAGGCAGAGGCAAATACAAAGAATTTAGAGAAGAATCCGGCAAACGGAGGGATACCGGCCAGTGAGAACAGCGCCAGTGTCATAACGAAGCTCAAGCGAGGGTTGGTCTTGTACAATCCGTTATAGGTACTTCTGTCCACCTTTCCTCCAGTGTGCTGCTCTATGGTGCTGATGACACCGAACACAGCCAGGTTGGCTACGATATAGACTACGATGTAGTACACCAGTGAAGCCATTCCCTGTTCATTTCCTCCTAGTACAGCCAGCATGATATAACCGGCCTGTGAGATACTACTGTAAGCCATGAAGCGTTTCAGGTCTTCCTGAAGGATGGCAAAGATGTTGGCAATGGTGATGGTGACCACAATGACGATGCTCAGCAAGAGACTCCAGTCGGCTACCATTTGTCCGAATACTTTTATCAGGATGCTCATCAGAGCAAAGGCGGCTGCACCTTTGGAGATGACTGACAGGTAAGCCGATACATTGGTCGGAGCTCCCTGATAGGTATCGGGTGTCCACATGTGGAAAGGTACAAGACTCAGCTTGAAGCCCAGTCCGGCAAAGAAGAACACCATCGCCATTACCTGGAGCGGGGTTCCGGTCAGGGCTGTGGTGATGTCGGCAAAGTAGGTGGTACCAGTTGTACCATATACCATGGAGATACCATAAAGCATCAGGGCAGAAGAGAACATGGAGTTCAGGATGAACTTGGCTCCTGCTTCCGCACTGTGATGGCGGTATTTGTCGAAAGCCACCAGACAGGCCATCGGGATACTGGCCAGTTCCAGGCCTACGTAGAACAGGATGAAGCTGCCTGCGCTGACCATGAAATACATACCCAGCAGCGTGCTGAGTGTCAGCATATAGAATTCTCCGGCTTTGTGACGGGTATCTTCGCGTGAGAGCCATTCACCTGACTGCAGGAATACGAGTAGCGTGCCGGCAGTCAGTATGGTTTTTACAACAGATGCCATTTGGCTGGCATGATACATTCCTCCAAAGGCTTCTCCGCTGGTAGGTACAATGTTTAAGACCAGTTGTACGACCATCAGTGTGCAGGCAAGAGTCTGAAGCGGCTTGTGATTAGGCATTTTCAGTGTCAAGTCTGCCAACAGCATGAAGAGGATAATGGCGACCAGGCTTATTTCAGCCTGCATGGTTAATAATTCGCTCATATAATTTCTTTTAGTTTATTCAGGTTATCGGATAAGTTGGCTGATAATAGGTTCTACGCTTCCGCTGATGACATTGCTGACCCAGTAAGGAGCGAGTCCCAGTCCGGCTACAGCTATAATCAGGCAGATTACAGCAAAACGTTCGTCCCAGGTAGCGTCGGTCAGTTTCAGGTGTTCCGGATTCTGACAGGTGCCATACAGGATTTTTCCTACTACACGCAGGATGTACACAGCCGTGATGACAATACTCATCGTGGCGATGATGGTACAAGTGCGGTGGAACAGGTCCGGATTCTGGAATGAACCTACGAATACGGTCATTTCAGCCACGAAACCGCTCAGACCAGGCAGACCTAAGTTGGCCAGACCGGCAATGACATAACCCACGGCCAGGAAAGGCATGATTTTCATCAGTCCGCTCAGCTGGCGGATGTCACGTGTGTGCGTACGGCCGTAAATCATACCGATAAGGGCAAAGAACAAGGCGGTCATCAAGCCGTGGCTCAACATCTGCAGGATGGCACCGGTAGCACTCACGCGCGTCATCATCAGCAGGGCAAACAATACCAGTCCGCAGTGGCTTACAGAAGAGTAGGCGTTGATGTATTTCAAGTCGGTCTGCACTACGGCACTGAACGCTCCGTACACCACGGAGATGGTGGTCAGTACCAGGAAGAAATCGCCCCAGATAGCGGCACCGGTCGGCATCAGGTACATGGCGATGCGGAAACATCCGTAACCTCCTAATTTCATCAATACACCGGCGTGCAGCATACTTACGGCTGTCGGGGCAGAAGCATGACCGTCGGGGCTCCATGTGTGGAAGGGGAACAAGGCACCCAGCACACCGAATCCTAGGAAGACCATCGGGAAGAAGATACGTTGCATTTCGGTCGGTATCTTGTGCTGCACGATTTCCAGGATATTCATCGTCTCGGCTCCGGCTCCGTAGTAGATGCCCAGGATACCAATCAGCAGGAAGGCAGAACCACCCATCAGCATCAAGGTTAGCTTCATGGCAGCGTATTCCTTGCGGCCGCTTCCCCACACACCAATCAGCAGGTACATCGGAATCAAAGCCACTTCATAGAACATGAACATGGTGAACAGGTCGGTCGAGATGAAGAATCCGAATACTCCGGTGCTCAGCAGGGTGAACCACAGGAAGTATTCTTTGGTGAGCGGTTTCAGCTTCCAGGAAGCGAATGTGCCGGTAAATACGATGATGGCACTCAGTAGCAGCATCACTACGGAGATACCGTCTACTCCTACCGAGTAGCAGATGTGAAGTGGGGCATACCATACGATGCTGTCTGTGAAAAGCATTTCAGCTGTAGCTCCCGCATGGCGCTGTCCGATGTAAGACACCGTGAGGTAAGCCGCAAGTGCCAGCAATAAAGTGGAACCGGCCACCATCACTCCTCTGACTTGATTGACGTTGCGGGCAATCCATAGTCCTAACAACATCAGCAGAGGTATCAATACGAAAAGACTTAATATATTCATAAGCGTATAAGTTCTTCTTTTTTAGTTCAACAGCAAGATAATTGTCAGGACAATGATACCTGCCAGGAAATAATGCGTGTAGGTTTGTACCTTTCCACTTTGTATAGGCTGTACGGTTTCTCCGGCTGCGTTGGTCCCCCAGGCCATGAAATTCATGAACTGGTCGATGACATGGCGGTCAAACCATGCCAGCGGAGTAGAGATGCAGCGGAAGATGATCTTCTTGGTCACGAACAACCAGATTTCGTCCATGTAGAAACGCTTGTAGGCGGCACGGTGCAGGGTACTGAAGCGTGTGGCGAGCATGTCGGCCACAGGCTGCTGTTCGCGGGCGTACATCCAGGTAGCCAAGGCAATGGCGATGACGGCAATGGCGATACTCGTACCGGCTACTGTCCAGTCGAGGTGGATGTCGTAGGATTCACCGTTGGCTGAAACGAAATGTCCGAAAGGTATAAAACCGGCTACGATGGTAATCAGTGCCAGGAACATCAGCGGGAAAGTCATGGTCAGCGGACTTTCATGCGGCACGTGGTGTGCATGCAGTTCCTTGTTTTCCTTTCCCCAGAAGATGCAGTAGTACAAACGGAACATATAGAAAGCGGTCATTCCGGCAATGAGGGCCATAATCCATCCCATTACGGGGCTGTACTGGAAGCAGGCGGTCAGGATTTCGTCTTTTGAGAAGAATCCGGAGAACGGAGGGATACCTGCAATGGCCAGACAGGCAATCAGGAAGGTGATGTGGGTAATCGGCATGTATTTGCGCAGACCGCCCATGGTCTCCATCTCGTTGCTGTGTACGGCGTGTATGATGCATCCGGCTCCCAAGAAGAGCAGAGCTTTGAACATGGCGTGTGTGAACAGGTGGAACATACTGGCCATGTAACCTAAACCACCTTCGTGCGGATTGGCTGCCGTACAAACACCCAGTGCCACCATCATGAAACCAATCTGTGAGATAGTAGAGAAGGCCAGCACACGTTTGATGTCACTCTGTGCACAAGCTACGCTTGCGGCATAGAATGCGGTGAAAGCACCTACCCAGGCTACCAAGTGGAGTGTGTGCGGCGCAAAGCCGATGAACAAGGGGAACATACGGGCTACCAGATACACTCCGGCTACTACCATGGTAGCGGCATGAATCAGGGCAGATACCGGTGTCGGACCTTCCATGGCATCCGGCAACCAGATGTGCAGCGGGAACATGGCACTCTTTCCGGCACCACCGATGAACATCAGTCCCAATGCCCAGGGAAGTACCATTCCGGCCTGCATCAGGCGTTCGGTTCCAGGGTTGAAGGTGAAAGTCTGCATGTAGTATCCGTAGATAAGGATACCAATCAGGAAGCCCAAGTCAGCAAAACGGGTGACGATAAAGGCCTTTTTGCTGGCAGCGATTGCTTCCGGTTTGGTGTAGTAGAAACCAATAAGCAGATAGGAAGACACACCTACCAGTTCCCAGAACACATACATCTGGAAAATATTGGTAGCTACTACCAGGCCTAACATAGAGAAGGTAAACAACGACAGAAAAGCGTAGTACCGCTGGAAGCCGACTTCGCCTTTCATGTAGCCGAAAGAATAGATATGTACCATCAGCGACACCGTGGAAATAACCACCAGCATCATGACGGAAATCGGATCGAGCAAAATGCCCATGTCGATGTGAAGGGAGGAAGTGAACGGCAGCCATTCAATGTTCCACGGAGTCAGCGTAGGGTAGAGACCTTCGGCAGTACGTGGAGCAGAGAAATAATTGAATGCCGTCAGATAGCTCAGCACGGCTACCGCTCCTAACGATAGGGTACCGATTGTGCCTGCTACGCGATGAGGCATTTTCATGCCGGCCAATGCCAGAATCAGGAAGCTCAGCACCGGGAGGGCAAGTATCAGAATTGTATAATCCATAAGCAATTGAATAAAATGTGAGAAAGTTATCCTTTCAAGTCAGTAATATCATCGGTAAGCACCTGTTTCAGGTTGCGATACACATTAATAATGATGGCAATGGCTACAGCCGTTTCAGCTGCGGCAATGGCTATGCCGAACAGGCTGAAGAAATGGCCTTCCAGTTGTCCGGGGAAAAGATAACGGTTGAATACCGCGAAATTGATGTTGGTTGCATTAAGCATCAATTCTACCGAAATCAGCAAAGCCAGCAAGTTTTTGCGGGTAAAGAATCCGTAGATGCCGCAAAACAACATAACGGTACTGATGACGAGGTAGTGAACTACATGAATTTCTATTTCCATAATCTTACTGTGTTATTTTTGTTTACGTGCAATCAGTATCGCACCAATCATACAAGCTAAGAGCAATACACTGACTACCTCAAATGGTAATACAAACTGGTATTTCCCTGTACCGATCAAGGCATGTCCGATATTTTCTACCGGAAGTTCGACTCCCTGTGGAATCAAGTTCAGGGCAAATCCGTTGGTCATAACTAAGAAAAGCACGAGAGCTGCACCGATAACAATGGTCAGCAATACACTGATGAGCTTGGCGCGGTTTATCTTGTACTTCATATTCTTGTCCGACTGGGTCAGCAGGATGGAGAATACATACAGCACCACGATACCTCCGGCGTAAACCATCAGCTGTACGGCGCTCAGGAAGGTATAGCCCAGGATTCCGTAGATGGCTCCCGTACCTAAAAGAACGAACAGCAGATAAGTAGCGGCACGCAGGATTTTTCCTGTAGTGACAGCTAAAATGGAACAAGCAATGATACAGGCTCCTACGATATAAAATACGATTTCTTGAAGTGATATATTCATATCCGTTTCGTTTTATTTATTTCTTGTTCAGTGTCATGACGAGTTTTTCTTTCTGGAATACCGCATTCTCAAAGTCATTCGTAAACTGAATGGCATTGTGAGGACAGGCATTGACGCACAGCATGCAGAACATGCAAGAGCCTAAGTTGTACTCGTATTTCACCAGGAATTTTTTCTTTTTACCGTCTTCCGTCTCACGCATTTCCGTGGTCAGCCGGATGGTGCCGTTCGGGCAGCTCATCTGGCAAAGTCCGCAGGCAATGCAATGGTGATTTCCTTCTTCATCCACCGGCATCACCAGCATGGCCCGGTGACGTTCCGGAATGTGAAGTGTAGTATGGCGGTTTTCAGGATACTGTTCGGTAATTTTCTTCTGGCAGAACACCTTCATGGAAGTGCGCATACCTACCAGCAGACTCTTGACTCCACCGACATATCCTTTTAAATATTCTTTAAATCCATTCATAGTCAAAAATTTTTAATCAAAATGTCAGACCAAATACTTTGCATACGGTCATTAATAACAATACGACCAGTGAGAGCGGCATCAGGTATTTCCATTCCAGTGTCAGTACCTGGTCGATACGCAAACGGGGGAAGGTCCAGCGAATCCACATGAGCAGGAAGACGATGAAGAAGGTCTTTCCAATGAACCATACAAATCCGGGAATGTAGTCCATCACCATGTTTAGTCCGTCGAGTCCGGCAATGTGCAAGGGCATCCAGCCTCCCAAGAACAATGTAGTGGCGATACCGGCAGTAATGAACAGGTTCAAGTATTCGGCCAGATAGAAGAAGCCGAAATGCATACCTGAATATTCCGTGTGGTATCCGGCAGTCAACTCCTGTTCAGCTTCTGCCAAGTCGAATGGACCGCGGTTAGCTTCCGCGTTTCCGGCAATCAGGTAGATGATGAAAGCCATGATGGCAGGAATGTGTCCTTTGAAAATGTTCCATCCGTTGGCCTGACCTTCTACGATGGTCTGAATGTCCATGGCGCCACTCATTACGACCATAGTCAGTACGCTGAGGCCAATAGAAAGCTCGTAACTGATAATCATGGCTCCACTTCGTACGGCACCAATCAATGTATATTTACTGTTACTACTCCATCCGGCCAGCAAAATACCCAATACACCGATGGAAGAAGCTGCCAGTACAAAGAAGATACCGATGTTCATGTGAAGGATTTCTCCACCTTTATTCCATGGAAGACAAGAGAATGTCAGAATGGAAGCAAGAATAACCAGGAACGGAGCCAAAGCATAAAGAAAATGGTCGGAATGCTTCAGGCTGATGATTTCCTTGGTAAGGATTTTCAATACGTCGGCAGGTACTTGTAACAAACCTCCTTTTCCTCCTACACGGTTCGGGCCGATACGGCACTGGAAAGCCGCACAGACTTTACGTTCCATGTAGATAAGAATGATGGCCAGTACCGCGTACATGACGAGGATAAATACTCCCACAACGAGTCCTTCCAATGTAAGTGCCAGCCATTCAGGCATTACACTGCAAAGGAATGCATGAATCTGCATGAGCAGCGGGCTGAGATTATAATAATCTAAAAACATAATTCTTTTATTTTTTCAGTTTTCTGTAATGATTGTTCCTCTGTTTGTGTGGAGATTAACGGTCAATGTCAGGGATGACAAAGTCGAGTGTACCTCCAATGGCAATTAAGTCGGCAATTTTAGCTCCACGGCAAACGGTGTCCATTGCGTGAACCAATGGAAGTCCGGTAGAACGATAGTGCAGACGGTAAGGAACTTTATCACCATGGCTCTCCAATATCACATCAAACTCACCACGACTGGTTTCTACTGATGAAGTGAATACACCCTCCGGCAACTTGATGATGGGTTTGGTCTTGGCACGGAATTCTCCTTCCGGAATATTGTCAATCAGTTGCTCGATGATATGGCAAGACTCCATGATTTCATCCATACGTACCATATAGCGGGCAAAGGAATCACCTTCCGTGTATACAATCTCCTTAAAGTCCACCTTGTCGTAGAGTGCGTACGGATGATGCTTACGCACGTCGTTGGCCCATCCGGAAGCACGTCCGGTACCTCCTGTACATCCCAGTGAGATGGCATCTTCCTTTGACAAAACTCCTACACCTTTCAGACGGGTATCGGCAATGACATTCGAAGTAAAGATGTCATGATAGTCCTGAATTACACTGCGCAGGTGTTTGATAAAGTCTTTCACCTTCTGCTGGAAGGTAGGATGAATGTCAGCTTGTACACCTCCAATCATGTTGTAGTTCTGAATCAGACGGCCTCCGGTAGTTTCTTCAAAAATATCCAGAATCATCTCACGTTCACGGAAACCATAGAAGAAAGGAGTCAGTCCACCCATATCCATGACCAGACAGGAGTAGAACAGCAAGTGTGAATCGATACGCTGTAATTCGTCCATGATGGTACGGATGTACTGGGCACGTTCCGGTACTTCTATTCCGGCAGCTTTTTCAATACATATACACAACGCATGGCGATTCTGGTGAGCACTCAGGTAGTCCAGACGGTCGGTCAAAGCTAATGTCTGCGGGTAGGTGAGGCTTTCGTTCATTTTTTCGATGCCTCGGTGGATATATCCCAGTATCGGGTCAATCTTACGAATGTTTTCTCCTTCAAGAGAGGTACGCATACGCAATACACCGTGTGTAGAAGGGTGCTGCGGTCCGATGTTTACCACAAAATCATCTTCTCCAAACACCACGTTCTTACGGCCCTCAAGTGTGCCGTCGGGACGGAGAAAGTATTCATCTGTCATATCGGCATTTTCCTCGTTGTCCATCCGAAGTGGGTTGGAGTTCATGTCATAATCCTTTCGCATAGGATAGCCAATCCAGTCCTCACGCAAGAAGATACGGCGCATATCCGGATGATTCAGGAAGCAGATACCGAAGAAGTCGTACACTTCACGTTCTTTAATCAGAGCGGTTTTCCACAAGTCGCTTACTGTGGGAAGTAATGCCTTTTCACGGTCTGTTGTTACCGCTTTGAGTGTGATTCTTGCACCTGTGCGGGTAGATTCCAGTAAGTAAAGCGCACCTAAGCCTTCTTCACCCCAGTCCATTCCTACGATATCACGCAAGAAATCCATCGGGTTTTCTTTGTCATTCAGTAGTGTCTCAGCTATCTGGTGTAACTTTTCTGCCGGGACTTTTACGACAGTCTCTCCTGTCTGGCTGATTTCGGCTTCAGGAATAATGCTTGTTATTTTTTCAATTTCCATTTGCATTTTCTTTTTACGTAGGGTTTATTCCTCTTTTTCTTTACGGTTTACTTCTCCTAAGAAGCGCTCCACTTTGATTTTACGTTGAAGCTGCATCATGCCATAGAAGAAAGCTTCCGGTCGGGGAGGACATCCCGGAATGTACACGTCTACCGGAATAATCTTGTCGATACCGTTTACTACGTGGTAAGATTTGATGAAAGGACCTCCGGAGATGGTACATCCACCTACTGCTACTACGTATTTAGGTTCGGCCATCTGGTCATACAGACGTTTTAATACCGGAGCCATTTTGTGTGTGATGGTTCCCAACACCATGATCATATCGGCCTGACGAGGAGAGTTTCGAGTTACCTCAAACCCGAAGCGGGCCATGTCATAACGGGCTGCGCCTAATGCCATAAATTCGATGGCACAACAGCTGGTTCCGAAAGTCAGACTCCAGAGCGAATTGCTTCGTCCCCAGTTAATCAGTTCGTCCACTGTTCCCAGTACGATTCCGGCACCGTCCATGTTCAGACGACGTACCATGTCTTCCAGATAATCATTGTTCTTGAAGTCCTCATACTCCATAGAACGAATAGAGGTAGCTTTTTTTACTTCCATTCAAGAGCTCCTTTCCGCCAGGCGTATGCCAGGCCCAAAATTAAAACTACCAGGAAGAAACCTACACTGACCAGTGCATATACTCCTACCTGGTCTGCCACTACAGCCCAAGGAAAGAGAAATACCGTTTCAATGTCGAACATCAGGAACAGGATAGCAAACAGGTAGTAACCTGCCTTGAATTGCACCCATGATTGTCCACGCGTAGGAATACCACATTCGTACGGTTCTCCCTTCTGCGGATTGAATGACCGTGGAGCAAGTAATTTTGCGATGGTCATTGCTGCCACAACAAGGACGATAGCAGTCAGAATAACGACAATAATAAATGTAAAAAACATATATCTAAGAATTTTTGATGATACATATAGATGGCAAATTGCTTCCGTTACACCGCAAGCCTCTGTCTGCAATGTATCGGAACAATCTATTTTAAACTGTTCTTAGATAGTATTAAATAAGGATTTTTTTGAGGGTATATAGATAATAGAATTTATCTAATTGTGTATAAGGATGTGTGGAATATACAGAACAGACCAGCCCTAAATGTGTGGGTGGTCTGGAAATAAAGTCTTGTCCAAACGAGAATACTGGTAAGAAAAACTTACCGTCCAGGTTCTTCTGGGTTTGTATGAATAAAATTTTCTGCGGAATATCTGCTTGCCTGTTGGCTATCAGAAAGTCAAGCGTTTTTGAAGGAATATTGTCCGGATGCTGGTAGATGAAATCAGCCGATTGGTTTTCCTCTGTTGTATTGTTCTCATTGAGCACGGTGGAATAAAGCGCAAAGAAGTTTGCTCCTACGAGTACGCTCATAAGAGTAATTAGGGATATACAAGCAAAAATCTTCCACTTATTCATGCTAATACCTTCAAAAAACGCTGCAAAGGTAGCCATTTATTTTGATTCACGAATCTGTATTTTCATTAATTTTTCTTGTCAGACTGTTTGCTCTGTTTTTAGAAAGGATAACCAATGGCAAAATGGATACCCATTCCGTCCTTGAATTTAGGGATATTATAGTATCCACTCTTTTCGGTGTCGTATGGCACATGAAGGGCAAAGCCGAAGTCCAGTCTCAGAATCAGGAAGGAAAGATCATAACGAATTCCGACTCCAGTTCCTAATGCTATGCTGTCAAAGAAATGTCGGAGACTGAATTCTGCACCGGGGCGAGCTTCATCTTTGCGCATTAGCCATACGTTTCCTGCATCTAAAAAGGTAGCTCCGTTTAAGTTTCCGCCCAAAAAATTGGATAAGATGCGGAAACGATATTCCAGGTTGGCTTCCAGTTTAATGTCTCCTGTTTCATCCACGTAGGAATAACCGGAATTGTTGGCCGGATGAAATCTTCCCGGACCGATGGAGCGTACGGTAAAGGCACGAATACTGTTGGCTCCTCCCACATAAAACTGTTCGCTATAAGGTGCGATTGTCTTGTTACCGTATGCCCATATCACACCTCCCATCAGTCGGGTGGCTAACTGCTGCTTTTCACTGATGTGGTAGGTATATCTTACTTCTGAAGAATATTTCAGGAACTGTGCAAACGGATTTCCCAATAGTTCCTTCTCCTTTTTGCTGAATTTCTGTCCAAAAGCTGCATAAATGACGGATGTCACGTTTCCGGCTGAGGTGAGCGAATTTTCCCACCACACACGATTCTTTTTCTTCCGGTAGCTATTGTCGTAAGTAACCGTGTAGGTCAGTGATGGAATGAATTGGTCGTCCAAGCTATGGAAGAGCATCGGGTTAGCGTTGGCAATGGAGTCAAAGCGTGCAGTACGGTGCTGCAAGGTGTTGAACGCCAAGTGAATTGGAGTTACGGTATGCTTGATGCTACGCTTCGGCTGAAAACTATAAGATACAGTACCTCCAAATGACAACATCTTGAAGTAACGGGCACGGTTTACCTGTTCTGCGTAAATCTTAAAGTTGGTTTCAGATGGGAAACGGAAGGGGTCTACCCGGTTTTTAATCCAGGGTAAGACTAATCGTGGAAAATTCAGAGAGAGGGCAGCCCCCAGCTCGTAAGAATTCATCACAGAACTTTCTCCGTCTACAGTGGAACTGGTCTGCCATTCGTAAGAACCTTTCAACTCTAAGTTCAATGAAGCACCCATTCTTTTGAAATTCTTTTTCGAAAGATTGAATTTGGCTCCCGGCCCTGTTTGCTTGGTACTCTTGGTGGTGACATTAAGTTCCAGTTCGCTGTCGTAAGGCAGGTCGAACATAGCATTGACCGTAATGTCCAGTGTGTCTCTTCCCGGACGAGGAGTATAATTGAAATCATTGTATTTGAATACGCCTAATCTGGACAATGCTTGTTGGGTATAGTTCTGACGTTGCTGAGAATACATTTCTCCGCTTTTATAAAGAAAGCGTCGGCGGAGTACCCCATATCGTATACCCGGCTTTTTCCCTGCATAATTGATGGTGAAGTTATGAAAATTCAATGAATCATTGGGTTGTTCTCCATTATGTCCTACCAGATTGATGCTTGTCTTTCCAATGTAGTAAGTACGCAATCCCTCTTCTGGAATATTATGTTTCTGTACAACTCTTAAGTTGACGTAACCGGGACGAATCAATGTGTCGGCCATGAAAGTAATGAAGTCAGGGCGATAGAAATAATATCCATTGTTACGGAATAGTTCTACCAGGCGATTTCTTTCTTCGTCCAGTTTATTGACAGTGAACGCATCTTCTTTTATTAGCAGGCGTTTACTATATGTCGCCTGAATCAGACTGTCTTCTTTGGGTGAAAATCCTACATAGGTAACGGAGTCTAACTTGTAACGTTGTCCGGTGTATATGGTATAATTTAATTTGGCTTTCTTTGGATTCTTGGCAGTATCTACCTGTACTGTCACATTACCTTGGAAAAAACCATTCTCACGTAAAACGTTGCTTGCTACCTTTGTACGGGTATCAGGATTGACGGTAGATACATAAATCGGGTCGGCGGCCAGTTTCTTGAAAATCCATTTGCCAATGCCTTTTTCGTATCGTTCAAATCGGTTATACACCCATAATCCCAAAGGGAAGGGAATACGATACTTAGGGCTGCCGAAAAATGAATTGTTCGGTGCCACGTTCAATGCGCCTTGTACTTCTTCCAGAGTTGCTTCTCCATTATCGGCTTCATTGTATCCCACAATTTTAGGAGTCGGTGTACCGATATAAAGCAACTCGTCTTCCGGAAGATGCTTGGTTGTGGAACATCCGGTTATGATAAACAACAGAAGTCCTGTCAGTAACAGTTTATTTATTCTTCTCTTCCTCATTTTCATCTTCTTCTTTTTTTTCGACTTCAGGCTGTGGTCTTTTCTTCTTTCTGAAAATAAACAGTTCGCCTACTTTACTTACTTTCTTACGTAATACGATACCGGCTCCGGTTTCTATGACTTCTCCATCAAGCACACTTTCGTAATTCTTATCATGGAAAAGTTTTACATAGCGGGTACCACTGTTGTCCAAACGATATTCCAATGAGATATTATCGATAAAAGACTCGTCCTGCTGCACATTATTACCTGTGGATACTTTTCCACCAATCACTACTCGAATACGGTTGTTCCAGAATCTCTTGGCAAATTGGAAGTTATAATCCGTAGATGTCTGTCCAGTTTCTTCTCCGTTATTGGTTTCTATACCGAAATTCACATCAATAGTCTTGAGGGCACTTCCAGCCACTTTAGAAATCTGGTCTTGCAGGAAAGAGTTCATGACACTGCTTCCACCACCTCCCAGTGTACTACCTTCTGTCAGGTACATACCTGTTACCAGCATGGTTACAGCTACCTTATTCTTTTCTTCAGCCGACATGGAAGCTAATTCGTTTTGCATGGTGCCATCATCCGGTGCATCAATAATAAAGGTAAATCCTAAATTCTCCAGTGTATTGGTAATGTTTACACCCACATCGAAGTTGACCATGCGTGAAGCTTGTCCTTCTTGTGCAACAGAAGAACGTACTCTTTCCGTGGCTTTTATACTCATGAGGGGATTCATTGCATTTCCACTCCATTGTATGTAACTTCCGCTTTGAATATGGAATGTCTTTAACTGGATAATTGGAAGCTGGTATTTCATTTCCCCACTTAGAAGAGAATATCTTCCGTTTAGAATAATATTTCCTTCCGGAGTATATTGGAAAGACAAGTCGCCACCTCCTTCAAAATACATGTAATTGCTTCCTTTTTCATCCATATTGACACGGCACTGCACTCCCTCGTCTATGTGTAAGGTCATTAGCATATCGATACCTCCTAATGAAAGTGCAGGAAGGGCTCTTCTTTGTATAGAAGTCGTATCGCTGAAGTTGGTAAAGGTTACAGTTTCCCCCAAACGGTCTTCTACAGTGAGCGGAGAATCCTGCAGGATATAGGTAAAGTTGCTTGTACCTAGGATATTCATATTACCGCGTATGTTCATATTATCTGGCGTACCTTTAAGAGTGGAGTGGAAATCCACGTACAACTTTCCATATACAAGCGATTGTTTGGTCTGTTTGGCATTCAGCAACTCAAAATTGTTGGCGTCCATTTTCAGATTCATCTTCATCTGGCTGAAATCTGCCATATCCACATCTCCGTCAATGGTGAACGGAGTTTTTCCTTTTGTGAATATCTTGAAGCGGTTGAATGTGAGCTTACTATCTTTGATTTCCACAGGCTTGTCATCAAATCGAAGATTTAGAGATGCTTGCGGAACATAGATATTCACACTGTCCAGATTGATTTTTCCGTTCATAAGAGGTTGTGACGCATTACCGGTCATGTGCATGGTGCCATCAATATCTCCACTTAACATAGCCATTTTTCCCGGAATGAAAGAATTGGCTATTTCCAGTGGAAAATGATGTAATGCCATACGTGCATCAATTCTGTCTTCTGTCTGTTCTTTCTTTTCTGCAGGGAAGTATGATCCTTCTATGCTAATAATTTCGTTGTCATTCTGCATGATGAGGCCGTTGATATGTTGCTCTCCGCTTTGTTTAGGAAGATAAACAGCACTCAAAGCCCAATTCCCTAATGCTATTCCATTATAGCTAAGCTTATTGATGTTATTTTCAAGTGAAATTTGATCCATGCCTTCCTCTGTCTGTACATAATGTGCTTCAGAGTTGATGATACCTTCTATATCAGGCATATATGGAATGACTCGTTTGAATTCTCCAATATTTATTTGGCTCAGAGACAAAGTCAGATCTTGTCGTGCCGTAGAGTCAGGGGTAGAATAAAAGCTGAGTCCTGTCCGTAATTCATCATAGATGGATAAATTAGCCATAATACGACCGTCATCTCTCAGGTAGATGTAATTATCTGGATTAACCGTAAATTTACGGTAAACCAGAATCGGGTCAAATGGGGTAATGTGGAGACTGATTCCACCTTTTTGCAGACCAGCCACCATACCTATATTTACACCACATTCCTTTTTACCGTTCAGGTATTCAATGGTTGCATTTGCTTTGTCAGCTCCAATATCTCCATTCAGCATAATATCGAATGCCTCCTGAAACGGTTTGTCATTGGCAATCACTCCGCTACTGAATAAAATTTTCTCCGGTTGCTGAGTTGCATTAAAATAAATTGTATCGAAAGCCAGACTATCAGTCCTTAATCCATAAAGATTCATAGATGCATTCAATCCTTCTGCAGGGGAGGTGCGTATATTCACATTCATGCGGTCGAAATTTATCTTTTTGATGGCCAGTGTATTGGAAATAGGGTTGTCCTTCCCTGCAAAGATTCTGAACTGGGTTTCTGGCCACAGCTCACGAAGAGCTACCTGATCAATTGATTTTTGCTTCCATTGTGTACTCAGTGCATCCGTCAGTTTGGTTATCTGATTGCCTAACTCATCAATACCTCCTCGGCTTCTGAATAAAAAAGTAAGGTCGCCCGCATTCGCATAACTTCTGATAGAATCGCGTGCAGTACTGAATCCGAAATGTATGTCTTTCGTCTTAAACGTCTTTTTTTCAGTAATTAAATTTATGTCTTTTACAGATAAACGAACACCATGGCTCTTTTTCATGTCCGTTTTCAACTGAATATCTATATTTTCAGTAGTCTTTAACGGAGAGTTGAGCAATCCCATTCCGTATAAATCCAGGTTCTTCACTTGAATCAACATATCTGCAGCAATTGCAGAAGGGTGTAAAGCTGCATCTAACTGGGATGAAATGTTCATCAGGTTGTCATTTACATCCAGATTAAGATTCGCTTTAGATTCTTTCAGGGCTGCATTAAGTTGTACGCCAGAAAAGATACGAGTTCCCCATTGAAGGTGATTGAGACCAGCATGGGCTGTTAATGTAGTTTGTTTAGAAAAAATGTCGGTTCCTGCTCCTTCAAGTTGCATACCAGCAGAGAGATAAAACAACGAATCAGCTG